>QGNH01000520.1_pt1 | contig 59417 bp, 62 predicted proteins | sample 1735481 | NCBI WGS metagenome assembly QGNH01 (sample SAMN09239004, study PRJNA386568) | Viral metagenome, whole genome shotgun sequencing project.
TCACGGGCCGTTTCTCCCATGAGCTGCATAATTCCCCACGAGAAGGCTCTCGCCCAAGCTTCGGTTGGACCCAGCTTTAGCTTGGCAATGTACCGCATGTAAAAGCCCGGTTCACAGCGGATCGCCCAAGGATTCCAAGAGCTTTCATGCTCGCAAACGGCACACGCCAGTGCCGGGTCCACGCCTGCCATAGTGGCTCGTTCCTTCGCAAGAGCGATGAGGTCTTCAGTGCTCATTTGGTCACTATGTTCCCAGACACGGTTATGTTGCCCCCAAGCGAGAAGGTGAATGGGGTCGATTGCGCATAGTTATTGCATACGGTTGCGCTGGTCGAGGAGTTAAAGATAGCGTTGGCGCAGATGGTCTCGGCCGACGCTATGGTAAGCGCCGACGTGTATGTGGTCCCCGGAGAGCAGGACCCGCCATAGGTAGTCGTGCAATAGCGAATTGTCGCCCCACCGGTCGAGTCGGTAATCGTGGTTGTCTGCGGGAGGACATAGGTCCCGCTGGCCAAAGTGATGACCGGGGCCGCCGTAGTCGTGATGGTGTAAGCGGCTGACCCGACAGCGCTGTCTGTATATCCAGTCCCACCAGCCACGGCCTTGATGGTCTCGCTGGCCGCTACCGAAATGGCGCTGGAGTAGAGCGTCCCCGTCGCGCATCCGGTCGTGCCATTGGTCGCTGGCGTGGCACCGTTGGTGGTGTAGCACATGATCGCGCCTGACGAGCTGGTCGAAAGCGTGACGCTCTGTGTGCCCACATAGGTCCCGGCGACAGGAGAGAACGTTGGCTGCGAAGCTGGAGAAGATCCGCCGATGGTGTATGTGCCTGCGACAAGCGTGCTGGGGAGTCCAACTCCGGTGGGCGTGGGGTAGGTAAAGGCGGTGTACGGTATCCCGGCCATAGCGTAGAGCGTGGTGGTCGAGGGAATCGATACTGGCCCGGTGTAGAGCGTCCCGGCCGCGCAGGCCCCATTGCTGTCGGGCTGAGGCGTGAGCGTCGGGTAGCTCGAAGACAGCGTATAGCAGATGTACGAGCTAGCCGTTGAGTCTGAGATTGTCACCGTCTGGGTGCCGGAATAAGTTCCCGGCGCAACGGAATACGTTGGACTGGCAACCGAGGGGATGCCAACGTTGTAAGAGCTCCCTGCATTCCATGCGGTCAGGCCGGTCCCGGACGTCGCTGAAGAGGTCGAGAAGCTAAGCCCGTTGAGGTACATCGGCACCGTCGTGGTCTCGCCGACCCCCTCCCCGACCTGCATGTACGCTGTGGTGCCGCCAACGATGGCCGGAATGTAAACGCCGCTCCACGTGTTGGTGTAGTAAGTCCCTGTCCCCGTGGTAGCGGATGTGCATGTTCCGTTGTTGAGCGTCACGTCCACCAGGCACATGGAAAGCGTGTTTCCAGCATATGTAACCACGACCGAGAATTGATCCTGTGTCATCGAGGTCGTAGAGCCTGATCCGGTGACCGCGCTCGTGGTGATTTCGTACTGACTCGAACTCAACCCGGCACCGAGCACGGTGAAAGTGGCTCCACTCAAAGCAGCAAGGCCATCCCCGGAGACCGCGTTTTCTGTAACCCTCTGCCCGGAAGTGAAGGAGTTCGGAGCCGTAATCGTACATACGGTGCCCGAGCAGCTATATGCCGTGGCCTTGGTCAACCCAGCGGGGTTTCCCTGTGTTCCGTTGGTCAGGTTCACCGGGCTCGTGCTGATCTTGTTCGTTGGGTAGTACTGCGGCTGGCCGCCGTTGGGGGGCAAGCACGGAGACTGAACCGACTGGTAAATCTGCGCGGAGCTGTAAGTAAACCCCCCGCTGATAGTCAAGGGGCTGTATAGATCGAGCATCAAAGCAAAGACATTGTTCGGGCCTGGCGGAGTTGTCGCGTATGCTTGCGCAAATCCGCCTTCGCAACCGGCGCCGGACGAGAACGTGTACCCGGCGCCAGAGCCGCAGCGGTTCGATCCTGTGTTGCAATTGTTGAACACCAGCCCGACGTTGCCTACGTCTCCCGGCGTGAAATTGAACGTTACCGTGAAACCTTGAACATTCACAGCAGTCACATAGGCGGCCTGCCCAGACCCGTGCATAGCGCCAGCGGGAATGACTTCCATGGCGCCCGCATTCGTTAGAGGCTCTTCCGCGTTCTGCGAAAAGCTAGTGGTATTCGAGAAGGTATTATTCCAGCTACAGGCACCAGGACTTGTGGTAAATCCGGATGAGCAAGGGATGGTCTGTGCCCCAGCCGAGAGAGCCAGCAGCAGAGATGCGAGGATTAGAAGTCTTCTCATGGCGCACACAAGATGGAATCAAAAATGTAGCCCCGCTCTGACCCAGGCGCAGGCGTTTGCAAGCCAACATTCGGAGTGAATTGTTGAGATAAACTTAGCGAAGATGTTAGAAAAGCAAGTATTGCTAATTTCTTAATCATAAAAAGCGATAGAGAATATGGCGGAGCCGATGTTTAATGCGGATTCGTAAATTCTGCATAGATAAACGGGACTCCAATCTGCCTACTTAAGCAGGTTTTGATGGGCGTACGATCTTTTCCGTGTTGTCATCGTGGCACAGTTCGTCACCGGGCAGTATGCTGAGTATCGGTTCGACATCAGGATGGGAAAGGCTGGGCGGCAGAGCCGTGGTATATCGTGACTCTTGGTTGTGCTTGTGCTGGCCTTTTGGACAGGCGCCAAGCCGTTGCAAGTTCCCATCAGGATCAACATACATCCCAGCGGGTAATCGTTTTACGCTCCCATCGTGGTCAACATACATTCCAGCGGGTTGCGATGCCCAGAGCATCGCCAACACAATAATTACTTTCATGATCTTATCCTCCCAGTTTACCGAGTCAACGTGCGTTGAAACAGCGTGTAATCGATGTAATCAGAAACACTTGTCGTACTTAGGGCGACAGTAGTATATCCGAGGAGATTTCCAGCCGTCGATGGCATGCTTCCAACCGCAATCCCCGTGCAGCCAGCCGCCGTTGCAGAACCGTTGATAAACCAACTCACTGTTGAGCCGGTGCTTATGATCGAAAGTCTGGTCCATGTGCCAGCGACCGCAGCTATCCCGGTATCTACGTAGGTTGTCCCGTAGCCACAGTACCAGTCATTGGGGACCGCATTTGCCGAAGAGAGATAAAACTCTATCCCGGTTGTCCAAGGGTTTACGTTTACTACTTGAACAGCGCCTATCTGGTAGGCCCCGGCGGTCGTTCCAGGTAAAACTGGGATATCTACTAAATTTTCGATGGTCCAAGCCGGAGAAGTGTTGAGTGAAAGAATAGTTGAGTGAAAACTGGCCATCAAGCCGCAGACTTCTCCGGCTCCAGAAACGGTACCCGACGTGACTGTTAGCGTGCCAGGATGATTTATATCCGCACCGGCATTTCCGACACCGCAAGTATTGCTACTGGGGCTTCCTATGGTCTCAGTTGCCAAGCTGGGGTTCGCGATAAAGTCTTCAAAAAGGTTGGCGTTTGGACCTGCCGTTTTCGACTGAGGATAGAACGCTGGTGCCACCTGTGAAGTGCTAAATGACGTGGTACCATTCAGTGCCGCTAAATTTGACGACGCTATGGTTGTCCCGTTTAGATTCCCCGCTCCATCGGTTGTTACAAGATCCCCGCTCGGCGCAGTGCCAAGGCTACTATTTGCGCTTGCTACTTTTGTCGTGGTACCCGAGACAGTGAGCGGTGCTCCTATAGAGACGAAGTAGGTGGATGCTACCGGAGTACCTGTGCCGCAAACTGAAACGGTGACGGTGTTAGGGGCGGTCACGCTCGCATATACCGAGAATGCCCCTGGAGCGCCAGATGTCGTCGGGCTCGCGCTAGCTTGCTCCGTCGTAGCCGCTCCATTAACCGTTGCCGTGCCCGTTGCGCACGATGCCGTTAGAGCGCTGCCGCCAATTGAGGTACTCGTTCCATACAGGGAGCCGGTCGGCAAGTTGCAGGCGGCCCCAGCGTCACCCACAGTTATTTGTCCGGAGCCAGAGACTTGGATGTTAGCGCAGTCCGCGTTCGTTGGGCTTAATGGGCCCACCAGGACAGGACCGCTCACGCCCTGTAATGAGTAATTGGAATTAGCTCCCGTAGCCGTGGATTGCGTGAATAAATCCCATGTTCCATCAGACTTCTGGGCTCCCAAATTGATGCCGTAAGCCACGCCGTAGTAGTGGGTTTGTCCGGCCGGAGCTGTCCCGGGCGAATGGTTTACCAGCAGATAGTCATTCGTCGGATTTGTTCCACCCGACACAACGCCCTGCATTCCCCAACCTTCTGCCTTGTAGGTTGTGCCATTCCAGTATGACTCATACATGTTAAATAAATTGTAACTGTTGTAGTTGCTGCCACTATTGGCAAAGTTTATCGGGTTTACGTTGACCGCTGGGCACGTTGTACAGATGGATTTAGATGTGATGTCCAGTCCAATATCCCAATAAGCCGCGGTTCCGTAGCTGTGCGTTCCTATGGTTACAGCGTCGCCATAAATCCCGCCTTCTCCACCCTGATTATAGAGATTCACGGTGATGCCGACAACGTTAACGCCACCGTTTTCATAGGTGGAAGCAGCTTTCTGCGGCTGTGTATCAAATTCCCACGAAATCAACCCTTGTCCTGTTGCCGAATCATTTACATCCTGAGCGACAGAATTGCCGCCGTAACCAAATGTGCCGTTTCCGGTGATAATCGCATATCCGCCTAGACCCGCCGCCCTTCCGTAGCCCTGTGAAGTTGCCGCAAATAATCCGCCTCCGGTTTCGTTATAGGCGCTTCCTACGGCGGAAGATGGGCCGCTTACACACCCGTCCACCCCGGAGGTAGTGTAGGCCGTGTACTGAACCGCTGCGAAAATGGCATTGAGGTTGCAGCCGTTAACCGAGGTAAGGTTAGGGAAATAGTTTGCGGTGTTAGAGAACACTCCCGGATTACTCAGCGTTAAGGCTCCTGCTGGAATGTTCAGGTTGTTGCCGGTTGAATCTGTGTTCAGGCTTGTTGCAGTCAATCCACCTGCACCGTTCGATTCAGGTAGCGCGTATTGTGCGCCCACGTTGGCCAGCGTCGGGTTAGGGTAGGTTCCGTTCAGCGCTCCGCCTGCGGTTCCCGAGGGTGGAGCGGTCAAACTCGTACCATTCACATAGTACCCACCAGACACATTCTCTTTTCCTGTGCCCAGGTTGCCTCCGGTTGGACTGTCCAAGGTTAGGCCGCCGGTAAAAGATGGTGACGGTGCAGGAGGCATCCAAGCAGTTTCTGTGGAATAAGTCCCCATAAATCCGTTGGAGTCAGTCGTACCGCTGGCATAGCCCGCTGTACCGGTCATGTTGTTCTGGATGAAAGTGACCGGCTGCGTGACATTGAAAGGTACGGTCCCACCCAAAAAGTTAAAGCTGCCCGCAAACGTTCCGTTCAATTGCCAGATTGGGCTGCCGATCGGAGCGGTGTATGAGCCTTCGTTCTTAAATTCCTGATCGATGACATTTATTTGTCCGCAGGCATTTGCTGTGCTTGCGGTACCGTCTATAAACTCCGGGGCTACTTGGCCGGAAGAGTTCCACTCAACCTCCGAATAAAGGCCGTCGAACTTCACGTGAACTCCGTGCCCGCTTGATGTGTCCGTGCAGGTAAATACCGGGCTACCGGGCGCTGGATGGTCAATTGAGATGTCGCGAAAGGTGACCAGCTCGGTGGCGTTATTGGTGCTGTTGGCGGTGATCTGGAGAATGCCCGCCGTGGCGTACTCGCCATTCACGTTGATGTTTTCAAATGCAGTCGCGCAGCAAGGGGAGCCTACGCTTGTTGAACTTCCAGCGTTATTGCCGATCTGGATAGGAATCTGGCCCGTCTCGAAGTCGACGATTCCCATGTTCTTAAATTGACTGTTATCTGTTAAAAACTGAAAGATCGCGTCATGGCCCGACGCAGTTGTTACTGGAACTGCAAACGTACCGTTAGTGAAAGAAATTCCTTCCGTTTGAGCATAGGTGCCAGCAGCATTCGACGTTCCCGACTGATTCAGATAAAGCGCGTACATCGCTCCGTTAACGGCTGTACGGTTTTGAAAGACACACGTTCCAATTGAACCTGGAGAGATGATTTTAGTGTTGCTGTATTGCGTTATACCTGTGCTTGCAACCGAACCAGTGAAGTTACTGCCATAAAACAAAAAGTTGCAAACTGGAGGTAACAGCCAAACACCGGCGTCATTATTAACGTCACCGATGAGAAATGGGTAGTGTGTCGTAACACCTGCAGCCAGACCTACTTCACCCTCACTCGAACATATACCGGTTGTGTTTCCGTTTGCACGCGTTAAAGCATCTGCCATGCAAGCGTTTACACGTTGAGCGATATCAGTATAAGCCGTATATGCGTTGCTATAGCTGACGCCGTTAAAGACCTTTGTCCCTAGGACAGTCGCAATCGCGGCATAGGCTGCGCCGCTAATCGACGCCGCAATTCCGCTCGATTGCGTACAAAGGTAGCTCGTGCCGCTTAGAGGAGAGGGACACGTGGAATCGCCGCCTGACCCTGTAGAGAAGGTGATCGCGGCGTTGTCCACGGTATCGGTTGAGTTATACGAATTGCCGAAGTATCCTGCGCTCCCGGCGAATGTCAGGCCGTTGGCGTTAGTGGTCGTGTCAAGCTGTGGGCTGGAGTTGATGACCGTAGTGGCCGATCCAGCCTGGGGGATTACTCCGGTAGTCAGGCCCGAAATACTGGGAGCGTACTGGGGAACATTGAGCACTCCACCGCTGAGCGTAGAGGGCCCGCTCGATCCGGTCGTGGTCAGCGATTGAACCGGGACCTGGGTCGTGGACGGCGTGCCGGTGATTCCGGTCCAAGGAAGAGCGACGGCGTTCGTTAGATTTAACGCGGTAGGCGTGCCCAGCGCGGGAGCCACTAGCGTGAGCCCCGAAAGGCTTGTGGTGGTGCTGCCTGACGCAATGGAGGTAGAGCCCAGTGTGATCGGGAACCCGGTACCGCTGCCGCCGCTGACGAACCATCCTCCCGCCGCGCATTGATACGTGACGCTGTTGGCCACATCCCCGTAAATCTGCCCGTAGTTCTTCGAGGCGCAGGCCACCGTGGGCGCACCATTGCCAACGTTCTGCTTCCAGCCCGCCGAGGTGCAGAGGTACTGCACATTGTTGATGGTATCGACGTAAGAGGCGTTGACGTTTCCCGCCGTGCATTGCGTAGGCGGGGCTTGGCCCAGTCCTGCTGCTGTCGAGGCCAGCCACGCGAGAGCGATGAGTAGCTTTCTCATAATTTATGGTCCTGAAATGAACACGCCAAAGCCTGGAGGAGCAGGCAGCGCCCCGCCGGTCACGTTCACGGTAAGAACGCTGCCGGGAAACGGGTTGCTGCCGAAAGTATAAACCGGGTAGTTGGAGTCGCCTGGATATTTCGCGGTGAAGTTGTGTACTCCGGTGGTCGCCGTCCAGTTCAGCGTAGCCAGCGTTCCATTGGAGCCGAGCGTCACTGGAGAGCCAATGGCTATCCCATTGTCATAAAACTGGATGGGCTGGGTGAGCGCTTGCGACTCCGCGGTGTTGACCGCCGCCGATGGCATGAGGACTGCCTGCAGGGTGAAGGTCACGCTCGACAGCGTGGAGGTCAGGCCCTGGAGGTTGTGATTCCCGCCGTAGGACATGGACATGTTTCCCCAGAGCGGGAGCCATGACCCTAAAGTTGTAGCCGTGGTAGACGTACAGGTGAAAGGTGAGGCTCCGGGGTTGGTGATGTTGTTGTTCACCGTGAGCCCGGTTCCGCTCAGCCGGGAGGTAATGTTCGATGTCACATTACTGGGGCCTAGGTTAATGGTTCCGTACTTGTACGACCCCGAAATAGACCCGCTGCCGATCGCCTGCACGTTGTTCAGGCCAAGCGTGAATGGCGATCCGGAGATGCCCTCGAACTCAACCTCCCCACCGTTCAGAATGGTGGTGTTGATCTCGTTGCCGCCGACGAGCTGGCCGGAATTGTAGCTGTAGTAAAGCGCTTTGTTCTCATTGTCGATGCAGGTGTTTTGATAGGTGACGGTGGACACCGTGCCGCCCTCGTTGTTGCTGGAGAGCGATTGCATCCCGTGGGCATACTGCTGGGTTGGATTGTTGTTACTGCCGTGGTGGGCAAGGCCGCTGAATAGCACGTTGGTTATCCCGCCGGAGGAGTCCCATCCCATGTTGGTGCCGATGCCCGCGCCGAAGTTGTCATTCAGGAAAGAGAGGTTTTGGGTGACCCCGGACGTGTATCCCTGGCAACTCGATCCGCAGTCGCTCTTGACGGCCACGTCGTTGTCTCCCACGGAGATATTCGAACTCGCCAGCGTAACATTGGAAGCCTTGTAGCTAGGGTCGAAGCCGTCAGAATTGGATACCTCGGCGGCGGCAATAACGTTGACTCCCCAAGCCGTCAGGCCGGCTGCATTGTCGCCCCAATAAAGGCAGAAGTTGCCACAGTCTTGGACGTTTATTTTGTACCAGAGAGAGTTGTTTGATCCTTTCCAGTGGAAGACATCCGGCCCGTAGGCAATATGGCCATTGTTTGTGCTCCCAGAGCACGTGATCCCCGCCCACGAGTTACTGTGGTTCAGGCAGTAGGTCTGAACGCGGTTATAGCAGAACCCCGTTGTCTGCGCTCCATTCGCCGATCCGGTCCACTTGCGGTCCCAGCAGCGGGCGTTGAATACCGCGTATCCCATGATTCCAGCGTTGGCCACTCCCGAAGGCTCTACCCAGTGATTCGCGCAACTTGTGTCTCCGCTGCTCGAAATCGTCCCGCAGCTTCCACCACCATAGTCCGCTGGATTCCTGCTGGCATCCACCGTTACCCCGGCGTCCCCCACGACCGTAACGTTGGCGATAGGCTTCCACGGAGCCAGCACGAAAGCGTTCTGTCCCGATGCTCCAAGGGTAAGCTCTACGCAACCGCCGCTGGTCAGCGCGTTGATGGCGGCCTGGACCCGGCTGTCATTCGTCTCCACGTTATTGAATCCGGTTGAGCAGGTATTAGCCGTGGAGCTATAGACCCCCGTACAGGTTGACGGCTCAAGGCTAGTTCCGCCTGAGCCGCCCATCTTCTTGGGCGTGGTGATAGTGGCGTTCAGCGGGTCCACGTTCAAGGTGTTCGTCTTGACGAGGTACAGCGTTGCCGCCAGCAGCGTACAGCTCGTGGTCAGCGGCATAGACGGCTCCACCTGGACCCCGCGCCCATCCCCCGTAGCGAGGTTAGGGTTGCCGGTGGTGTAGGTGTTGCAGGGCGTGGTGGAGTTCACGCCTGAGACCGTGGCGAAGGCACAAATGGTGGTAGCTTGGCCCGTTGTGGGGCACGCGCTGGGCGAGGCTGGGCAGAGGTAGATAGAAGAGGCGTAGCTCGTCCCCGGCGTGCAGCTCGTGGAACCGGAGTGAAAACACCATGTAATCGTGCAACCCGTCCCGGTACAAGCGAGGGTCGTGTGCTGCGGCATGGTGTACGTGCCGGCCGGAAGCGAAAAGGTGGGCGGGGCTGTTGCAGCGTGAGCAGCGAAGGGCAGTAGGAACAGCGCTAGGAGCCATCGCCTCATCTAGCGGAACACCTTGCAAGTGTAAGTAGGGCCGCTGACGGTCTGCGAGCTGGCCGTATTGTTCTCCCCGTTGATGGTGATTGTGTTGGCGGTGACCTGCGAGTTGACCGTCACGATGCCGCTCGAAGAAGGCACGAATCCTGACAGCGTGAAGGCGTTGGTTGGGGTGGAGCAAACCGCCACGTCGGTCGTTGTCGCTCCAGTGCAGGTTCCGCTCCCAAGTACTCCCTGGGTAATGGTGCCCAGCGATCCCGAGAGGGTGATCGTCGCGCTGCAAATGGTGGTGGTACCGGCGGACGCGGTGTAGGGAACCGCCTTGATAATCCCCGCCGAATCGCAGATGTAGAAGTTCGAGTTATCGCTGCCCTGGAGAGAATTGGAAGGCGTGCAGGCAGCGCCTCCGGTGAGAGTTCCGGCCGGGATGAGGACCGTGTTTGGGACCGGCTGAAACTGCTCGTAAGCCACCTGTACCGTGTCGGCAGAAGTGGAGTTGTTGAAGACGAATTGAAGGATGCAGCCTTCGCGCCCGGAGAAGGTCATGTTATTCGTGACCGGGGTCCATATCCCGGCCACAGTGGTGACGGTGGTATTCAGCAACGTAGCCGCACCGGGGCAGGTATCATTCGCCCCGCCCGGGTCAACCGCCTTGACCTGATAGGTGAAGGTCTGATTCCCGGTCGTTTTGACCATCGTGTTGTTTACGTAGGGGAGCCCGCGGACCCGCTGGTCCTGCCCGATGTAGTAGTAGCCGAAGAATCCGCCGATATGAAACGGGGCACAGCCGGTGCTGGAGGTGACATTGCACCCTACCCACGCACCACTGTAGGGCGCGGTGGGATCGATGGTGTAGCCGACCTGAAACGGGCTCGGCTCGATGCTGCCGGGGTCGATGTTCGGACCGAACTCGTATGGACCGAAGTAACCCTCCTTGTTGCTGACCGGAGGCTTCATCAGAAGCCCGTCCCGGAACGAATCGTTGTCGTAACCGCTGGTGGGCTCGATCAATCCCGGCGCCGCAGCGAGGTTCGGCCCTCCGCCGTAAGCTGACGGGGTGAAGCCGGTGTTCTGCGCCCCCCAGTTCAGGTAGGTTCCGATGCCCCACACGTTGCTGATCTTGCCTGTCGCGGTGCTGATCGTTCCGTTGAAGGTGTTGTTGTTGCCGTAGAGGATGACCGGATTGGCTGCATTCCCGGACCACTGACCTCCGTTAATTGCGTTGTTCGACCCGGCGATATTCTGCCCGGCGCCTTCCATCGAGTCGTTGTTCCAGGTGCAGGTTGAGCAGTTTGTGTCGGAATACTGCGGGGTGACGATGTGCGTCCCGTTTTCCGGCTCCGCATTCCAGTCGGTGATCGTGCCGCCCCCGGTGGACTGGACCACGTTGCCGTTCTGCTCATCGGTCGAGTAAGTCATGTAAAGACCGTAAGAAGCCCCGATGGTCGTGTTGTTGAACGGATTCAGCGCCGTGGTGTAAGCGTCAACTCCATTGATCGTGAAGTCCTGATTTCCCATGATAGTCATGGGGTATGCCACCGTGGCAGACCACGCGATGAAGTGGTCCATCTGCCCGGTCGGTCCTACTGCGGCAATGCCGTGCTGGCCATAGCCGGCTTCCCCTTCGGCCAGGCCGAATGCGGTGCCACTGATCCTCACTCGGCTGAAGGTTGTGGCGTAGGGCTGATTATTGCCGCCGATGTACACCCCGGCTGTGGTGCTGGCGAAGTTAACAGGACTGAAGAACGCCGTCGCGATGACGAGGTTGTCCACGTTGGCGCGGTATAGCCCGGTTCCCACATAGGTATTGCCGTTGGCCTGAGGGAAGGCTAGCCCGGCATTGCCGACGCAAAGTCCTGGGAAGGTACGGGCGCCGGACGGCGTCGAGTCCCCGGAGTTGATCGTTGGATAAACCGGCCAGGGGGTAGTCGCCTGCGCGTAGCAGGGATTCATCGGCGCCACTACTGTCCCGACCCCCCAGCCTGTGGTAGAGGTGGGTCCATTCCACAGCGCCATGGTGCAGGTATTGGCAGCGGTGCTGTACCCCACGCCGAGATACTGGTAAACCTCGCTGCCGAGCTTTAATCTGCCCTGCGGCGCCATGTTGCTGTCGTATATCGGCACTGGGGCGCAGGCGTTGGCCAGGGTGATGGTCACTGGGTAGGAGAGCGATCCAGCAGTCAGCGCTACGGCAAGGTTCTGGATGCCGGTGGTCGAGCTGGACGTGTAGATCGGAGTCTGGGTCAGGGTGTACCCGGAAGTGTTTGGGAGTGCCGCCGCCATGGTGAACGGGGTAAACCCAGCCGAGCAGCTTCCCGCGGTCGAAGAGATGGTGCTCTTGAAGATCGCCGTGGAGTACGGGATCATCACTTCCGAGCCCACGGCCGGGGTTCTCCCGAGCGCGTTCGGGACGCAGATCACCGCGGAGTTTTGCGTGGTGTTGGCGACGTAGTTGTTGCATCCCACGCACCAGGCCGGAGCGAGAGGGTTATTGGCGGCGGAGGTGTTGTTCTTGTCCGGGCGGTAAACCGGAGTCGGATTCGTGACCGTCCCGTTGGCGCTCTTTACGGTGTACGGCCTGGTGATATCCACGCTGGTATCCGGAACCAGTTGCATGTTGCCGAAGACCAGGCCGGGAGCGTTGATATTGTTCCCCGAAGCATCCACGGTGGTCACCACGTCCAGGGCCGGGGAGCCGATCAGGAATGAGGTCGCGCCGGACTGCCCGATGAGGTTCTGACTGTTATTCCACTTGAGGGGCTGCGAAGAAAGAGCGCTGCAACCGGAAGGCCACAGTCCGACAAGGTTGCTCGCGCCGAGCGCGCCCATCGCCCCAATGCTTGTGGTCCCATTGCCGTTGAGGGCGACGTTGTTGTCGGTCCCCAGCCACGCCACGACGGGCGACGACGTGGTGAAAGGGGAAGATGTGCTGAGCGTACCGGAGGTCCCGCTGACGAAGGTGATCGTTGGGTAAAAGGCGTACTGTGTGCCGTTGTACCCGCCCACCGTGTATCCGATCGGCATCAGCTTGCCGGTGTCAGCAGCAGTCAGAGTTCCGCTGGTAACGGTGAAGTTCGCGCTAGAGCTGGTCAGGCTCACGGTGATCTGCCGCGCATCGCACGCGAGGCCCGCGCTGGTCATCTGGTAGAGGTGGGTACCGGTACGGAGATCGCTGATCCCGGTGCCGGGGTTGGCCGACGGGAAACCTACCGTCTGATTGAAAAATGGCAGCGACAGGCCCACCCCGTCGGGGATTATGACCGTGCCAGTGTTGCCGGTACACGACCCGCAATTGAAGGCCGCCACAACGGAGTTGACCGTCGAGAGGCTCAGCGTGCTGTCGATGGTGGCGATTTGCGGAAGAGGCTGAACGGTGGTCGAACTCGTGGAGCCGTACCCGGCAAGGTTCCTCGGGCCGCCCGTGGCCACCGCACCGGTTCCCGCCGCGCCCGTCAGGGTGATGGTCCACGCCGTTCCGATAAGGGAGCAGGATATGCCGGTACCAGAGCATGAGACGGTCACGGGAAGCTGGTAGTCCCCGGACCCGTTGGTGCTCCCGGCCGCCGCTACCGCATTCCCTGCGCCGTCACCTTTCAGGATGTTCGTGACGTGGGCAATGGCCGCCCCCGTAGCGTGAAACTGGATATTCTGTCCCGACGGGGTGATACTTACCGACGAGTCTCCCACCAACGTGATCGGTCCGCCTAGCGCATTGAGCGACTGGACAGCCAACCCTCCGGTGATGACCGTGCCGTTGCCGATGGTGGTCTGCCCGGGGCACCCTACCCACGCAACCAGCGAGCACAGAATCAGCGCGAATTTGACAAGGTTTTTCATCAGTAAGCCGTCGTCCAAGAGCTTCCGTTGACACAGTGCAGCACGAATGGGCTGCTCGTGGCGCTGACGTTGTGGTACTCCCAGCCTTGCTGCGCCGAGGTACATGAAACCGGTGGAGTTCCCGAGGTTCCCGAGAGCAGGCAGTATTGGAAGTTATTGTTGCAGACCCGGGGGATGTCACCGTTGGTTCCTACCGGCCCCGCCCCGTTCAGTGTGTTGCCGAAATCTGACCATCTAGCCGCCTGCTGGGTAAAGTTCCCGATCAGCCCGACGTTCGGTCCTCCGGTTGTGCGGTAGACGTTGACCGAGGCCGCGCCGGGCGCAAAGGGGCACTGGCCGGCCATCGACTGCGGAAAGGCAATCGAGGCTGCACCAACCACGGTTCCCGGCGTTCCTGGAATTGCATTTCCGTCCGAATCCACTCCCTGGCAGACGTATGTCCATGTGGTCGTTCCGGAATTGAAGACCGTGAAGACCGTGGGAGCACCGATTGTGGGAGCCTGCACGGTACTCACCGGCCCCGCAATGCCACCTTGAATCCCCATCGGCGACGTGATCTGGTTGCCAACATTTGTGTTCACCAAAAAACTTGTGTCGGTGATTCCGGCAACCGAGTTAGACCCCACCCAGATAGGAGCCTCGAACTCGTTTCCTCCCCGAGGCTGGAATCCGTTGATAAAGTACAGGCTTGCGCTGGGGTTTAGCTGGTGAATTCCCCCTTGCCTGTCAATCATCGTAGTGTTGGTCCCGCCATTGATATTGAGTGATGCCTCGCCATTGAAGTTGTTGGGGTAAGAGTTGTTTATGCCCATGACCTGACCGCCTACATTTTCATTTCCCGTGATCGGAGCATAGGGAAGCAAGGCGGGATTCGATAGGCAAAGAGCGCACCCGATCACCGGAGAGGAAGGGCTCGATACGTGGCTGGTGGCTGTGGTCCCAAACCATCCTCGCCCGTCGGGAACCACCGTTACCGTGCTGCCGACAATCGACTGGTAGTAGATGTACTCGGTGTCTACGTAGAAGAATCCTGGACCTTGGTTGTATCCCGATCCACTCAACGCAAAGGTGGTGTCTGTCGGCCCAATCGTGGCCGCTAGCTGGTCGCCGAAACCGGGAGGGGCTAGAACGCCGCAGGCAGAGTCCCACGACGTGACCACCAGCGGAAGACCGCTCTGCGTGCCGGTAACATTTCCCACTAAACAGGGGTTTACTCCCGTGGGGGTAGCGCTTGGCCAGACCACGTACATGCCTGCCGTCGAGGTGTCTGACTCCTGATTTACGCAGTTCCCCGACGTGGTTCCGCAGACTCCCACGATGCCACCCGTGCCCCCAGATCCTACCGTGAGCGAGTGGGCCGTCGGGTTGATGGTGATGCTGGGGTCTGAGCCAAACGTCCCGTTGGTCCCGGCCGCGAACTGGACCGAGTAGATCGGAGGGGATGACCCACCGCTTCCGGTGCCGAGCGTGACAGCGGTCAGGGATACCGGAGTGGCGTAGGTGTTGGGCGGAATGCCCCCGCTCAGTACGATGTCGTAGGCGGTGTTCGACTGCGCTACCCAGAAGATCCATGACCCCGGAGCCACACCGCCCAGCGCTACCGCCGTGAAGGGGTTGGAGAGCGGTCCGCTGGTTTCATTGGCGAAGATCGTAGCCAGCGTCTGGGTGTCATGGAGAAACACGGACACAGTGCAAGAGGGGATGACGCCTTGCAGATTGTTGGTGGATTTCAAGCCCTGCGTGGTGGCCGGTACGCCGCCCTGGGTACAAAACCCTTGCAGCGCTCCTAGCTGGGCATTGGCGGTCATGCATCCGAACAGCGCCAACGCCAGGAGGGCAATTTTCCGCATAGAGTGACTATAGTGGAGGCATCCATTTTTACGTTTGACAAGACACGGAATGTAGGTAAGAAAGTGCGGATTTTCGTGTTAGAGTGGAAGCATCGTCAGCAGGAGCCGGTCAGGGCTCCATATCTGCAAAGACTCGGAGGAGTCACCGATGCCTACCAAATCATACAAGGGAAAAAGCGTATTTTTGGGAATGGATGCCAGCGGTCACCTGCGTTACAGCGATGCGGCTTCTACCGAAGAGATACTTTCCATCACATTTCCCGTGCGCCCGGTCCGTCCTCTCACTGCGCTGGAAGTCTCTAATCGAAAATCTAGCAATTTTATTAGAGCTAACCGCAGAGCCCTAGACCTGAAACTTAACTACTATGGACGCCAGTGTCGGTATTGCAAGGTAGATTTACTTGCTGGCTTTAATCTTACGTGGGATCATGCGATTCCCCGCAGCCGGGGAGGAAAGAACCTGCTCTCTAACATGGTTCCCGCGTGTCTTCCATGTAACAGCAGAAAGGCCACGAAAAACATGCTAGAGTTTTTGGCTTCTCGATGACAAATCCGGTGCCTCTCCTCTTCCTCTCAGATTCCGTATCCGCATCAAGCGGCCTTGGGCGCATCACTCGCGATCTAGCCGAGAGGGTCAACCAGCACATGCCTGACGTGTTCCGGGTGGGCACGGTGGGGTATGGCGGGAGCGGAAGCCGTAAATTCCCATGGCCCGACTACCACCTTCACTCCATCGACAACTGGCTCGTCCCGGAACTTCCCTCCATCTGGGAGGACTTCGCCGGGGAGGAAGAGGGCATCCTCATGTGCGTGTGGGATGCGTCTCGGCTCTGGTGGCTGGGCACGCCCACGACATGCGAGTTGCCCCACCTTCGCCGCTGGGCAAGAGAGGCCAAGGTCAAGAAATGGATTTATGGGGCCATAGACGCCGAGGGACCGAACGGAAAGCTGCCCTACCGAATCGAGGAGACCTACAAGGGCTTCGACCGCATCCTGGACTACAGCGCTTTTTCCTCGAAGATCACCGGCCACCCGGATCACCTTCCCCACGGGATCGACACGACGGTGTTTTACCCGAGAGATCACAACGAGGCGCGCGCGTCGTTCATCAAGTCCGGCTTTAAGGACCTCTTGCCTGACTCCCTGCTCATCGGAATCGTGGCCACCAACCAGGCGCGCAAGAACTGGCAGCTTGGAATCGAGACTTGCAAGATCCTGCTTGACCGCGGGTACGACGTGCGGGTGTGGGCGCATACCGATCTGCTGGAGCGGTATTGGTCGCTCACCAACCTCGTGACCGACTACGGGTTGGTGGGGCGGGTAGCGATCACCATGCAGCGGTTTACCGATGATCTGATGGCGACGATGTATTCCGCTTGCAACGTGACGCTGGGTATAGGCCCGGAAGGATTTGGTTACCCGGTCGCAGAGTCTTTGGCCTGCGGGGTGCCGTGCATCGTGGGAAGCTATGGAGCCCAGGCCGAATTTACCCCGAAGCAAATGCAGGTCGACCCCATCGCCTATTTTTACGAGGGAGCATACTGCTCTGAGCGCCCGGTACATGATGCTACGAAGTGGGCGGACCGGGTAGAGGCCAACGGCAGGACCGCGAGCATCCCGGAAAGCATCGACTGGAATGGTCCGACGCTGTGGCCGCGCTGGGAATCTTGGTTTAGGGAGGGGGTTCAATGAGCAGATTGCGCCCTAAGTGTCACCGACTTAAGCACGCGCCTAACTGCCCGGCAAAACGGCGAGGGAAGAAGAAATGAGCAAGATGGTCTACGGCATCACCACCATGGGCTGGGAAGGATGGCGCAAGTGCGTCAAGAGTTGGGATGGCACGGCCAGCACTTGCTACCCGTGGATTGTCGCGGCGAATAAGCCCATTCCTGTCGGATTCAACCAGATTTACCACAGCGCTACGGAGCCAATCATCTCGTATTGCCACGACGATTTGATGATCTACGAGCGGGACTGGGATTTGCGGGTCCTGAAGCAGTTCGAAGACCCGTCGGTGGGGTTGGTTGGATTCGCGGGAGCGCTGGGCCATGGGAACCCGAATATGTACGAGGAGAAGTTCAAAATCCACAACCTTGTGCGCCGCCATTTCCTCTCCAACCTGCGCGATGCGGAGCGTCACGGGGGAAGGTGGTACGGGGCGATAGATGTGTCCGTGCTCGACGGGATGGCGCTGTTTGTTCGCCGGTCGGTGCTGGATGCATGGGGAGGCTGGCCAGTCGATAAGCCGGTTGGGTACTTCATGTACTCGGAGAACCTGTGTTGCGAGGTCCGGCGCCAGGGACTACGCATCAGGTTGGTGGGGGTGGACTGCGAGCATCTAGGCGGGAAGTCCAGCGGAACTCCACTGACTCATACCTACGAGGAAGAGCACCTTTACTTCTACGAACACAACCGGGATGTCCTCCCCGCGTGGACTGACCGATGACAAACATTACCCTGCTTGCCGCAACCCGCCCCAAGCTCCTGAGGCAGGCGCTAGAATCTATCGGCGACTTGAGTGCAGCCACGGTCACGATACGGGATGCGTGTATGAGCCAAAGCGTTGGATGGGTTGCCACTACATGGGCGTCTTCCAGAGAGATCCGCAACATTGCATACTGCCCACGGCCAGATCTCCTCGGCACCGGACCGTCGCGAAATGATGTCATCGCTTCTTCCTTGAGGTTGTTCGGAAGGGGGGAGGAGCTGTACATCAGCGATGACGACGTGGCATTTTTGCAACCTGATTGGCTAACTATAATGGTCACCGCCTATCGCGAAGCCTACAAGCACAACTTTCGCGTACTCGGCGCTTACGGACATCCATTCAATCGGCCCATAGCTCCCCCCATTCGCCTTGAGCGGTGCCGCTGGTCGGTAACTGAGGTTTATGCTGTGGCTACCCAGTCGATGTTGATGGATTGGTGGACTTGGTTCGAATTTGGTCCCTTCTGCGACACGCCGGCCGGTAAGGTATGCCAGTCGGAGGATGTGGATTTCTGCAACCGCATCCGGGCCGCAGGGTACAAGGTGGGCGTGATCGCTCCCCCGCTGCTGGTCAATACCGGAATCACCAACAGCTTCGGGGAGCATATTCCGGGATGGGAACTGGTCAAATCGGCTTGCCCGGAGGGGGTTATATGCGAATAGGTCTGAATGTGGGCTCAGGACAGAGGCCGTTCCATAGCACCCCGGAGGTGAGGTGGTACAACGTCGATTCGCAGGAAAGGTGGAGTCCTAATTTGGTAGCGGATGGAGCGAATATACCCATGGATGACGGTACCGTGGACTATTTTGTTCTCAACCACGTTTACGAACATTTTGGACTGGGGGAAGCAAATGACCTTCTACTCGAAGCAAGCCGGCTACTCAAACATGGAGGTTCTCTCATCGTTACCGTCCCGGACCTCAGGGAGCTGGCTGCGGGATTTATTCGTGGACGGCTCGACGACACCACCTATGCCATCACTCTTTACGGCGCATACATGGGCAACGAGGACGACAGGCACAAATTCGGATACACCAGAATGAGCCTCCGGGTAGCTATTTGCTCCGTCGGGTCGTGGGAATCCGTTAAGGATTTTGACTGGCGCGATATACCCGGAAGCACGATCCCAAGAGACTGGTGGATAGCTGGCGTAGAGGCGGTCAAGTAATGCACCCATCGGCGATGGAGTTCGCGCGCATTTTCTTCGATAAGTACAAGTCGCACAACATCGTGGAGATCGGATCTTACGACCTTTGCGGTGGACCCATGAAGAGCGCGGCGACCCACGCCTGCGTTTACACCGGCATGGACCTTTGCCCGGGGAACGGCGTGGACGTGGTGATGCGTGACCCGTACCGCATCCCTGCGCTGGACGACACCTACGATGCCGCCGTGTCTACTTCCACATTTGAGCACATCGAGTTCTTCTGGCTCACGTTCCTCGAAATGGTGCGCGTGGTCAAGCCAGGCGGGCTGGTATACATCAACGCTCCGTCCAACGGGCCGTACCATCGCCACCCGAATGATTGCTGGAGGTACTACCTCGATGCGGGGCCGGCGCTGGCGAAGTGGGCTTACCGTAACGGGATGCCAGTGGAAGTGTTGGAGACTGGAATTGGCGAGCCCGATGGTGGAGACCCTAACGGATGGAGAGATTGGTGGGCAGTATGGAGGAAATCATGAACCCGGTTCTTATTTTGACCCGTAACAATCTGGAGCTTACCAAGCGGTGCGTGGAGAGCGTGCGTGCCCAAGACATACCCACGGAACTTTTCATCTACGACAACGGGTCAACCGACGGCACTCACGAATGGATCGTCAACAACCGCGACCTGTTGGGGTTTAGGGACAGCATCAACTGCATCAACACTGGCGTCACTTATGCGTGGAACGTGATGCTCAAATACAATTTCGAGGACGAGGGTAGAACCTCCGTTCTAGTACTCAACAATGACGCCATTATTCCCCCTTGGTTTATGCGCGAGCTGGCATCCTACGGATTACTCTACGAATTGGACCCATTCGTAACCGGAGTCGCCACGAACGACATGTCAGTAATTGCAGAAAAGGCTGGCGTGTGCCCCCCGAGCCCTCATCCCGACTTCAGCGCGTTCCTCATCGGGCGTAGCGTGTGGGAGAGAGTGGGACCGTTCGATGAGCGATTCGTTCTGTACTGCCAAGACTGCGATTATCACGTCCGGGCGCACCGGGCAGGAGTCCACCTCTGGAAGGCCAATGTGCCCTACTTTCATATCAACTCTCAAACACTGCACCGGTCCACTCCAGTCGATAGGATGGCCATCCAGGAACAAGCAAACCGCGACCGAGCCATGTTCAAGTCCATCTATGGCGTACTTCCGGGTACGGCGGAATATAACGAGTTGTTCAAGTAATGGCCAAGCTCAAGCAGGGAGAGAAGCGCGTTCAGCTCAGCTTCCAGCGGCCGGAGGATGTGGCGCTGTTTGAGCGCCTGAGTGCTATGGCCTACGAGCGCCGCTATGATTTGCCGACGTTCCTGCTCCTAGCGTTACAAGAGGCGTTTCCTTTGCCCGGTAGAGATGAGGTAGGTCATCCGGTGTCACCGGAGTGGACGAATAACACACCGGCTGAAACGGGCATGGACCCCTACCAATCTCATCACATGATGACCTACGTAGGGGAAGGTCGGACGCCAATGATGCCTCACCCATCTGATCGGCAAAAGTATGGATATCCTCCCGAGCCTGCACCATCCGTGGATCTTCCCCCCGGTAAGTAATCTTGCGGCTCACTATTAGATCGCCCAGCATCTCATCGGCCTTCATTCTCTCTAACCACGTCTCAGCCTTGATTTCGGTCTGCTCCCGCCATACCTCTTTCCATCCTGTCGTGAAGCCGTCGGCACCACCTGCCTTGCGCCTGCCGATCCGCAACGTCTTTTGGATAGGGTGGAGGAATCCCTTGGCCCACGGGGAATGGCGTCTCCCGCCGCGCTGTGCCCCGATGATGACTACGGTTAGCGTGATGCTTCGCTCCAGCGCCGCAAGCTCCCCTATGGTCTGCCACGAGTGCGCGAAGGAGCGCAGGGAGTCATCGTCCAGATACGATGTGAGAATTATGCGGTGGAGCGTCCCACGGCACTCAAAGAGATTCGATTGCCATTCGTGGCTCAAAAGTGGCACAGGCTCCAATCTTTGAGCCACCCCGAGCTTCTCCCTGAGCGCCAACCCGATGACTTCCGCCATGCACTCCACATGCCTTACCGCCGATAGCGGGCTTAGATCCCCCGCGTTTACGTCCAGGCGCTGAGTGATACGGGAGATAGCGTCGGGATCTCCCATCAATGCACCTTCTACCCCGGCGTAGAGCAGGCCCAGAAGTGAGATGCTGCGGGGTTCGTGGGTGCGCTCGAAAGCAAAGCGCCGCGGACAGCGGTCGTAGGTGTCAAGGAGTTGCGCCGAGAGCAGCACCGACACCCTTTCTCGATTGCCCGGCCATGGCGGCCGCGGTAAGCGCTGGGCTAACGTTGATTCCCTGCGCTTTGGCAGCCTGGATGATGCTCCCCAGATCGCCGCGCATTTCGGGCGGAATCTGCGCCACGTCTGCCGGAGTCGCCTTGGTCGCCCACTCGACGAAAGGCTTCGACCTGAGTAGCTTGGCAACGCCGCTCTTGCCAACCCCGTAAGCTCCGCGGGCTGCAATGTCCATCCCCACCCCGCCTATGTCCCCATGTAGGGCGCTGCGGATCGCGCCGAGGAAAGCGAAGGTGTTGGCCAGCCCGTTACCGCTGGTCTCGATCTTGTTGGCCTTCTTTGCTATGCTCTCCGTCTTGGCACCGCGGATGTCATCGGCACCTATCTTTCGCACAACGGGCTCCGTCGGCTTGGCTTTTGGCAGCGACTTGAGGCCCCTTCTCGCTTCCGTTACGTCGCCCGCCACGCGCGGTATCTCGGGGTCATAGTGGCCGAGCATCCGCGTAGCGTTGCCGGTAGCCTCTTCCTTCGAAAACTCGGGGGAAAGGGTGCGAAGTGTCTTGCTGGCCGCATCCCGAGCCACGTAGGGCTTACCAAAGGTCTGCTTCATCCGGCGCCAGTAGTTACGCGCATCGGTTAGTTGCTGGCCCATCCCTTGCGAGTCGGCGATCCTCTGCATGTCGTTCCCGACGGCTTCGTGCAGCGTGTCATAAGCGTGGTACGTGGTGCCCGGCAGCGTGCCCTTAGACAGTTCGCGACCAAGCTCGGAGTAAACCTTCTGCTCGTCCGCGTAGGTTAGCGGTTCGTTCATCGACTTCTCAAGGCGCTTGATGATCGGGGGGATGGCTGCGGCGTCACCGAACGACTGCGCGGCGTCAGCGTAGGCTCCCTGAAGTTTGTCCATGTCCGCTGGGAACTCGTTCAGCGCCTCATTCACGGCGCTGTACTTTTGGTTACCTTCCTTAAGAGCGTTCTCTCTCGCTGTCTCTATGCGCGCTTGGGTTTCCCTTGACTTCTCGTGGATATCCTTTTGCAGTGAGCCGCGCTTGGCCTCCACAGCCTTGGCTTCGGTGGCTTTGGCCGCAGATGCAGCGTTCTCCGCCTTGGCATCTTCTACCAACTTGGCCGTCACCTTAGGGCCGGTACCAGCAGCCGAGCGCACGGCAGACTTACCCGCCTCAACCGCCTTCGGGAGTATCTTCGCCACGCCCTTACCTACCAACCCCGGAGCCTCAAAGCTGATGATACCCTCCGCCGCCGCGCCAACGGCTTCAGGCGATCCCATGCGCTCGCCGCCCTCTTCCGCTTTTTGAACCATGCCCCCGATGACAGGGGCGTTCTCCAGTGCCGTGAGGGTGGTGGCTCCTATTCTCTGTCCCGTCGGAGCGCCCTTGGTGTCGCGGAACTCGGTAGCCGCTGCGGAACCTGCATCGTAGGTCTGCCGGGCCAGATCGGTGACCGCCTGGGTGGGGTCAGCGATAGCCTTCATGGTCCCTAGTACGTCGTTCTTGAGGCCGCGTCCCACGCCGTACACACCCTCTTTGAGGTAGTTGCCCAGGGTTCGCGCTTCGGGGTGTATCCCCGGCGGGGGAGCAGAGGGTGCATCCTCCACGGTGTACTTTGGCTGCGCGGGAGCGTCTTCGATAGTGTAAGTCGGCACTAGGGAGGACCCCACTGACCACCTTTGCTTTTGGCTACCACTTTGCCGTCGGCCTTCAGCACCTTGCCGTCTTCTTTTGGCGCTTCTGGTGCTCCTGCGGGGGGGGTCCACCCTGAACCGTTGACCGGCTTGGCACCCGTCTTCGGCAAGATTTGTCCTACCTTTTTGGCACCCGTAAGCGGAGCGGGCTGGAGTGATTCCTGATATTCGGCCTTTACTCGGTCAACGTGATCCTTTTGTGTGTCTACCTTGTCGTGTGCTAGCTGGACCATTTTGTCTATCTGGTCCTGACTTAGAGTAAGCCCAGAAAGATACCCGTCGCCGTCGAATGACTTTGTGATCTTCTGCATGAACGGCAGGGAACCAGCAGCCTCCTCGAACATTGCCTTTGTTGGGCGCGCACTCACTGACTGCTGCTGGAGCGTCATGGCAATGTGGTTCGATAGCACCGCGAACATGGCCTGCTGGTCACCTTTTTTAGCCAGGGCAGCCGCCTTATCCATCGTGCTGGCGCGATCGACCGAAGACTGGTACTGCTCGTCAGACTTGGTCACTTCCTTTTTGGCTTCGCGGTAGTCGCCCAGCTCAAGAGCTTTCTGGAGTCCGATAGACTGCATTTGGAGCGCGTGGCCGAACTGCCGCTCCTGCCGCTCTTCTGATTCCTTCTCTTTTTTGTCCTGTTGGGCTACCTTGTCCGCCGCTCCCTTTTGGACCGCCTGATACATTTGTTTGGCTTCGGGGGGCGCATCACCTCCGGGCTCAAGTTGAGCCTTGAGGTATTGCTTGCCGCTGTCCTGGTCCTCAATCCCGAAGAACACGCCACCCTGCTCCATTGCCTTCATCCCTTTGGGGGGTTTCTCCTGGCCCTGCGTGATGCCGTTGATGTGGTCTATGTACTCGTTTAGTTTTCGGGCCTGCTGATCTGGGGGGAATTGCGGGAGCATGTTCTTCTTGAACCAGTCGATGCTCTTAAGGGCCTGCTGCTTTTTCTCGTCATCCGCCCCCGCGAGCGAGGTGAGTTTGTTTTGCTGGTCGGCCTTATCGGTACCGCCCGGAGGAGCGGCATCGGGTAGCGGCGCTTGAGGGCCAGAAGCAAAAGCACCGTTGGGGTGGATGGCCTGGCGGAGCTTCTCCATCAATGTGCCGGCATGGCGCGGGTGGGAATAAAGACCGGTGATCTGGTCTACGTACTGTTGCTGCTGCTCCGGGGTCAGGGTGCCGTATTTGCGCCCCATTTCGAGCTGTGCCTCAAGCTGCTGTGACTTGGCATTGAGCGTGGCATCCTCAAGGCCCTGCTGGCGCTTCCGCTGCTCGGCATCGATCTGCGGTGCTTCCCCGGATTCAACCTGGGCCACGCGCTGGAGCACAGGAACGGCGGCTTTACCAGCCGTCACTACGCCTTGCCCGATGTCCTTCAGTAGATCGGCTACGGCCATAATTCCCTACTTCACTACGATGTAGTCAACGATTGCACCGGGGGTGCCGGCCACGTACCAGTCTCCGAGCTGGGTGGTGTAACTGCACAGCGGACCGATGGGCACTTGGGTGGACGGCGCGATCAGGTAACCGCGAGTGGTGGTCACCGTGGTGTCGCCCAAGCGGATATTTCCGCTGGCATTGTTGTTTTGCACCCAAAGGTGCTGGAAGACGAAATGCCCCACCGACTGCCGCGCCTTGAGGTTTCCCGGGCCGCCAGTGTTCTTCTGGGGGAATCCCGAAGCCAAGGACGCAAAGCCGCTCGCGGGGATTGTTACCTGACCGATAATATCTGCCATCGTCTCTCCTTAATACTGACCCAGCGGGTCCGAACCCAATTCGTCATCTGTCGCTAGGCTGAAGGCATTTCCGGCCTGCTTAGAGGCGTCGGGAGCCCAGAGTTGAGGGGTAGCATCCGGATCGCCACCGCCAAACCCCGCGGCAATCGCAGCAGCACTCTGCGCGATTCCGCTCACGTCACCCGTTACCCGCTGCTGATTGGCCGCTGCGAGCTGGGCCTCTTGGCCGATGTTCTGCGAAGCCTGACCCATAAGTCCAGCACCCTGCCCCACCGCTTGCCCTGCCGTACCAGACTGGAGCCCTCCAACGAGGTTGATGATGTTTCCCCGCTCCGCACCCGTGGCGGCCTGCGTAGAGGCGTTGGTTCCACCCGAGCGGTTGCCGAAATTGGCATTCTGAAGAGCCTGCTCCTGAACCTGCTTCTGGCCGGAGGAAATCTCTGGGGCGAGCGCCTGGCCGATCTTTGAGGGGTCGCCGCCAAGGATGGACTCCTCGAACCCGGACCCGGCGGTGGTCAGCCCCTCGCCCACGCCGGTCTCGTAATCCCCTAGGCCGCCAAGCTGCTTGGTTTCGTGTGCGGTGGGGTCACCCTCCGCCAAGTCGAAGATTCCGCCAACAAGTCCGCCCATAATGCCCCAATCCTACTACGTCGCTGGTGTGCTGCTCCGAAGTATTCCTTCAACGAACACCATGCTACCGTTGGTTCCGCCGGTAGTGAGTTTGGCTGTGGCGATGGTCGTGCTCATACCGTTCGTCCGAAGACAGCCCGTTGAGGAGTCTGCGACTATCGTGGTTCCGTCGGGTGATACACCCTCGCTCCAGAACACTGAGCCGTCGTAGAAGACGATCCCTAGCCCACCGAAGTTTATCTCCTGAATCCCTCTGACGGTTGCCCCTGAATCCGTCGTGATGGCCACCGACGCACTGGAGTCGTTCCCGATGAAGCAGAACCATGGGGGGGCCACGTCGGGATTGAGCGTGACCGTGATCGGCGTCGAATCCCCGAAAATCAGCTTGGTCCCGGAATCACCCTGCTTGGTCGTGTAGGCGGTAACCCCAAGCTCATTCTGGACCGTGCCCAGACCGGGGAAGTAAATCACCGCACCCTGAAAGCTATTGAATGCCGTCACCACGTTGGTGACGTTTTCGCTCGATACGTTCTCTACCGCCGTGGTAGCCGCGCTGGCCGCCTGAGTCTTGATCTGGTCAGGGAGTTGGGCGAAAGCCTGCTCGTGGACCGTGAGACCATTGAAGGCTGTCCGCATGGCGTCGGCGACGTCACCCATAGAGGAATGCTCGTTCAGGGTGAAGGGGAAGCGCGTCGATGGAGGATTCAGCGGGGGGCTGCTCGCGCTTTTGGGTGCTCCAGGCCAGGGGCTCATACGACCGCCTTCATCGCACTCTTTCCGCCAAAGGGCTTGACCCGGCGGTATGGGCTTGACTCACCCCAGCTCCGCACCGTCATCTCCATCCCCTCGACGAACAGGTAAAACGGGTTCAGAGAAAACGCAGATACCCCGATCAGCTTCCACTTATTGCGGGATACGTTCATCCGCAGTTTAGCCTGGGTTCCACCCGATGACGGCAGGATTATTGCGTCCGGCCCGTAGCTCCCGTTCCCGGTGTCCACGGCAAAGGTCACCGTAATATCGGATTCGGACCAATACTCCACGTTGATGTCCCGGATGTGCTGCCAGCCGATCCCACCTGCCGCCGTGAGTTCGGTCTTCCATAGCTCCGTTTCCTCCGGAAACGGGACAAATACAAGGTCCGTCCTCCACACCCGCCAGGGCACACCGTCGGACGTTGTCACACGCACGGAGTGAGCGATGAACGGGAAGGCGCAGGAGAAGGCCCTAACCTGTTGCGTACCGAAGGATGCCCCCAGGCCTACCTCGTTCAGGGCGTGGAATTGGAGCGTGTCGGAGTCCTGAAGCTGAAACACTTTGGTGGCGCCGAAAGTGTCCGCTTCGATGATGATCCCCTGGACGAATCCGGTCCCTCCGCCGCATTCAATCCAGTCCGTTGCCCGGTTGTACGTGTTCTCGGGCTGCTCAATGAGTGTCGGCTGCCAGGAATAGAGGACGATGCCGGGAGCGATGGGCCAGCTATACGCCGTCTCGAAGTCGCGAGCGTACAGCCCCTCTCCAAGATTGAAGTCGATGACAATCTCGGTCCGGCCCTCAAGCGTCGATACCCCAGCCGTCATGTTGGCTTCGGAGACCAGCGCAGTGTAGAGCGCCGTGTACGGCGAGATCGTGATGGTATCGACCGTCGGCATCAGCTCATGACCTCCGTATAGAGATCGCCCACCTTCTTGGTCGCACGAGTGTCGCCGAAGTCATTGGCCGGCGTCAGCACGATGGCGGTCGCCGATTCGGTCCCTGCGCTCGATAGCGTCCTCACCGATCCGTCCGCACACCCGACCAGGGTCGATCCGATGCTCTCACCCTCATTCGGTGCGTGAATCGTGGCCGGTGGATTGTACAAGTCCCACACCCATCCCTTCGCCGCGATATCGAAGGTCAGGGTGTGCGGGTTGCTGTCGATCCCCACGTAGTCATAGTAGAGGTATCCGTTCTGGATGGAGAACTTTTGCAGCTCGGGTTGCGTATCGTCCGGGGGATATACCGTGTTCCCGGCAATGGTGGTCGCAACCGGAGCGGTGTCGTTCTCGTGGGGGAACAGCGGGTAGAGGTCCTCGTCGGTGATCGACTTCGAGGACGCGCCGCGGTTGCTGATGTGAATGCCATCGTCCACCCGGAAGAATATGCGGCCGCCGCCCTCGACCGCCAAACACCTCGGGATGTAGAGCCCCCGGTCGATGCTGGTAGCTTGGAGGGTCCAAGTGGACCCGGACGTACCTGTAACGGTCGCCAGCGCATTGAAAAAGTTAGGAGCGATGATCCAGAATCTTCGGATAGAAGCCAGCACTCCGATGCCGCCGCTCATCACGCCGTTGACCAGTGGCTCCGAGGGGTCCGTCACGTCCATCTGGTTGGTGTCCGGCCAGGCGTCCAGATTCGAGCCCGATGACCAATAGAGGGTACCCGGGCGCAGCGGGTCGCCCACGGCAAAGGCGTAGTTAATGTTATCCGTCGGGCCGAACATGTACGGCAGCGGTTGGTTGGCGAGGATCGGCTCCGCTATGTTATAGGTAAGATTTGTGCCGTCCGGTACTCCGGGGATTAGGACCGTAGTAACCGAGGTGGGTCTTGAGATAAATATGTAGGGGAGCTGCGTCGGGGAGCCGATGAGGATGATGGTCCCCGGCAGCCAGCGAGTGTTGAATTGATTCCCAGAAACCCACGTAATCAACCCTCCCGAAACGTTGACCACTCCCGCTTCCGGCAAGTCAATCGATGGGACCGGCTCGTAGTTGGTGAACTGGAGAATCTGATTGTTCGCCGCCTCCAAGTCAGTCAGCGCATCGGTGATCGGCGTCGGAGGCGTGGTGTTAGGGCCGGTCCCCACATAGGTGTAATTGGCGAGCCCGGCGTCCTGCCGGTAGTAGTCGCACTTGTCTACCTGCGGGTCCGGCGAATACGGGAGAGATACCGTGTTCGCGAGTACAGGAGTGGTCTGCGGGGTGGTGATCGGGCTGGGATTCGATTCCGCGCCAGTGATAGAAGACCGGTAGACCCCGGCGTAGGATACGCTGGTCCGCACCGCATTGGTCAGCGGCGGGATGATGGTCGCCGAGGTACCTGGAGTGGGGGAACCTTCGAGTAGCAGAATTCTGCCAGAGTGATTCCAATAATCGTAGTCGAGTTCGATGCCGTAGGTGCCGGACGCTGCAAAGGACACGATAACGGTGGTCTGGGCGAAGTTCCCCGCCTCGCCGCTGGTGTAGCCCTGCCTGGGAAGCAGCGGGTAGCCCTGCGCCACGGTGATGGTCTGGCCAGAGTTGGACAGACCCACGCTGCCACCTTCGCCGGTGCCAGAGGCGGTGGCCGATATCAGGGTGCATCCCTCAATGCCCCAGATCACGTCGTCGTGGTTGGTCAGCACGAACGTGTATAGGCCGGCCGCCGGGATGTAGAGCTTCCCGTAAACCACGAAATTGAAGTTGTTGAAGGTGGTGCTGCTGGGGTACGTAGTGGTGATAGGCGCAGCAAATACGGGAGCGCTCCCGATGACGGCGGACTCCGGCGAGAGCGCGGACCACTGCATCGGGACAGAGGGGTTCCCGACGCCTGGTGTACTGGGGATGCCAGCCGTGAAGGTGGCATCGAAGATGAATGAGTTGCCTGTCGTGTTGCCATTGGCGTTCGAGGTGGAGCGCGGGGTCCCTCCGCCGGGGTCGCCGGGATTCTTCCAGATGTACGACGCCACCGGACCGCTACTGGGAGAATCTCCCCAATAGAAGAGTGAGAGGTTTCCCAGAATACCCGCGTATGGCGGCAAGGCGGCGGTGGTCACCGTCACCGAAATAGCGAACGACCCGGAGTTCGCGTTGAAGGTGTCCCCGGTCGAATTGATCCCTACCTGAAAAGCCTGCGCTCCAGCCGGGACCTGAATCTGCGTTGCCCCGGTAAAGGCGGCGCCCACGTCTACGACCGAAGGAACATACAGCGGAGCTACTCCAGCAGGGATGACATTTCCTGCTCCGTCGGTAAACGCCCCCACAACGACAGAAACTGTTCCTGGAGGGGTTGGACTACCTGCCACTTGAACGTATCCGCCAGGGTTTGTTGGCCCGACGGCGCGTCCGGCGCTGGTTGGAGTTTTCGTGCCTCCGTTGATAGTGGCGCTTCCGCTGAGGGCTGTGATGGTGATGGTGGTGGCGTTGGCGCAATCGACGATGAATGGCGCGGTCCCATCGACAGGGTTTGGGGTTCCGGGGTTGGGAAGTCCATTGAGCTCTCCGTAATCGTAGTTGGGGTTCTGTCCAGAGTAGTTGGTCCACGGAATTGCCGTGGCGGCAAGCGTTCCGGTGAACGTTTCGCCAGATGACTCGGTGGTCACCGTAGGGGCCAGCGGTGGCTCCTGTATGCCCGTCTTGTAGGCCAGGGCGTCCGATCTCACCTTGATCTGCCCGAAACAGCTAAAGGTGGTCGGGGTGCCGTTGAGCGCAAATTGCGTGTTGATGACGACGGACTGCGAGTTGTCCCCGATGTAGGCCCATGGCTGCACGCTGGCGTTCGGCCGGAAGGGGATGATCGACAGCGGGTTTCCGCTGAACCCAGTCCCCACGATGACGACGCCCATGGTGGGGTTCCATGCGTAGAGCACCGTCCCGGCGCCGAAGAGGATAGTGTATCCACCCGCTGGACCGTTAGGGGTGGAGTCGTTCAGGCGGCAGATGGTGTGGATGGCGGACGAGGCGTCTACCAGGGGCTCACTCAGCAGGTTCCTGCCGACGATCCCCCCTTTGACGTACGCCCTAACGTTCTGCGCGAACGGCACCTTGCCGCCGGGGATGCGATCGACAGGGTGGAGCAGGTCCATCCCCTTGAAGTCGAAGCGCTCTCCCGGCTTGTCACGCTTGAACTGGGCCACTATTTCTCCATCTCCCTCGCCACAATGAACCTCGGATCGGACCCGTCGGCCCGGTTCCCCTCTGCCAGAATACTTGGCCGGAAGATCCCCAGCGCGGCGTACTGGCCGTTCTTCTTGCGGCAATACGCCTCAAAGTCCTCGTAGAGCGGCATAGTCGCGGCGAAGTCGGTACCGCCCATCTTGAAGCTTGCCAAGTGTTGGGAGTAATTAAGTACCGCATCCACCCCATCGCGCGCGAGCTGGACAAAGTCCCCATCGTCCACCGGAATGGGCGCGTTGCCGATCACGTTCAGGACCGATGACACGACGGCCGTGGTGGCGAACGGCGCGAGCGCCACGAAATCAATCCCTCCCACGACAATCTGCGGGTCGCCGGGGAGCTGCCTCTGCTCCCAGTTTTGCGCCCAGGCATCCATCTCCTTGTACGACGGCGTGTCCACAGAAATGCTCGCAATCGACGCATCGAGCAACCAAGGAAGGTGGAGCATGGCCTTCTTGAGCTGCTCGTACCGCTGCAGGCAGTACTTGGCTCGCTCCGAGTCTCGCCCTTCCATCGAGTTCGCCAGCACATCCGCCAGCGCCCCGTAGATCAGAGCCGGAGTCCAATCATCGGGTATCCCTACCAGCGTGGCAGCCGGCGGCACGAACGATGCCCCGGAGTAGCTCACGATCATGTCGAATGTGCCTGGCTGATTCGGCGGGTTGTTCAGGTCGAAGGTAAGCGGGGGATTGGAAGTGACCATCCATGACGCCGGTGAGCCGGGCTCAATTCCTCCCTGTGGGTCGAAGGCGTTGATTGTCCCCACATCCTCACGCCCCAGCACATAGGGCATGGAGGAGTCCTGCGCGATCCAGCGCACCCGGGATAGGTCCAGCGTCGAGTCCGGCAGTGTGCTGCGGGTCGAGAGTAGCGGGGACTCCTGAAACAGGTTGAACGGGTTCGCCGCGGACTGAAGCAGTAATTCATCCCGACGGTACTGGAGAGATGCGGACAGGAGCCCGATGTTGAATTGGGTTGTTCCTGTCCAGGTGCCCCCGGTCATGGGCTCTATCAGCATGGCTTCCATCTGCGCGTAGAGGTAGGAGTCAGTCACGGTGCGCTGCCGCGGAGAGCCTGCAAAGTTGAGGGTCTTCCACCGGTCGCCGGGGTTAAAGTTTAACTTGAAGTTTTGGTTCCATGTGAAGGTGAGCGAGTTGAGCACCCGCAGCGCTTCGGCGATGTAGAGGTTCGCCTCGGGGATAGGGGTAAAGGTACCGTTGGGGTCTTCGAGGCGCTGGAGCAGTTCGCCGCGTAGTTGAGCGAGGGTGAGGTACGTGAAGGCAGGCATTAGCGTCCCATGTTTGCACGCCCGGCGGGAGCGTTGTAGTACGGGAGTCTCATTCCGCTAGTTGCCGCTCTCATGTTCACCATGTAAGAGTCCACCGCATCCCGGTCGAGCAGGCGCAGGGTCTTCAGTCTTGAGAGAAAATCCTCCTCAGACTGCTTCTTGAGCCCGAGGAAATTCCCAACCGAGCCTTTAGCTGCCATGATATCCCGCCGCGCCTCCGCATCGCGGTAGGCCCAGGTCACGGCCTTTGACAGCACCAGGCTCTCATCAATTGGATACGGGAGGGTGTCCGAGTTGTTCTGTAGGTACGGCCATTCCGCCACGTAATAGGTCTGATAGGAAATCTCGCTCGAAGGATTGGGGTACAGTTCGTAAAGCTGCTGCCCGTACGTGGCCGACTGGTTTGGGGTCCCCTGTCCACGGAGGTCTTGACCCAGTCCGAGCGCCATCGACGGGTTCGAGGTGTAGAGCCGGGCCGGGTCCGTCAGGTCGATAGTCCTGCGTGAGGTCCAGATGTCCAGCGCCCAGCAGTTGAACATGTCGGAGATCGTAAGCCAGCGCTTGAATCCCACCGGCGCCGGGATGTAGGCCATAAACATCTGGTAGCCCACGCCAGTCCAGAACGGCAGAGGGTCCACGAATGGCCGGTCGAGCGTGAGCACCACCGCGGCGGGGTTCGTGGCGTCCATCGCTATGACGGAGTAGATGGAGAAACCCTGCGCGCGGATCTGCTGGAGGGTGGTAGACCAGTAGAACGGCAGAGCCAGCCATGCAGCGGAGGCCGTGGAGTCCCCAGTGATGGTGATCGAGCCCAGCGTGGCCGAAATGCTTCCTGCGGTAGTGATCTCAGGGGTGGAGAACCCACCTTGCCCCAACTGGAAGCTCCACAGGCAGGAGTCCTGCACGATCTTGAATGCGCGGTTGATGAGCCGCTTGGCCCGGACGCGAGACATGGCCGGGACCAACTCCGACAATTCACTGGTGAGGTCAATCAGGGCCACTTTGGCTCCAAAAAAGTAGGGCCGAGCCGAAGCTCAGCCCGTCCAGCGGGTAAGGCAACCTAATAACCGATGGCGGATAGCCTTGCCTTGAACTTGGACAGGTTGGTTCCGGACGCCACTTCCTGCCCGGTAGAGAGCACTGTCCAGATCATCTGCCATGCTGTGACGCCATTCTGAAGGGGCCTCGGCTCCAGTCGAAACGTGCCGGTCTGATCGATTGACCCAATCAGCGTCATAATCACGTTCGGGAAACCGAAACCGCGGGTGTCTACCGCGTCCCCACCCTGCACGTAGCTGAGCGGTCCGCTGTAATCGACGGGCGCGTATAGCTTGCCACCGAATACGTCCTGAGAATCCCGAGCGATCTTCCCACTACCTACTCCTTGCGCCACAGATCGACCTCGACTAGAAGCCCAAGGCGCTCATCTTCACCGAGATCGCCGAGAGGTTCGTTCCGTTTGCTACTTCCGCCCCCGTCGCAGCGACATACCATCTAATCTTCCATCCAGCGGTTCCAATCAGGCCCAGCCCGGTTGACTGGAATTGCGCATAGTAGGTGCCGGTGGTATCGAGCGAGACCTCCACCGGCGTCAGAATGGCATTGAAAAACCCGAGAGTAGACGGGTAAATAGTGTCTCCAGTGCCGTTTTGGTAGGACGTTACTCCGCTGTAGTCGCCGACGGTGAACTGCTTGCCGCCGAACACGTCCTTTTGCCCGAAAATCTCCTTGAACGAGCCTACTGCCATAGCTACACGCCCTGATTAAAGATTCGATAGAAGAGGTTTTGGAAGTAGCCAACCACCCCGGTCGCGGTCGATGGGACGGTGACCGCCCTCGCCACAATGGTCGGACCCTGAACGGCGGTGATCGAAGCTGCGTTGATCGTGGTGAAGCCGGAGTTAGTGGTTCCCGTCGGGGTGATTGCATCCCCAATTGCCGGGGTTCCGCCTGCGGCACTAACGTTGAGCTGCGCGCGCCCAGCACCCACGAACAGGAACGTGTAGTTCCCCGGAGTGGGGCCATTCGCCTGCCCGAGAAGGGTCGCCGGATTGATGAATACCCCAGCGAACAGCGCGGCCGCCGACTGGTTGGTCACCTGATCGTAGGTCGTCACCGTCCCGTTGTTGTAGTCGGTTTCAGGTAGCGCGCCGACGGTCGGTCCAGAGTCCGGCCGGAAGTACCCGGCCATGCCCAAGGTAGCGTTCGCGGCCGTTGCGCCCGAGTCCAGAAGGATGAACTGATACGCGCCGTCGTAGAGCACGGTGCCGGGGGCGGCAACGGACTGCGCCTCGCCGGGGGCCACCATGACCACCTTGCCCGGCGTGAGCCCGGAAGGGTAGATGTTCCCGTAAGGATCGCCCTGGCCGCTCGGGGACGCCGTGTTGACCGTGTTGAGAAAACCGGGGATGAATACCCCTGCTGCGCTTGGAATGTTTGGCATGGTCGCTCCTACCCTTTAATCCCGAAACATTGCTGATGCCTTCTCGGTACGGGCGTATAAAAATTGAGTGCGTGCCGCAGGAACTGGGTGTACAGTGTCGGGTTCTGCGGATAGCGAATCGGGTCCATCAGGTAGTAGTTGAAGGTCCCGGTGTTCGACGGACGGTACTTCCACGAATCCACGTCCAGCCAGAACAGCGGCTCACCCACAACGATAGTATTCAGGCCACCAGTCAGCAGCGGGGTCGAGTTCGAGGTGAACCCAAGGTTCGGGAACTGGCTAGTGCCCTGGTTGCCCAACATTGCCTGGATCAGCAGGAATTGCCCAGTCTGAATCGCTCCGGGGGCAGGTGCTGTGCCGTCTGGGGTCTGAAACAGGTTCGCGATGGATTGTTTCGGGTTCGAAGACGGAACGATGTCGTCGTCAAAGATGGTTGCATCCTCGAACTTGATGCCGCTCCAGTTGATGTTCTGGTCATCCCGCGTCTCGTACCTCTGTTGACGCTGGAAGGCCGATGCGATGGCAGTGTAGCCGATCCACGAGGTCGCGCCCAGCGTGGGGCGGCCGATGGGCAGCTTGTAGGTTTTGAGCAGCTCCTGGTAGTTCGGGGGCGCCGGGTTGCCGGACGCATCACCCAGCCATACCGGAGTCGAGTTCATGGACGCCGCGATGGCGCCGTTACGAGTCTGCGCAGAGTATGTCGGGAAGACATTGCCATCCCACGATGGGGTCACCCCGTCATTCATCGCCTCGGAGAACCCGTTGATCGAGGCTAGCCGGTCATCGGAAACGCCGTTTCCCGCAGCCTGTCCGTGGCGGAACATGTCGCCTTCAAGCTGGAAGTCGATGCCTTCCTGCATCTGGTTGAGGTAGGCCTCAAGGATGCCAATCTTTGCCTCGGGGCCGGTGTTAAGAACTTCAAGACCAAACTCTTCCACCAGAATGTGCTTCTCGTAAAGCTTTGGCTGGAAGAGCCCGGCGGTAATCATCTGCAACCGGTTTACGGTAACGTCCTGGCCGGGGAAGATCGCCCCACCCTGTGCCCCCTGGTAGAGCTGCGGAACCTGCATCGCTGCGCCGCCGCCAAACGGATCGTAGGCGCCGGACGAGCGGAAATAGCGCTGCATCGGGGTCGAAATGTAGCTGTTCTGCCATATGAGCCCATCGATGATCTCATTGAGGGTCGTAGCAGGAACCTCCGGGAACAACGGACTAAAGGGACTCGGCATTTAACTTTCTCCTGTTAGGAAGCCATCGCTTCACGAACTTTTGCTACAGACTTCTCTCTCCACGCACGATTACGCTCATTGCCGGAATGAGAAGCCTTCCACGGCTCTTTACCGCCCGCCGCTTCCGACGGCTTGTAGCTGGAAAACCTGCTGGGCTGGCCGGTGCGGATATTGGGATTCGATCCGTTCTTCTCGGCCTGAACCTTGCGGTCAGCAGCAACCGCCGCATCAATTTCCTTCTGGCGCTCGGCCTTCGAGATTTCCTCTCGTTTGGCCGGAACATTGTTCTTGGCCTCCCAAGCCTGACGCAGCGTGTATCCCTTGTTTCCCAGCGTCCGCTGCCTCTCGGCCTCGTCAACAATCTCCTGGGTGTTGCCAAGCGGAGACCCAAACAGCTTGAAATGCTCCGCGTTAAGATCGTTGAGCGTTATCAAGGTCCTAGACTGGTTGTTCGAGAATCTTTTCAGGTCGTCTTGGGTTAGCGCGTTGGGATCAGGGGAGCCGGGGGCGCGGGGCGGGTCTACTGCTGCCGGGGGCTCCGGAACGATGCCGTACTGCCGGGCCTGCTCCAGCTCAGCCTTGAGCCGGGCGGCTTCACCGGTGGCCCTGAGCGCGTCGGTCGTGACCTTACGCATTTCGGGCACGAATTCATTTTGATAGCGGTTTTCAAGGTCGATGCGCGCCTGCTCGGCGGCTGTCTTGTCGGCGGATGCCTGCGTATTGTAGGCGACGGCCTTGACGAGGAACGCCTTGAATTTGCCCGCTCCGGCGACAGTCTCCATCGCCTTAAGCTCCTCGTCGGTCATCCCTGATTCCTGCTTCAACCATTCCAGTTCGGTCATCCTAATATGCCTTTCCTTTATGATGTTTGGCGTTTCGCTTCGCCCTCGCTTTCGAGTAACCACGGCCCAACATGCCGATCTTCATCGTCTTGTTGCGCCTGCCCTTGCCGAGTCTCTTGGTGTTGAAATACGCCATATCAGGATTACCGGGGTGGTGCCGGTTGAGGTGCCGGCGAAGAAGCTGCCGCAGCAGATGACTGAACCTGCCGCAAGCCGTCAAGCATTTGCTTGATCCCCTGAGCGCCCTGCGGGAAGTCCTTCGCAAGGCCCTGAATCAGTTGACCGAGCATTGCCAACTTGATGGCCGGTGAGCCGCCGCCTCCGGGCGCAGCAGGACCCCCCGGTGAGGGAGGTCCGCCTGCTGGAGGGGTAGGGCTTACGGCTGGAGGAAAGGAGCCCAATTACTTCTTCTTTCCGCCGTGACGCTTGCGACCGTGCTTCTTGCCTTCGTGCTTCATGCCCAGGTGGGCGCCTTTCACGGTGAGCTTCTTGTGTCCACGCTTCCTTGCCATTGTGCTTCTCCTTTAATTTGATTTGGGGAGGAGCCGCTGGCCACACCTTTTCGGGGGAGCAGTAATCCTTTGGCTTGAATTTATGTGCGGAGGGTAGCCCGGTCAACGGAAATTGCTGAGATGTAGGGGGATACGTATGGGTCAGTAGCGCTGCACGTCTTTTTGTGGGATGAGCTGCTTCTCTTCAAACGCAACAGTGCTCACGGAACCGCCGGTTCCGAACTGGATAGTCAGGGTTCCGACCTGCTGGTTTTTGTGGATCAGGTCCAGCACCTCGTTGATGAAGGTCTTGCCCTTGTCAGAGCGCTGCCCAAACTCGGGGGTGTACATCATGATGGTCTTGTCTACGGCGTGCGTGGTGGTGCGTGTGGTGATTGGCATAGGCTCCTATCCGGATGTGCTGACGACTACTCTTCCGCCGCCCTGTGCTCCTTTTTGCTTCACCTTCGGCGGCTTCTTGTTGCTGGCCGGGCGACCACCGTCACCCTTCTTGGGACCAGGCTTGCCACCCTCGTCCTCTGGCTCGACCAGCCCTAAAGCCTTCGATAGCTTGGCTATTTCAGCCTTCTCGGTGATCTGCTCCTTGGCCCAGTTGAAAACCTTCTCTTTGACCGTGGCACCGTCGATTGAGCCCCAGTTGGGCACCTCGAAGGCATGGGCCATCGTCTCGGGATCGATCACCACCCCTTTGTCCGAGGCCGCGAGCAGGTTCAACTTGAACTTGTTCTGTGCGATGTAGTGGAGGGAGTGCGGCGTGATAAAATACTTCAGGTTTTTCGCAAAGGTCTTCGCCCGGGTGAAAACATCCACCTTCGACGGGGTTGCGGTTCCGGTTTCGTCGAAGGTCTGCTCGCCGGGAAGGTGCGAGGGAATAACCTTGTCCGGCGCATAGTCGAATACCTCGGGAGCGATTGACTCGGCTCCCACGATCTGCATGATATCCGCCGTGGTCTTGTATTGGAGGATGAGGAATTTCACGATGTTCCCCATGTCCCGCAAACCCATCTCCATCGAGCGCGAGGTTCCCATTACCACCGGACCCTCAGCGTCCAGACCCTTCTCTGGGTCCTGAAGATTGCCCTTGAGCTTTTCGAGGGCCTTGATCTGATCCAGTCCAAGCTGTTTCTGGATGGAGTTCTGCAAAATCTCGATGACCTTGAATAGCCATTCTGGGATGTTGTAGCACCACTCTGGCATCGGCGGGCGCAGGACCGGTTCCTTGATGTCTCCATCCACCCCCCAGGTTACATCCGGGTCAAATGGGTCCAGTCCTTCCGCCTGGCGGCTGGTCAGCTTGCCCTGCTTCTCACCCGTCGTGATGTCGATGTTGTAGACCTTTCCGGGTCTGGCTCGGGCCATGGCTACTCGGTAGATGGACCGGGCAAGATCGTCAATCGCATCCTGAAGCGGGTAGGTTCCGTCGAATAGGGAGTTGGCGTCCCCCCATGCCCACTTGTCAAAGTAGAACGGCACCAGCGGAACCATGCCGTGCCAGTCGAAGGCCGGCCCGTCGTACATCAAAGCGTTGTCGCAGGAGATCATCAACCGCCGTTGCGGGTAGACTCGGCAATCGTCCTCTGTCGCAGGTCGAACCACAGAGCGGCCATCCTCAAAGCGCGTAATCTCTTGTCCGACAAAGGGCACTTTGTAGTACCAACTTGTGCCCGGCTGGCCCATTTCAAGCTCCTTACCCACCCGGTTCCCGTCTTCACCCAGAACTGGCTTACCTTCAGAGTCGAGTTCTCCATAGTTGATCCTCAGGTCCAAAATGTACGAAAAGTAGATGTCGGTGTACTGCTCAAGCTGCGAGTCGAGCCCATGCATCCGCCAGCGGTTCTGGTCGTTTGACCTACGCTCCTCCCCGCCCTTGGTGCGCCCGTAGCGCTTCTTGGCGAAGGGCTTCAGGTACTGCTGATACTCCGGCCAGCGGGCGTGCGCTTCGGCTATTCCGTAGGGGAGTTGCAGGGTGACAATGTATGCCCGCTGGTAGTCGCGGTCGCGGGGAAGCTGGACCGGCAGGACGTCAAGCTGGCCCAGCGGGACGAACCTGAACTCCCCATCGCCGGCGCCGAACATGCTCCGCGAGTAGATCGGGTGAAGGAAGCCGCACTGGGTGGCCGCGGCGAACTGCAGCGCGTCCTTGAGCGCGCGGTCAACAAAGCACTCCAGATAGACCGCTTTGGCTACCTTGGACATCATGTTGGCGTGCGACTCGAAGGCCTTGGCGTCGGTGTTGTAGCCCCAAAAGGGGCGGATGTCCGCCAGCGTCTCGACGATCTCCGCGACGGCACGCTTCAGGTCTCCGGTGGTGAATCGGGAGCCGAACTTGGCCCACGTCTGCTCGCCGGTCTTGCCGGATAGGATGTCCTGCGCCTTCTGGATGGAGGTTTGGTCGCAGTGGTCAGAAACCCACTTATTGCCGAACTCAATGGCGCGGTTGACGAACCCCAGCTTGGTCTTGTCGTCCACCTCGAAGGCCGGGCACTGCCAATTTACGTCGTTATCGGGCATGAGTCAACATCCAGTGAGTCTCGTATTCGGGAGGCATAAGTCCAAGATTTCGACTGATAAATTCCTTTCCGCACTCACATCTAACCTTTTGCCATTTCCATCGCTGCCACACATAAAACGGGCACGGTGCCGCCGGCATATCGCCGAGGCCATTTACCCTCTGGCAGTTTCCCATCACTGGATGGTCACCTTCACGTTGCGGGCCGGAAGGGGTTCGGGGGCTTCCTGCATCGCTGACACACCGTAGACGGTGTTCTGCTGCATCTTGGCTTCCTTCTCGTCCATGCGCCTCAGCGCTTCCCGGATGATGCCTTTCTCCGCGTTCGAGGTGTCGTGGAGACCGATCCTTCTCAGAAGTTCGCTCCGCATCCGGGTGAAGTTCTCCTTGCCGCGAAGGTAGAGCTTGTCGATCATGACTTGGTTATGTTCCCGCTCCTGGTCGTGCATTTTCTGAAAAAGGCGGTCCATCTCTCTGGGCGAGTTGGTTGACTTGAGCATGTATCCGGGCTGCAAAGGGCTCGCCGGGGAGGTGAAATAGATGCGACCGACTGCATTTTCGGCGTAATAGAGCGTCTCTTTGCTCATAAAAGACCCAAATCCTCTGCAACCTGATCATACGTCGCGTTCAGCCCCAGCGGGAACGAATAATCCGTCTCCACCTTGGTTTCTTCCTCTTCGAATGGCTTCTCTGTCCTCCGGGTCATCGACTCGGTGTCGTTGAGAATAGTGAAGGCGATACCCGTCGCGAAGATGCGGTCATCCTTTTTGCCTTGCTCGTGGTCGAAGCGGGTCTTTCCGGTCTCGGTTTGGTCGGCCTGAAAGGCGGGCATCTCCTGCTTGATCAGGAAGGGGTCGTTCAGTTTGAGCCAATGGTTCTCGACGGCGTTCTTGTAGAGCGACAGCATGAAGTTTCGGCTCCAATCGAAGGTGTACCAGCCTAATTTCTTCGAGCGCTTCTTGTCCCGCTCGGGGTTCTTTCCGTCGAGTCTTGAGAATTGGTACATCCTGCGGTAGCCCATGCCTAGCATCTGGGTCTGCATCACGTCGCCCATGCCGTAGACTTGCTCGATGCCCACCAGCGGTTCGCCCTTGGGCATTCCATCCACCCGATAGAGCGCAGCGATAGCCATGCCGTAGGTGTGCATGTTGGCTGGGTTGATGGTGTTCGAGGCGAACATGGCGCAGATTACGTCGGGCTCGTTTCCCCGAAGGGAGTGACGACAGACGGCGATGACGGAATTGTCTTGTTTGGTTCCTCCGGAATTGTCAACTCCAAGCGAGTAATCGTATCCCTCTTCGGGCCACTCGTATACGAGAAGCTTGTTGTTTGCGCTGAATAGCTCAACTCCTCTTTCCGCCGGCTGTTTAAGAGGAACGAATTCCCACTCAAAAGTTTTATTCTGGCGGCCACGAAGATCGTGGACGTGTCCGTCGTAGGTGATTTGGAATCTCTCTCGCTCATGGTTTATCTCCAGTGGATCGGGGTGAGCCCGCTCCGGGATTTGTTCTCCGATGATGGACCAGACTGAATACCCAGCCCGTTTTTCGTCCTGCTTCTCGGTTTCGACCAGCGAGAAGTACAGCTCCTTTTCCGGACGGAGAGCTTCGATGTCGTCCATCGGCATTTCCTGGTACCAGCCGTTTTCGTTGTCCTTGCGGCGGTATTCGAGCAGCTTTTGCTCCCAGAAATAGGACTGCCAGTTCGGCATCCGCCAGTCGTCTCCCATGAACTTTCTTAGCAGCGGGGTTTGGTGGACGTAGGCCGCTGCCTTCATTTGCATGCGTTGGGTTTCTACAAGAGGCGCCCACCCCGAAGGAACAGGATGGTCGCGTCTCCATGTTTCGGTCGGGAATATATCGTCAGCCAGAAACCAGGGGAAGAATACAGGCTGGAGCCTTGCTCCTCCACTTGCCCAGAAGTCCCGACTGCTATACCAAGTTTTCGCCCACCAATTCGTATTTCCATTGCCGGTACTCTCCAGAATCATGAAGGTGTTGGGGGAGGGATGGACGGACTGAAACAGGGAGTTCTCGATGATGTCGTCGGCGTGGGGGAATATCGACACCTCGGAGATGTGGATCGCCGATGGGGTGTCTCCACGGGCTATGCCGCCTGCCTTTTTGCCGGAGTACATGGTCAGCCGGGTGTTGTTCATCCCGAAGGCCAGTAGGGCTCCGGCGCGGTCGCTCGACGGGCTGGCCTGCATCCATGACGGCTGCTCGTTGAAGCAGAGGTTCATCATGCCGCCCATGCGCTCGCAGGCGTCGGAGTCATAAGAGGCGATTGCAGCTTTCACGCCGATCCCAAAGTTGATCAGCCATGTGATCGCCACCTCCACTTCGGTCGAGATGCCCTGTTGGCGGGCCTTCAGGATCATCATCTCGATGGCAAGGCGTTTTTCGCTGCGCTCCGCCCATAGCTCCAGCAGCATCTTTTGCGTGCTGCGGCGCTTCAGCCGGTCGATCCGCCCGTTGGCGTTTATGTAGGCGTAGTTCTCGGACCAGTAGCGATAGTCCGCGGCACAGATACGGTATTCGTTCTCAATCCACTGCATCTCATCGTGGTTGAGGTTGTCCTCGAAGTCGTCTTTCCCGCTCGCTTCCGCGCGACGGGCGATCTCCTTGAAGTGGGAGTTGAATGAGTCAATCTGTGACAGGGAGTGGTAGTCGGGAATCCACCCGGTCTTCTGGGAGATGATCTCCAGCTTCTCTCGGGCGATGTGTTGGCTGAACACCGCTAGTCTCCCGCCATGCAGAGTTTTTCTGTTGCACCGATTGGGCACTCCGGGGGAGGCATATCACACGGTTCCATTTGAAATGCCCACAGGCCACCTTTGGTAAATCCGATGTGCTTGAAGCCGGCTTCCAGATAGCAGCGTCCCACATGCTCTTTGGCCTTTACCTTGGATTTGTCTACAAATGTAATGATCCCGATAACGGGAGTATCGGGCCAATTCCATCTGGTGGCTGATACCGCATCACGGATCATTTCCGAGGCCAATTGACGGCCCCCTTGTCGCCTGAAGCAAGAGTTAACCCATGCTCCAGGCCAAGCGTGCCTGACATATTGGGCGAACGGCCACGAGGTGACCCATACAGCTCTCTTCTGCCGTAACACAAAACACCTTCCCGGGGGAACGAATTGGGGACTCTCTGGCTTCTGCCTGTTATAGTGCCTATCGGCTATTTTCTTAGCCAACGGGTCGAACCTATGCGAAACAATCCAGAGCATCACTACTCGTCTCGCAGGATATGAATTGTCTCGTCCTGAAGGTGGTCAAGACGGCCTCCAGTGGCCACAGGACGGGCTTCTGGCGATGGAAGGCGTTGCGGGTCCGTCAGGTCGTAGATTTCTCTCAGTCGGTCTTCAGGCTCGCGCCACGATGGCCTGGCGGGGGCTTCTGATTCCTTTTCCCCGGAGTTCAGGTTTTGGATATGGATCTGGGCGCCCTTGGGTACCGGCAGGACCCCTCCAGCCTTGAGCATCATTTCCCGGTCGTGGAGGCCTTTGGGGGTTTTGGCCATCTGGATGGATCGCTCTACGATGCCGGGAAGGCCTGATGCGAGGAGCATCTTGGTCTTCATTCCGTCGTAGAGGAAGATGGCGGTTTGGGCGATTTCTGCCAACCGAAGCGACCCGATCCCGGCGGCGAAGGATATCGCCTCCAGATTAAGATGTCTTCTGTCTCTGGAACTGCACTCCTCCATAGTCTCCAAGAAAGCTCTAGCGTCTGGATCATCGTAGGCACGTAGCGCATCGAGTACATGTTTAACGCCGCCTTCGACAGATGCCAGCATTGGAGAAATGATCGGCTCGTCTTCCGCTTCCCACTCTTCCCCTTCATGGTCTTCCTCCCACCTCTCCCGCAGTCGCCTCATGGCTGCTGCCCTGGCTTCGGCGGCCGGCTGTGTGCGCTTCGGGGTGAATTTCTTCTGGACCAATTACGCCACCGTCAGATCCGTCGGGACCATGGTCACGGCGGGCTCATATCCTTCCATGTTCCCGGCTTTGCCGCCTTTTACCTTGTTCTTGGGGATCTTTCCCTTCCGGTGTACCCACTTCTCGACCGGGTTTCCCTTCTCGTCCATCACCAGGACCGGGGTGGGCATGTCGGAGTCTTCGCGAACCTGATTCGGGGGCCTTACGGGGATTTCCACCGTTTCGTCCACCAGGGCGGTCTTGCTGACCACCACCTCGCGGGGCTCCTCGTTGTTCACGGCTACAGGGACAAACTCCACTTCGATGACCTGCTCGACGTGGGGAACGAAGCTGGCCGCCGGGTAGAACTCAAGCTTTAGGATAGCCCGGTATCCGGGGTAGGCCATGTGGGGGCTGAATCTTCCGTTCATTTTGAGTTTTTTCCGGAGCTCGAACAGCATGGAGTCCAGTGCTTCCGTGCCCGACAGTTGTTTGACCAGGGATACTTCCGCCATTTGGTGTGTCCTCGAATATCGCGTTTTGGTTTTTTATCATCTGAATGCGCACAGCGTAGAGGTTTCTGAGCTTTTCCAGGGTCTTCGATTGGGGCCGTCTTTTGCCCTTTTCCAGCAGGTAGATGGTCGCCTCACAAAGACCCGTTAGCCTGACCACTTCGGCCTGAGTGAGCATCGCTCTCTTCCGCAAGGCCCGCAGGCGATCTCCGCTGTAGTCATGGAGCATTACCCGTAATCTTCCCACTCATTTTGGTTTTCTGCAACGAATGCCGAGTTCAAACATGAACTATTACTTTCTAGTTAATATGAGTAGTCGCCGGACTTTTCCTGATAGAGCCTCTTCATCGACATCCTCTCCGTATCCGCATCCGCCAGCTTTTCCCTCTTCCTCGATGGGGCGTTTGGGTCCGCACCTTTTATCAGGGCTTTCTTCCACCCTTTTGGCGGGGGCCACTCCACGCCCCACTTGGCAAGGTTTCTTCTTGTATGCGCAACCGACTCAACCTCTTGTCGCGAAACCAACATACCAATCAGTCCCCCAGCGGTGCTTTTGGGATCAGCCAGGCACACGAATAGCCCCGGATGGGTAAGAACTGCTAACCCTTTTTACCGCGGGGACGGATCACTGGAGTAATCCGTAGCCCCCGTTCGGCAAGGTGCTTGACCTGACTGTCCCATCCTCGTCTGGAGCCTTAATCGGTATAGTCTAGGCTGAAAATAAAGCTTCTGGGAGGGGCGATTGCTCTGCTCGTTGACCCCACCTAAAGCGCCTGCGCTCCGGCCACCAGCCGTCACGCCTGTTAACGCGCTGGCTGGAGTATCAATCCGCGTGTATTCCGCCCGACCGCTATCCGTGGATGCTCAGCGTCCGGATTCCCGACGTACCCCCGGTTTCCCGGGAATTTAGGCCCTGGTCGAAACTTCACGGCGCTATGGGAATGCAGGTTCATCTAACCGCGCCGTCCACCTTTCGGAGGAGTGCCCAGGCGCATGAAACCGGCATGGTGACGATCCGAGTTGTTCGGGGTCTATGCATATGCGAACTAGACCACTAGATTATGCATCACAATTATGAGAAACTACAAGTGCGGGGTTTCTGGCTGGCAAGCCCCGCTCTCTGCGGACTAGACACCTTCTGAGAGCACCCCGCACCCGTTCTTTCGCTGCAACTGGAAACCCCCGCTTCGAGGGAGAAGCGGGGGTTCTTTTATGTATACCCGGTATCGGGTGGAATAGTTCATCACCTGCCTTTCACAACCATTTATCTTTGGGATCTGGCTTTATCTTACTGCGTTTCAGGTCGGGTTTCTCGTTTATGGGAGCGTCGTTATCGTCGCGGTGGCACTTTCCGTCGAGGAAAACCATCGCTTTGGTCCTGTCCTCAGGAGACATTTCTATCAGCTCGTGGTCTCGCCAATCAATGTGGTAGTGGGTGAATGCGGGGCAGACCCCGAACCCGTCGTTCTGCGTGCCTGCTGGGCCCGTCTTACCGCCAGGATCAGCAGGCGTCGTCCTGCGCGGGTCAATCTGAGCCGTTAGAGGAAGGGCAATAGATAGCAGTAAGGCCATTTTTGGTAACCACCGCATACGGCTTGCCTCCGTTTTCGCAGTAGTAACCATCCGTGATGACCCATGGCATCGTGCTGATTGTCTGTCTCGGTTTGGCTTCAGTTGGTTTGTCAATGTTCTCACCTCACTTTTCGTTGCTGGATGCATTCCCGCCGGCATATCTCCTACAACGGCAGCGCCCCCGCACCACCAGGAAATATGCCAGCGGCAATGCACTCACTTCTCCTCTCGGTCAGGGAGTGCAGCCCGGCGATCTGCGCGCTGTTTCTGTATAAATGCAACCATCTCCTTGCGCGTGTGCTCGATGGCTCCCGCATTGACTGCCCGAAGCCTGCGACTCGCAACTAAGTCATAGTGTTGCATCCTGCCGAATCCCCCTTGAAACCACTCCCGCTTCATTCCGATACGTAGGGCCATCGCGTGCAACTCCTCAATGGTGTCTGCATACATGTGGCAGCTCAACTTCCATCGGAACGTATTGGAGCCACCGTGCTCGAACAGCGGATCAACGTACACGCTCACTTCTCCATCCCCCTTGCTTCTGCTTCAGCCTGGCTCATGGGTGCTACCAAAGATCATGAATCATGCGCTTTACGTGCTGCACCTGATTAACCTCGATCCACTGCACCAGTGTTCTATGTGGGTATAGATTCGGGAAGTCGTTATCTGTATCCCAAGCTATAACAGTGAAGGCGCTATAACCGATAAATAGCCCTAGGAATATCGCTATCGCAAACGGGATCAAAGGGAAGTACCATATTGCTCTCCAACGTTCCGGTATCGGGGACTGCTTTGTGTCGTCGCTATTTTGCATGGCGTCTCCGTTTCTTTGCGGGTCCGAGGACAAAGATCGACGTGAGTTTCATTTGTGGCCCCTTTTCGGGATCGGCAACACGTTTCGGACCTTGGCAAGCCAGTATTTTGGCTGGTTACAAGCCGGACACTTCAACGGCTTAACCTTTATGGGGGTCCATTGGTGACCACACTTCTTGCAAATCATGTCATCATCATCACCTATTAGGGGCCAGGTGTCAATAAAAATATATTTCGGGATGGGGCTTTTTGGTGCGTCCAAGCCCACCCACCCCTCACTCTCCGGACAAGTCCTTTCGATCCAACGGCCATTCGGCCTGGCTACCCCAGAGCAGCTCCGCCAGGAGGAGCATCGAGGGGGGCGGCCGGCGGGTGCCATCAAGCCACCTGTGCACCTGGCGAGGCGTCACTCGCATGGCTCTCGCAACTACCGTCGGGGATAAGTTGCGTGCGACGCGGAAAAGGCATTCCTGTCCTTGGTCTTTGCTGACCTGTGGTCTGTTAACAGAGGTCACGCTTACAGTGTACGCTCTTGTCTTTTATGGTAGTCGCTTACAGTGTGGTAGTGTGTGGTAGCATGTAGTAATGAAGGCAGCAGTCATATCGTTAAGGATGCCGTCGGCGTTGCTTGCGGAGATAGATGAGCAGGCAGCAAGGGAGCAGCGTAGCAGGTCGCAGGTGGTAGTGAGGAGATTGAATGGAGCAGCAAAGGACGATGACGATCGAGGAGCAGGAAGCGGCACGGCACGTGAGGTTGAACGAGGTAGGGACGATGCCCCCGTGCCCATTCTGCCAGCGGCTAAGAGTGGAAAGAGGCGATTACATACGCTGCAACCCGTGCGGGATCAACTGGCTCCAGGGAACGGATTGGAGCCGGCGGCCGCAGTATGGCCTTGCCAAAAGCACCACGGTAAGTCCTACGCCAACGGCGATCAACGGGGCTGCATTGAGTGCGAGCGAAAATAAATGAAGAAAGTAGTCGACTGTAGTCGAGTGTAGTTGTATGGTTGTTCATGTGAGGTGCATCGTGATTACCAGAGAAGCAGTTATCCGAGAATGTCTACGACTCAACATCCTGGCCATGCAGGATGCCATCCGGCGCCAGCATTGGGGTTCCGTCCGAGTCACCGCCGGCTGGTCCGAAGAACTGGATTGGGAGCTGCGCGATATCCTCAACGCACAGCGTACCGGCAAACCACAATTGCCTCCCATGAAACGCGATCCAATTCCTGAACCCGAAGGGGTTTTCATAGATGGAGTATGGGTTTCGGCCAAGCTCGCGATGGGTAACGCCAACAATTCAACCGTATCCTCCGAGGATTGGTGTTTTTGGTGTGACCGCCCGCGAGCCGATTGCGCCTGCCACCTGGACCCGGCCGGTATACCCGCCGGTCATTGGTCGAAAGCGGTGACGAAATGAAACCTACCCAAGCAATGCTCCACATCCTGCGCAAACGCGAAGTTCACCGCTGCATCTTCACCAGCGACCTCGGCCGGCAGGAATGCGGCTTCGGTACTCTGGTATGCACTTGCGGAATGCTCAAGCTGTACCAAACGCCCGTTGAGGTGATCCGGTGAAAGCCGCAAGGATCATCGAACTCCCCCCACTCGAATCACTCCCCCATGCAACATGCAAGGTGTGCGGCCGATCCCTGATCTGCGGACTCTTCACGCCGCGAGAGCTGCTCGCTCCCGAGGGACCTCGATGCAGAACCTGCATCGGCGATATCAACGCACGTAAACCACTCAAGAGACTGGAGAAATTCTAATGACCATCCTTTTCGCACCCGCAATCCTCGCACTGGGAACCATCGCCGCCATCTGGATTCGCGATGCGGTTCAAGGAAATTAACCCATGAACTCCCCCCAGTTCCGTTGCCCATGCTCAATATGCGAGGCCCGTAGAGCCAAGCGCCTGCAGGATGACCTCAACGCAATGGCAGATCGCAGAGTGGTAACCATCCGATCGCCCAATGTACATAAGACCGGAAGACTACTGGAAGGATCTGGGGATTGAGTTTAGGCGAATCACTAGCGATCCGGCCACAGACCGCAAGTATCCGCTGTGGCAGTCCATCGTGCTCGCCGCACCTGTCTGCCTGCTGTTCTGGTGGTTCATTTATTCCGTGGGCTGCGAGATCGCACACCAGGCCCACATCCAGTAGTAGTATTTCAATACGTAAACCCGAAAAGGCTGTTAGCAACCAGCAATCTCGGACAAAGGAGCAATATGAGCACTGAAATAGTAGTCCAGCAACCGCAAGATCCCTACCTCCTATCCCCCGTCATGAATATCCACTTGGCCAAGCAACGGCTGGTCGAGTTTCAGACATTCGTCAGCAGCTATCTACAGGAGGGCGAGGACTTCGGCAAGATCCCCGGAGCACCGAAACCCATCCTATTCAAGCCTGGTGCCGACAAGCTGTGCGAGCTGTACGGGCTGGCCGATGACTACGATTTCATCCAGCGCACCGAGGATTTTGATAAGGCACTCTTTGACTACACCATCAAGTGTGTCCTGACGGACCGTCGCCGCGGATGCCTCGTATCCACCGGGCTAGGTAATTGCAACAGCATGGAAGCAAAGTACCGCTGGCGGGACTCGAAGCGCCTCTGCCCGCAGTGTGGCAAGGAAGCCATCATCAAGGGCAAAGAGGAGTATGGCGGAGGGTGGCTATGCTTTTCCAAGAAAGGCGGATGCGGAGCAAAGTTCTCCGAGACAGACCAATCCATCGTTGGCCAGACGGTAGGCCGCACCGCAAACGAGGATGTTGCTGATCTGAAGAACACCATCCTGAAGATGGCCAAGAAGCGCGCCAAGGTGGATGCTGTGCTCTCCGCTACCAGGTCATCTGGCATCTTTACCCAAGACCTGGAGGATATGCCCCACGCCGCCCAGGAGCCGCCGCCATCCGAGGCACCGCCAGAACCCTCACCCAAGCCCAACGGCGCCTCCAGGGCCAACGCTAGGCCGGTAAGCCAGGAAGACATTGGACGCTGGAAAGAGGAATTCCTGGCAGCCCAGTCTGTCGTCGCGTTCAACAGGCAGGTCAAGGCCAACATGCTGGCCCGCGGTAAGGGATACGCCGAGGAAGCCGGCCGGGAAGCCAAACGCCGCGGGTATACCGTTGACCGGATGACCCACAGCTACTTCGACCCGCAGACCGGGGAGAGCGGTACCGGTGAAGAAGGTGCAGCATGATGGACTTCGCCGAATCCAGCAAAATGTCTTGGTCGCCGGTTGATCCTATCACCGATGCCCAAATATCTACCGGGTGCCTTCAGCGGATTGCCGCAGCGGTAGAGAGTCTTAATCGCAACTGGTGCAACGTCATTCGCGAGAACGTTAGCTATCGCGAATCAAATGCCGCTCTTCGCGCAAAGTCTGATATTCAGGAGCGAAAGATCAGGCGTATGTCGGCGCAACTAAAGAAGGCAGGCGTGAAATGACAACCCTCTATTCGCTAGGCCTTGATGGGATAGAAATCGAAATGCTCCTCCTCGAATCACTGGGGGAGATCACTCCCGATATCCAACTCAAGATGGATGCACTGCTTGAGTCGGGTCCACCGATGATGGAGGCTGCCGCGGCTGTAGTGCGGCAGCTCGAACTGAGCTCCCAGATGGCCGAAGAGGAGTCCAAGCGCCTCCACGCCCGAGCCAAGGAGTTCGAGGCCCAGCGGGTCAAGCTGAAAGAGCGCATGACCGTGGCTCTCGATAAGTCCATGGGCGGGAAAGTAAAAACGCCGAAGTGGACGATCTTCACCAAAAAGAACGCAGATAAACTCATCGCCGATCTGGTGCCCGGCGTTACGCCAGAGATGCTCCACTCCGAACGCCCAGACCTGGTTCGCGTGAAGATGGAATTCGACCGCGTCAAGACGCTGGAAGAGTACAAGGCCGGCCGCCCACTCCCGGAGCTGATCCTCTTTGAGCACAAGGAGGGCGAGCGATGCACGATCATCAAGTAAAGATGGATCACGACCGGCTGCGCGAAACGCTGGTATGGTGCCGTTTGTTTACCCGCGAAGCCCAGCGGGAATTGCGCGGGGAGACCAACGACACTCCCCGCGCCGCCAACCAACTACGGGCCATGCTGGAACACAGGTTACCAATCAGTAATAGTTCATGTCTAAAAGGAGAGTTAAGATGACAAAGATAGTGAGAACTCCAACTAAAGTCTCCGGAGGAATCACCGCCGAAGAGCGCGAGAAAATGCGCGAACTGTCCGACCTGTGGATTAAGCGATCCTATCGCACCGATCCAATAGAGCCAGAGAAGATCACTGCGGCCATCAAGGACCTTTACCGCGTGTCTGGGCTGAAGGAGCCCCGCGTGGTGATCGCTCCCAGCCCCAGGGTTATGGCTTTCGCCGGGGGGTTCGCGTCAGCCATATGGTGGCTGCGAAAAAATCCCGATAATCCATTTTCCACCCGCGCCGCCACCGACGCCGCCACCCGCGACGCCACCCGCGACGCCACCCGCGCCGCCACCGACGCCGCCACCCGCGCCGCCACCTACGACGCCACCGACGCCGCCACCCACGACGCCACCGACGACGCCACCGAATTAGTGCGGTTTTTCATCGGATGCGCGCAGCGCTGGTACGGACCTTATCAGGGCGGTAACATGTGGGCAGCTTGGGCTGCCTACATGTCCGCCTTTCGCGATGTTCTGGGGCTGAGGCTTCCCCAGCACCAGGCATACAAAGCATGGGAAGATGCAGCAATCCACGGAGGATTTCGCTGGGTGCATGAGGAATTTTGCATGGTGTCCGATTTTCCCGAGACTATCAAAATAGACGCCGATCACCGGCCCCATTGCGAGGACGGGCCGTCGCATCGGTGGCGGGACGGATGGGAGCTATACCATTGGCACGGCATCCGCACGACCGAGCAGGTTATCATGCGACCAGAGACGATCACGGCTCAGCAGGTACAGGCAGAGGAAAACGCAGAACTGCGACGTGTCATGGTGGAACGCATGGGCTGGGAGCGATATTGCGACCAGGCTAAAATGCGCTTGGTCCACTCGGACCACCTCGACACTAATTTTCCTACTCTCCCAATTTCCGAGATAGTGGATAACGGCTCGCGGCTCGTTACCGAGTTTCGCAGTGGGCGTGAGGTCGCTGAGTTACTGGAGGCCGGCGAGCTACTAGACTTCGAAGATCGTCCAATGCGGTTCGTTCGTCTAACTGACCCCTCCACAGGCAGGCAATACGTACTGCGGGTGAAGCACGATCACCGGCGCTGCTATGAGGCCGTCGGTTGGACTGTAGGGCTTTCCGAGGAGGAGTACAAATCAGCCAAGTATTTGCGGCAGGGCGACATTGCCCTGGTGCCGCTCAACCCTGCCACGCTGCCACAGCAGCAACACTCGTAAAGGAGATAGACCATGATTCCAGGAAATGCAAAACGTATCCAGCTTCGGCCCTTAGCCCTCGGCGAGGTATCAGGCCATCACCACAGCCTGTGTTCCGCCGACTCCAGCGTCGCACTCGATAACGTTGCCGAGATGTACGAACTGAAGAATGACAACGGCGTTACCACTTATCTCCGAATAACCGGCGACTGCGTAGCGCTAACCCATCAGGAGCACAAAGCGCACCTAGTGGCGCCTGGCGAATACAAGGTTGTCTTGCAGCAGGAGAACACCGACTGGGGAGCAGCTCCGGTTCGCGACTAACCATGGCATCCGCGACTCAATTCGGGCTTTATCGGCGGGAGAACGAGCTATCTCTCCCGCCGATGCGCGCCTGGCAAGCCCGATGCGTGGACCAGATCCGCCAAGCCATCCGCGAGGGCCACAGACGCATTGTGGTGCAAAGCCCAACGGGCGCCGGCAAGACGCTCCTGGCCGCGCATTTGTTCGCCGGGTCAATCGCCAAAGGCAAACGCCCGCTGTTTACCGTGCCGGACATCACACTCGTGGAGCAGACCCTGAAGTCCTTCGAGCGAGTGGGCATTCACGATGTGGGCGTGATTCAGGCGCAGCACGAGCGCACCGATTTTTCCGCACAAGTCCAGATCGCCAGCGTCCAAACCCTCATTCGCCGCGAGCTGCCCCAGGTGGATCTCATCGTGATTGACGAATGCCATGTGCTTTACCAGAAGCTGCTCGAGCTGATGGATGGCCCGCTCTGGAAAGATAAGGTCATCATCGGACTATCAGCAACGCCCTGGGCGCGCGGCATGGGCCTCCACTGGACTAAACTCATCATCGGCGCCACCATCAAGGAGCTGATCGCCGACGGCATCCTGTGCAGCTTCCAAGGCTACGGACCCGCCGAGGACGTGGACCTTTCGAGCGTGCGCATCGTCAAGGGTGAGTTTGACGAGGGACAGTCCTCCGCTATCATGCGCGATGCAAAGATCGTGGCCGACGTGGTGGAGCAGTGGAAGAAACATGGCAGCGTGGAGCGAATTTTCATGTTCTGCGTGGACCGGGCGCACGCCCGCGACCAGCAGGCCAAGTTCGAGGCGGCCGGAATACCCTTCGGCTACATCGACGGGACGATGGAGATGGATGAACGCAAGCCCATCTTCGCCGACTTCCGCTCCGGCAAGATCACCGGCATCGCTTCCGTCGGATGCCTTAGCCGCGGAGTGGACGAGGACGTGCATTGCATCATCGACGTGGCGCCCACCAACAGCGAAATGGCTTTCGTCCAGAAGATAGGTCGCGGCCTGCGCAACCCCAACGGAAACAAAACCCTGCTGATCCTCGATCATGCCGGGAACGCGCAGCGTCTGGGTAGGGTCACCGACATCCACCATGATTCGCTCGACAGCCGTCCGCCGGGCGACCGTACCAAGGCCACATCGGGAAACACCGGCAAGAAGCCGCACAAGTGCCCATCCTGCAATGCAATTATTCCCTACGGGCGCGCTAAGTGCCCGCTATGCGGAGCGGTGCTCAAGGCGGCATCAGCAACCCGCCACGCGCCCGGAGAGCTGTCCGAGTACGCCTCGGACGGTAAGCGCAAGGAAAAGGCCCCAGAGGATCGGCAAGCCTTCTACAGCGGGTTTCTGGGGCTGGCGCTGGAGCGCAACCACAGCGAAGGATGGGCGGCATACCGCTACAAGGCCAAGTTTGGGGTGTGGCCGAATGGGCTAAGGAAAGAGCCGTCCACTCCCACCAACGCGGTGCGGCAGTATGACAAATACATGCGGATCAAATACGTCAAGGGAAAGCAGGCGGAACAGTGAACTACGAGGCATTTTTGGAGGCCAAGCGCTTCACCCCGCGGCTGGCAGGACTGACCGATATCCCCCCACTCAACCCCGCCATGTTCCCACATCAAGCCGACGTGACCCGCTGGGCGTTGCGCCTCGGTCGCGCCGCGGCGTTCCTGGGCACCGGCATGGGCAAGAGCTTGATTGAGCTGGACTGGGCTCGCGTGGTGTCTGAGCACGCCGGATCACCAGTCCTAATACTTGCGCCGTTGGCTGTGGCCCACCAGCTCATCGGCGAGGCTGCCAAGTTTGGCATCGAGGCCGTCTACCAGAAGTCCGGCTCTCCCACCGCGCCCATCGTCATCACCAACTACGAGCGCATGCACGGCTTCGACCCTGCTGAATATGCCGGGGTGTCTATGGACGAGAGCTCAATCCTGAAGTCCTTCGACGGAAAGACCCGCTCGCAGCTAATCGAGGCGTTCCGAGAGACGCCCTACAAGCTCTGCGGGACTGCTACGCCAGCACCTAACGATCACATGGAGCTGGGCAACCACGCTGAGTTTCTGGGCGTGATGACAGCTTCCGAGATGCTCTCCATGTTCTTTGTCCACAACGGCGGGGAGACGCAGAAGTGGAGGCTCAAAGGCCATGCCCGAAAGGAGTTCTGGAAGTGGGTATGCTCCTGGGCGGTAAACATGCGGAAACCGTCTGACATCGGATATGATGATGGGCCTTTCGTCCTGCCGCCACTGATCTACCACGAGCACATCGTTCAAGTGGACAAACCCTCCGAGGGGATGCTGTTCGCCATGCCGGCCACCACGCTCAGTGAAAGGCTGGAAGCCAGACGCTCCACCGTTGATGCTCGCGTTGCCAAGTGCGCGGAGATCATCGCGGCCGAGCCGCTGGAGTCGTGGATTGTCTGGACGAACCTGAACCGCGAAAGCGAGGCGCTGACTGCTGCGATACCCGATGCTGTGGAGTTGACTGGATCGGATGACCCCGATGAGAAGACGCGCAAGTCCCTCGACTTCGCCAACGGACTGATCGGAAAGCTGGTTACCAAAGCGTCGATCGCCGGGTTCGGCATGAACTACCAAGTCTGCTCGCACCAGGCTTTCGTCGGTGTCAATGACTCATGGGAGTCCTTCTATCAGGCCATCCGCAGATGCTGGAGGTTTGGACAGAAATTCCCGGTGCATGCACACATCATCGCCGCATCTACCGAAGGCAACGTACTCGAGAACCTGAAGCGGAAGGAAAGGGAGGCTGAGGAAATGGCTGAGGAAATGTTGGAAAACATGCAGGAATTGACTCGCATGAACCTAAAGGGCACCACGCGCACCGAGAGCGCCTACACTAGGGCGATGCATCACGACAAGAACTGGACTATGCATCTTGCCGACTGCGTGGAACTTGCAAGAGAGCTGCCGTCCGACTCGATTCACTATTCTGTTTACTCTCCGCCGTTTCAGTCCCTCTACACTTACTCCAACTCCGAGCGAGACCTGGGCAATTCGAGGGACGCAAGAGAGTTTTGGGAGCATTACAAATTCCTGATCGCAGAAAGCTACCGCGCCATGATGCCCGGCAGGTTGGTATCCATCCACTGCATGAACTTGCCCACATCTAAGGTTCGGGATGGTCACATCGGCCTGCGGGACTTCAGGGGGGAGATCATCAAGGCGTTCGAGGATGCGGGGTTCATCTACCACTCCGAGGTCTGCATCTGGAAAGACCCTGTTACCGCGATGCAGCGGACCAAGGCTCTCGGTCTACTCCACAAGCAGATCAAGAAAGACTCCTGCATGTCCCGCCAGGGGGTGCCGGATTATCTGGTCACCATGCGCAAGCCCGGAGACAACCCGGAGCGGGTGACCAACACCAACGAGTCTTTCCCCGTCCATCTTTGGCAGCAGCATGCGAGCCCGATCTGGATGGATATCAACCCATCGGATACTCTACAGTACCGCTCAGCGCGGGAGCATAACGATGAGCGCCATATATGCCCGTTGCAGCTCGAAGTGATTCGCCGGGCAGTCAAGCTATGGTCTAATCCAGGGGACGTGGTGTGGAGCCCGTTTGCCGGCATCGGCTCCGAGGGGTTCGTTGCGCTGGAGATGGGACGCAGGTTCATTGGGAGCGAGCTGAAGGGTAGCTACTACCAGCAAGCATGCCGCAACCTGGGCAATGCGCTCAGCCAGAGCGCGGGGCTATTTGCTCTCACGGAAGACGTACCGGAGGATGTGGCGTGATCGCCGCCGACTTCGCCCATCTACTCCACGCCAAACGGGTAGGTCGTGGCCGCTGGACAGCAAAGTGCCCAAGCCACGACGACAGAACTCCCTCCCTGTCTATCGCGGAAGGCAAGCGACAGCCCATCGTGTTCCGCTGCATGTCGCAGCAGTGCGACCAGAAGGCCATCCTTGACGCCATGGGGCTTACCTGGGCAGACATCCTGGGGGAGCGAGCCATGACCCCCGCAATACGCCAAAGGATCGCGGACATTGGCCGGCTGGAGAAGCTGGAGCACCGCTTTGGATGGATAATCATGGGCAAGGCCGTCAACCCAGACAGGCGCCTCTATTGGCTTTCAGCAGAGGCAGGAATTGAGCGTGATATATGGTTGCTAAGGCAACGGTTGGCCGTAAAATGAAGGGGTCAGGTGTTATCAGCACCGGGCAAGCCTATTCGCTAGAAGGAGCGAACATGACCCCATCTGATTCAATCATACCGCCATATAAGGTAGCCGCGAAGAAGCACCTGGGGGAGTTCTACCACGATGGCAACTGAAGAGGAACTTTTCAATGAGCTGCGCAAGATCGATACCCACATCAAATACTCATACGCAAGGATCGGCCAGATATGCCTCGAAGTGAAACGCACGTTGTCGCACCACTCAAGGATCGATCCATTCACTGGAGAGCCGTGTTCCCTGAGTTCCTGGATTCGTTTGGCTGCTCCCTGGTCATATTCGACATGCTTTCAGGCGATGAGAGATTTGGAGACCTTGAGCGATATGTCGCCAGAAGAATTGTCGCGCATACCAGAGAGCAACTTTCCCATCCTAAAACAGCTATCGACCAAGGTTCGCAGCGACCCCGCGGTGATTCAGGCCGCACAGACCCAACGGGCGGATCAGCTCATCGAGCAGATAAAGCGTGACCACCCCGATCAGCACATAGAGTCCCGCAAGGTGCTCAGGTTCCCCGCCAGCGAGTCGCAGGCAGCCGAGATAGAGGAAGCCATCACCCTGGCCATCGAGAACGGCGCCATGAACCGTACAGAGGCCCTGTGGGCTATCTGCCTTGATTACCGGGCCACCTGCGCATTGGAAGAAATGTCTAAGGAGTTGAAATGAAGATCCCAGAGAGCATCGAGCGTTACAGGATTCTCAATACACAATGGGGGTCTGATCCAGGCGACGATTTCGGAGCTTTTGTTGTCCCAGGGCCAACAGGCGAGAAGCTGATGATATTGGCTTCCCCTGGAGATGCAGATGAATCCATACCGTGGGAGCACGTCTCTGTCTCAACGAAACACAGATGCCCGACATGGAAAGAGATGTGTTGGGTAAAAGACCTATTCTGGAATCCAGAAGAGGCGGTGATGCAACTGCATCCACCAAAAAGTGATTGGGTAAACAATCATAATTACTGTCTTCACCTGTGGCGTCCAATGGATGGCATTATTCCACTCCCTCCCAGCATCGCAGTGGGATACAAGGCGTTAAACGTCAAATGACCCAATCCGTTGGTGAAGCTGAATTTGCGCTCCACTGCCGGGCTTACGGCCTCGCTCCGGAGTCTGAGTGGGCTTTCGCCAAGGACCGAAAATGGAGGTTTGATTATGTCTTTCCTGATGCGATGGTGGCTGTCGAAATTGAAGGGGGCACCCGGAACGGCGGTAGACACAACCGCCACGACGGGCTTGAGCGCGATGCCGCCAAGTATAACGAAGCCGCGATCCTCGGATGGAAAGTGCTTCGGTTCACTACTGAGGCCGTGAAGCGCGGGGAAGCGATCGACACCGTGCTGCGTGCCCTTGGGAGGGATAAGCGATGAATAGCGGACCACGGATGCACGTTCACCAACCGGAATTAGCCACGGATGAGGAATTAGCATGGGCGAAAATCCACCGGAATTGCTCTCGGTTCTACGGCGCCGCTGCTTCAAGCGGGATGGATGGCGATGCACAGTATGCGGACGACGAATACTGTGGGACACCGGACACATGGCTCACGTCATCGGTCGGGGAAGAGGCGGAGAAGACAGTATCGAGAATGTTGTCACTAAGTGCGAAGATTGCCACCTCGTTCAGGAACATCACCCGAAATCCGTACCGAGAAAGGAAGTAATCCAATGAAGATGTGGTTTAACTTCAAGCCAACCCACCGGCACGTCTTCGATACAGCCAACGGGATCGACCGCTATGGCGATCTGGTGGTACTCCAATGCGCCTGCGGTGTGGCGCGGGTGTTCGGCGCAGCCTACGACTACCTCCACCCCAAATGCGTCCCGGTTCCCGCCAGGGGCAGCAAGAAGTAAAAGATCAGCACCAGAACGCAGATCACCACGAAAATCACCGTGGCAATCTGGCGGATGGGTGGCGGAAGTGGAAGGACCGAGAGAATCCACCACAGCAGCGCGAATACGATCAGGAAAATCAAAAGCGAGATCAGTAAAGAAATCATGGCTCCTCCACGAAAAAGGGGACGCTCCTCCGCGCCCCCAATCTCGCTACAACGTCTAAGTCGTTTGAACGATAGTGAAGCCGGTAACCTCAACTGGCGGTGTGGCGCCCACCGTGAATGTCGTGCTTCCGGTGGGTGTAGTGCCATCGGGAAGAGTGGCCGTAATCGTCAGCGTAACTGACTCGCCAACGGTGATGGAAGAACTGAGAATGACCGTTCCGATGAGCCCCGTGGGGTCAGCGGTTACGGGTGCGTTGGTTGGGTCGGAGCTGGTCCACGTGGGAACTACGCCGGCGGGAAGAGCGGAGCCTGCCGGGGTTGGGGTTGCGGTGAATACGAGTGTTGCGCCTGGATCTGGAGCGGTGAGTGCCATATCGGGATCTCCTGTTTGCTTAATTGAAAAACCTGTGACGACCGGTGAAAGCTTGTCGTTAATCTCGCAGATCTCCTCCAGTATCTTCCAGAGGAGCCATACCTCTTCACGTTGTCCGCAGTCTCCGGACCAGTGGTGGCGTCTCATGCTACTCTCAGCGCCGCGTATTTGGGATCGGCCTTGGCCACGGCCTTGTTCCACTCGCTCTTGTACTTACCGGCAGCAACGCGAGTGTCCCCGAGTTCGGCCTTCGCCTTGTCGAAGAATCCCATCTTGAACTCAGGTACATTGGCCTGCACCTTGGCGATAGCGTCATCTGCCAACTTCGCCTGCGCTTCGGGAGCCGTCTCATTGTTGGCGCCGACGATCCCGATGACCGCCTCAATACCCGAGATGGCTATCGCTAGAAGGGCGGTCGCTTCAGGCGGGATAACTGCATTAAGGGATTCCACCACAGACAGAAGCGCGTTGAGCGACTGGTCTACCGTGGCCGACGTGTCCCCTGGTTGCCAAGTGGCCAGCGCGGTCTCAGCGGCCGCATAGGCGGCATCCACGTTGGCTATAGTGGCAGTAGGCACCCCAGTGATCTTGAGCAGCGCGTCGAGCGTGGGCTTAACGGCGGCCAACAGATTGACTACTTGGCTAGTTGCGTTCTTGCACATTATTTCTTCCCTTCAACGCTTACTTCTGCGACTGGATTTCCCTGAATCTTCACGTTCCCGGAAGCGTCTACTGTGGCCTTCATCGGAGTCGGGTTCTGCTTGAGGTAGCCGAAGAAAGCGAGCGCGGTAGGAATGGTGCCCAGCTTGAGCAGATTGAGCAGGCCGTTCCTATCCCAGGTGAAGACTGTAGGGAGAAGGAGAGCTCCGGAGATGGCGCCGGAGAAGGCGGTGACTGCCGCTGCCACTAAACCCTGTAGCCACTGTTCCCAGTTCATGATGCCTCCATTCTAATGCAGCGGCTCCCCGTTGTGTTCTTTGATTCCAAGCTCCACTGCTTTCTTCAGCTCCTGCCTTTCCCGCTGCTTATTCTCTCCTGCGGAAAAGCTCACGGCGCGCTTTAGCTCCACCGTTTCAGATAGCTGCCCGTCCATCTGCTTCTGGACTACGTGTAGGGTTGCCTTGTTGCGAGCCCCAAAAATAGCGGCCACCGCCGCAGCCAGTGCACTGACAATGCTGCCGACCATCGTTATTAGCGCGATCTGCACGCTAGCCTCCATCATAGATATTTCCCCACCCTCGCCAGCACTTCCGCTCCGTAATTCGGGTTCGATCCGCCATTCCAGAACTGGAGCGCAGCATGGTTGTCACCGTTGGCCCGCTCAAGCTGCTTCTTTAGGTGGATCAGGCCCCGGTC
>QGNH01000102.1_pt2 | contig 58935 bp, 80 predicted proteins | sample 1735481 | NCBI WGS metagenome assembly QGNH01 (sample SAMN09239004, study PRJNA386568) | Viral metagenome, whole genome shotgun sequencing project.
AACAGCAGCCAGGGCAGCATCCCGGCAAACAGCACTAGCGGGTAATTGTCCGTAGCCGCACCCTCCGGTTTTTGATGCAGCACCTTCACGAAAACGAACCACCAGCACACCAGCAGCACCAGCGGATGAATCAGCCCCCAGATCCACCCCACCGCCGAACCGATGAAGCGCTGCTCGAAATCCCGCCGCACCAGTTGCTCGAGCAAACTGCGCCGCTCCACCAGATTGCGCAAAAATAGGGTTCCAGGTAACCGCATGTCGTTGGTAAAATTGAACAATACCAATTTTATCAATCACTTGCAAACCAAGTTTAGGGTTGACAGGACCCCATTGATGCTGTTACAGTTTGAGATTCGCCGATTGGTTTTGTAGCAAGTAGCCCACTGGGCCGCCATACGGGTCCGGTTGAAGAAGACTATGAAGCAAGAATATTTCGTGGTCGTGCTGGCTCACTCCCTCCGCGGCCGGCTCAGACGCATTCATATTCCGCATCAGGCTGTCTACGCCATCCTCGCTCTCGCCCTGCTCGGCGGCATTTCCGTATTCGGTTTCGTGGCCAGCTACGCCCGCATGGCCTGGAAAGTAGCCAACTACAACAACCTCCGCAAGGATGCCGACGCCCTCCGCGTCCGCTACCGGAACCTTCAGAAGGAAGTCAGCCAGACCAATCAGCAATTGGCCAGTCTGGAGCTTTACGCCAACGAGGTTTCCGCGCTCTTTGGCCTTAAGCAGAAACTGCAAGGCCCCTCCGATATCGCCGCTCAGGGCAAGCTCGTCCCGTCCTACGCGGAAAGCGTCCAGGATTACGACTTCCTCCGCAGCGCCAACACGCTGGCCCTGCTCACCAGTTCTTCCCGCCGCGTCCACCCGCTCAATGGCACTCCCAACCTCTGGCCCATCGATGGCCGGCTGCTGAGTGGCTTCGGCCAGCGCAGCGATCCGTTCGGGGATGAAGGCGAATTCCACAAAGGCGTCGATCTCGGTGCGCCCAGCGGCACCCCCGTTCACGTCACCGCCGATGGCGTCGTCCGTTTCGCCGACCGCCAGAGCGGCTACGGCCTCGTGGTCGTCGTCGACCACGGCAGCCTCGAAACTCTCTACGCCCATCTCTCCAAAATGTACGTGCACTCCGGCCAGGAAATCCGCCGCGGCGAGCTGGTAGGCGCGGTAGGCACCACCGGACGCGTCACTGCCCCCCACTTGCACTACGAAGTCCATCAAAACGGACGCCCCGTCAACCCCTACCAATACCTGGCGAAATCCAACGTCTTCCACCAGGTGGCCAAAGACTTCCCGTTCTAATGTGTGATGGGACAGACGATCTCTTTTGTCGTCTGTCACCGTGAAACGGCGGAGGTCCAGCGCGGGCAGGGTGACAGACGACAAGAGGCGATCGTCTGTCCCACCAGCTCCCCGTTTTCGCGGTACTCTGTACCTAAACCTATGCGCGCACTCATCCTGTTCGCCGCCATGGCGGCTTGTGCCTGCGGTCCGGCTTCACAGGCCGGCGTCCCCGAATATGGCTACGACGTCGTCCACGTCTATCCCCATGACCGCACCGCCTTCACCGAAGGCCTCTTCTACCTCGACGGCTTCCTCTATGAGGCCACCGGCCTCGATGGGCATTCCTCCGTGCGTAAAGTGAAACTCGAAACCGGCGAGGTGGTCCAACAGCACGACCTTCCGCCCGAGTTTTTCGGCGAAGGCATCATCAAGTGGAAGGACAAGCTCTACCAGCTCACTTATAAGACTGAAGTCGGGTTTATTTACGACTTCAACACCTTCGAAAAAAAGGGCGAGTTCCACTATCCTGGCCAAGGCTGGTCCTTCACCACTGACGGAAAGCAGATCTACATGGACGGGTCACGTACTGTCAACGCCGACGCGAGTAACCCGGAAATCCGCATCTGGGATCCTGAAACTCTCAAGGAAACCGGCGTGATCACCGTCACCGACGAAGGCAAGCCCGTCGAGAACCTCAATGAGCTCGAATGGGTGAAAGGCGAGATCTACGCCAATATCTGGCAGACTGACCGCATCGCCCGCATCGATCCCAAAACCGGCAAAGTGGTCGGATGGATCGATCTCACCGGCCTGCTGGCCGCCTCCGACATCGTCGAAACCGGCGATTTCCGGACCGATGTCCTCAACGGCATCGCCTACGACGCCCAGCACGACCGTCTCTTCGTCACCGGGAAGAATTGGCCCAAACTGTTCGAAATCAAACTCACCAAGAAAACCCCGCGCTAAGAACCCCCTTGACATCAATTGCAAAAAGCAATATTATAATTGCAAATTGCAATATGAGAAACGCGCTGATCCTGCTGCTCTATTGCTTCTTCTGTTATCCCAGGATGCTGGCTCAGCAACCGGCCAGCATCGAAGGCGTCGTCGTCAACTCCGTCTCAGGAGCGCCCTTGAGCCGGGTGCACCTCAAGCTCGGGCCGCAGAACCCCGGCGAAGAACCCGCGCCCGTGTACGGCGCCATGTCCAATGACGCTGGCCGATTCTCCATCGCGGCCATTCAACCCGCGGTGGCTTACCGGCTGGACGTGGAACGCGCCGGCTTCATCCTCTACCCCACCGTCGAACAGGCCCCCAGCAGCGTCATCATCCGCACGTTTAAACCCGGTGAGGGCGTCACTGGCTACAAGCTGGAGATGGCGCCGCGGGTAGTGATCTCCGGCCGCGTGCTGGACGAGAACGGCGAGCCGATGCCCGGCGTCGGCGTGCTTGCGCGCCGCGTGCCGCAACCTGTGCCTATGCATTCAGCCCCCATGGCGTGGGGCTCGACCGACGATCGCGGCATGTTTCGCCTGGCCGTCCCGCCGGAGCGTTACAACCTCATCGCGTCTGTACAGAGCAACCCCAGCGAAGGGCCCGAGATCCGCACCGATGGATCCGTTGACAGCCAATACCTGCCGACGTATTATCCCAGCACTCTCAGCCGTGAATCGGCCGCAATCGTGGAGGCGCGGCCCGGCGCCGACGTCAACGGGATCGACATCCGGCCGGTTCACTCGGCGATGCTGCACATCAGCGGCACCGTTTCCGGAATTCCGGCCTGCGCCAGCGGTGCGGAGGTCCTGCTCATAAGCAAGACCGGGTACCAGGAGCGAGCCGTGCCGGCTGGACACGACGGCAAGTTTTCATTCACGAGATTAGACCCCGGCTCTTATCGGATCCACGCACGGTGCCACACAGGAGACGAGCCTCTGCAGAGCCAGGTTGTGGATCTGACGCTGACGAACTCGAGCCTGGACTTTCTGTCCTTGGCCTTGACTCGCGGCTTCGAGCTTTCGGGAACCGTGTTGGGTGTGCCCCCAACCGGCATCAATCAGCGCGAGATCGCTCTCTTCCCGGTGCGCACGGAATCCGATTACGACCCGTGGCGCCAGCGGTCGGCTCCCGAAGATGCCGACGGCTCCTTCCGAATCAAAGGAGTCGAACCCGGCGAGTATGAAGTCGAGGTCCGCTGGTTGCCGGACGGCGCATACGTCAAAAGCCTGCGGCTGGGCAATACGGAAGCCGCCGACGCCGTAATCGACCTGCGCAACGGCTCGACTGCAGCGAGCCTGACGGTGACCGTCGGCGCCGTCGGCGGGCAGATCTCGGGTTTGCTGGAAGGCAAGAACAGCGAGGTCCTGCACCGCTTGGGATTCGTGTACGTGGTCCAGGACGGCAAGGATTGGGCTCCCCGCCACCGCCACGGGCAGGAGACCAGCTCCGACGGATCGTTCACTATCCAATCCCTGCCGCCCGGCAAGTATCGCATCTTCGCCACAGTTTATGGCATCACACCGTTTCCGCCGGGTGGGGACAATACTCAGAGGTTTCGGGAATTGGCCGCCGCCGCGGACGTGATCGAGATCCACGAAGGCGACAAGCTCGTCAGGAATGCGAAAGTGGTAGGCGCGAAATGAAATTGCTCTGTGTCCTGGCTGTGGTGGCCGCCTGCATAAACGCTCAGCAGCAGATCCAGCCGGCCAGCGTGGAAGGCGTGGTGTCCAACGCGTTGACCGGCGAACCGCTGCGCTATGTGCACGTCAGCCTGCGCGCCGCGGAAGCAAAGTACGGCGCCATCACCACCGCGGAAGGCCATTTTTCCATCGCGTCCATTACTCCCGGAGCTTATGCTCTGACCGCCGAACGCAACGGCTATCTCCCGCCGCAAACCGTGCCCCTTTCGCTCAAGCCCGACGACCACAAGCGCGATCTCGCATTGAAGATGATGCCGGCCGCCGTGATCTCGGGACGCGTCGTGGATGAAAATGGCGACCCGTTGGAAGGCGTCACCGTGAGAACCATTCGCGGCGAACCTGCGGGCGCTGACCGGACCAACGACAACGGCGAGTTCCGCGTCGCCGCATTGTGCCCGGGTAAGTATCTGTTGAGGGCAGCGCGCGACATAGATGGGACACAGCCGGAAATTCGTTCCGATGGCACCACGGAAGTCTACTATGGACCCACTTACTATCCCGGCGTGGTCAGCGCGTCCATGGCCGTGGCGGTGGAAGCCAAGGCCGGCGTGGAATCGAGTGAGGTCGAGATCCGGTTGGTGCGCCAGCCCATCGTCCGCGTAAGCGGCAAGGTAACCGGCGCGGTGCCCTATGATTTGCGGAACGCCTACGTGCTTGCGGACTATGTCGACCCGGCGCCCAAGGATCGGTGGGGCGACTGGGTGACAGACTACTCCGGCAGGGTGCGGCTTCGGCCCGATGGCGGCTTCACGTTCTGGCGCGTGCCCCCCGGTCCGCAACGCCTGACTGCGCAGTTCGTCGGCAAGGCCAACCAGGGGCTGCGCAGCGCGCCGCTCGATATCGTGGCCGCCGATTCCAATATCGAAAACCTGGATCTGGCGATCGTGGCGCCATTCGAACTCACCGGCAGCATTGATGGCTGGAGCGCTGCCGCCGGCAAGTTGCACCTGATGCCGCTCGGCCGGCCGGCGCCAGAGGAGATCGTTGCCGGCATCGCCGCCGCCGGCGCGTTCCATCTGGAACGCGTGCAGCCCGACCAATACCGCGTGACCATCCCGGACCTACCCGACAACCTCTACATCAAGCGCCTTCGGCTCGGAGCGCTGGACATGCCGGAAGGTATCCTGGACGTGCGCCGCGGCGCTTCCGGCGACCCTCTGACCATCGAGATCTCGACCGCCGCCGCGCGCATCTCCGGAACGGTCTCGGATTCGAACGGCCCGGTTTCGGGCGCCCTGGTGGCGCTCTTTCCGGAGGGCCATCATCCCGACCAGCTTCGCATCCTCATTCGCTCGGGGAGCGATGGCGCCTATTCGATTCGCGGCCTCGCCCCCGGAAAATACGCCATCCTCACCCTGCCCCCGCAGGAGCCCGAAGCTGTCGCCCGGTACCATCAAAATGCCGAAATAATCGAGCTGAACGAGGGCGACGCCATTCTCAAAGACCTCAAGTTGCCTTCCGGCCGGTGATCAGGCTCCCCTGGAGTCAACTTGATCTCAACTTGATCTCACCTTAATGCGCACGGCAAGAGCGGGTTTGGATAACTTGGCCCGCAACTCGTCGAGCTGTTCCGGGCAGGTCAGGAGCGTGAAATGGCCTTCGTACCAGGCCCGATAGATTGCGGCTGGAATCCCAAGTTGGATCAAGAGGGCCGACACCAGAATATTGGTATAGAGCACTACGCGCATCAGGCTTCGCCGGCCTTCCGTTTGGCACGACGTTCCGCGCGGACCTCGCGCACCGTCTTCTCGATGAGGGACTGCAACTCGCCAGGAACGGTGTCCGCATTACGCGATTTGATGTCCTGAATGGCGCGATGAAAAACGTGGGCGCGGACGTCAGCAAGTAGCAATGTTGATTCCCGACAAGCCCTAAGCCTGGCGGCAGACGCTTCGCGTGCGAAGCACGGAGCATTCGGCTTTTGAGGGCGCCGCGCGGCCCTCCGTCCAACCTGGGCGAAAATGGTTCCAACGCCGAAGCCCAGTGATTCGTCATATTCTTGAACCATAAGGAGTGCGCGCCTATGAAACGAGCGGTCATGGGGATCATCCTGATGAACTGCGCTGGCTGGCTGGCATTTAGCCATTCCCCCGAAACCCCTCCGAGGTTTGAAATCGCGGACGTCCACGTCAGCGCCAAAACCACCAACCCGTTTATTCGGACCGGACCGGCGCGCGGCGGGCGTTATGAAGTGAAGACCGCCACCATGGTGGATCTGATCAGAATCGCCTATGGCTTCGATCCGGACAAGGTATTGGGCGGGCCGAACTGGCTGGAGATGGATCGGTTCGATGTGGTTGCGAAGGTGCCGGCCGATTCTACAGCGGAGACGCAGAAGCTGATGCTTCAGTCGCTGCTGGAGGACCGCTTCAAGCTGGTGGCCCACAAAGATACCAGGCCGCTGCCGACCTATGCGCTTACCGTGGGGAAGAAACTGCAACTCAAGGAGGCCGACGGCTCTGGGGAAACCGGGTGCAAGCCGCAAGCTTCGTCCGGGGGACCGGTTGAGGGCGGCGTCATAATGATGAGCAGCGTGAACGGAGCCGCGACGACCATCCGCCTCGGGCCCGGCATGATGATTCAATATACGTGCCGCAACATGACAATGGCGGCATTTGCGGCAGGGCTGCGTAGCATGATGGGTGCGTCCGTTGGTCCGAACCCGGTATTGGATGAGACAGGGCTGAAGGGCATGTGGAACTTCGACCTTACGTGGTCGTTGCAGTTGAACGGATTAATGATGGCCAACTCCGGCGACCGGGTCACGCTCTCTGAGGCGGTTGACAAACAGCTCGGGTTGAAGCTGGAACAAAAACAGGTTCCGACGCCTGTGATCGTGGTGGATAGCGTCAACCAGAAGCCGAGCGCAAACCCGCCCGGCGTGGCGGAAGCCCTGCCAGCGATTCCCGCTCCCACCGAGTTTGAGGTGGCGAGTGTCAAGCCCTCTGACCCGGGCGGAAGAGGGGGAAGATTCCAGATGCAGCCCGGAGGACGGTTGAATGTCGAGGGCATGACGATGCGAGTTCTGATCAGCCGCGCTTTTAATTCGAATAACAGCGATCAAGTGACGGGACTGCCGAAATGGGCGGACACGGAGCGATTCGATATCGTCGCGAAAGCGCCATCGGCGGGACCGTCATTGACCGGAATGGACATGGACGCTCTGGCGCCGATGATGCGCGCGTTGCTGGTGGATCGCTTTAAGATGACCTACCACACGGAAGAACGGCCGGCATCTGCGTACTCGCTGGTGTCAGCGAAGCCGAAGATGAAGAAGGCGGATCCCGCCAGCCGCACTTCATGCAAGTACGGCATGGCGCCTGCCGGCGCGGCGCCGGGTTCGCAGGTGTTGACCTGCCAGAACATCACCATGGCGCAATTTGCGGATCGATTGCAGGGTATGACGCAAGAGCTGAACTGGCCGGTATTGGATGCCACGGGGATTGAGGGCGGCTGGGACTTTGCACTGACGTTCAGCCGGAATGCCGGGATGATGATGGCCGCAGGCCGCGGCGGAGACGCTGGGCAAGCGGGGGCCGGTATGGTGTCGGCGTCGGATCCGAGTGGCGGCTACACTCTTTTCGAGGCAGTGGAAAAGCAGCTCGGGTTGAAGCTGGAGATGCAAAAGCGGTCGATGCCCGTAATCGTGATCGACCACATAGAGCAGAAGCCGACGGACAATTAACTGCGCTGCTCCTGCTGCCAACGAAGTGGTGGAGGCGGGGGGAGTTGAACTAATATAGGCTATTGAAAACACGTAACTTACTGATTCTTGTGGCCTATTGATCCCACTGAAACTGCTATTCCTAGCACTCTTGGATCAATTTGGATCAATGCCGCCTGTAATGCACGGCGATACGTGTCGAGGCGTTCCGCGCGTTCACGACACTCATCGCAGATCAATAGGTGCTCCTCAACCGGAGCGGCTTCGCTCTCGCTGAGCCTTCCCATCGAATAGCCTTCCAGCCTCTCCTCATCTGTGTGGTTTCCTGCCATCATGGGCCGTTCCTTTCGGATACTCCCACCTGAATTATAGAGCATCGCGAAGAAAAACGGCGGGCGGATGGTACCACCCGTGGCGGAGTTTCGTGCTCGCTCCCTATACTTCAATCGTGCCGGAGAAATAACCAAACTCCAGCGCACAAAGACCACTTCCCAATGAGCACAGAAAACCATAAAGCCCGAAGTGTCGCTATACCCGGAATCGAAGCCGATGAGCTGATTGTTGACAACTTCGCCGGGGGCGGAGGGGCAAGCACGGGCATTGAATTAGCCCTTGGCCGTCCGGTTGACATCGCGATCAACCACGATCCGGAGGCTATCGCGATGCACGCGATGAATCACCCGCATACGCTCCACCTCTGCGAGAACGTCTGGAAGGTGGACATCGCGGCGGTAGTCGCCGGCCGGAAGGTAGGGATTGTGACGGTTCACGGAATCGACTATCAAATCGTGGATATCGGGATGAGGATGCTCTCGCCTCGGGAGTTGTTCCGAGCGCAAGGATTCCCGGATGGATATGTCATTGAGCGCGGTCGCGATCCGCAGACCGGCGCCGAAGTGAAGCTCACGAAGACGGCACAGGTCCGCATGTGCGGGAATTCCGTCTCGCCTCCGCCGGCTGAAGCTCTGGTACGCGCGCAATTCTTCGGGGTGGAGAGAGCGCGGAGGGATGCGGCCTGACGGCTCAAGTTTGAGGAGGTGGGCTATGCGCGGGGAACGCCGGTAGATGTAGCAGGTGGTTGACGGCGAAAGCCCGCTGGAACCGTTGGAAGTGGCAGGGGATGTACCTACAAATGCCGCGGGGCCGGGAACAGCCTGGCTCCGCGCAAAAGAGAGGCTAAATGCGAAGCGTTAATAGTGTGACGCTGCTCGGGAATATCGGGCGGGATGCGGAGACGAAGTTTACGCCGAACGGCGTGGCGCGGACCACGTTCAGCGTGGCAACGTCGCGGCGGTGGAAGGATCAGGCGTCCGGCGACTGGAAAGAAGAGACCGACTGGCACAACGTCGTTTTGTGGAAGTCGGAGAAGCTGTCGGACTACCTGAAAAAGGGCAAGCAGGTGTACGTCGAGGGACGGCTCCAAACGCGCTCCTGGGAGACGCAGAGCGGTGAGAAGAAATACGCGACCGAGGTGGTTGCACAGGACGTGATCCTGCTCGGCGGCGCTGGCGACAAGAGGGCGGCAACCGATGCGGAACCTCCGGCCGGAGCGGGCGGTTCGGATGACGATGTGCCGTTTTAACGGAGGGATGCAATGAAACGTTGGATCACGGAATTGTGGGAGAAGTTGCGCGGGCGGCGGGCGGCGCCGCGGAGAACGTACTCGATGGCGGGATGGGTCCGCGCCGAGGATGGCATCTACCGGAACGGTACCGAGGAGATCTTTCGGCGGGGGCGCACGTGGGTGAGGGTGAAGGGCGGATTCCCCGACGAATACACGGAGGAGTGTTATCCGACGCTCCATGCGGCGATTAAGCAGGAGCGCATTGAACCGGAGGCTCCGCTTCTCGATCAGGGCGGACAGGAGGATCAGATTGGCTGAAAAAGTGGAGAGCGCGGAATTCGTTCAGGGCCTTCGAGGGTTGGCGGACTTCTATGAAGCAAACCCTCAGATGGAGGTTCCGTCGTATCGGCGGATCAACGTGAATTTCTGGAAAAAGGAGGATTTCGTTGGCGCGATACGGACGATGGCACATGGCGCCACGGTCGAGAAGAAAACGGACGGCGAGAAGGAAATCATGCAGGAACATCACGCCATCCGTCACTTCGGTCCGATTGAACTCGATGCCACGATCAGCAAGTCCGCCGTATGCCGGAAGGTCCGCAAGTTGGTGGAGACGGACGTGTGGGAGTGTCCCGACTCACTGCTTGAGGAGGCGTGATGGGGTCGATTGCGATCAACGGCTCACTCGCGGAGGTGGAGTTCTCGCGCTTCGACCTGGAGGCGTACGGGTTATTTCTGCGGGCGAAGAAACTGCCGGAGTCGCAGATCAGTTACGACTGGGAGCGGGATACGTACAAGCTCTCGACGCCGGCGCGGTTCGCGTCGATGCTCGGGGAGGAGGCGACGGCCGTCACGCGTGAGGAACTGGAGATCCTGTCGTTCCTGTTCGACTATCAGCAATACATCGTCAAGACGGCGCTTGCGGCGCGGCGGTATGCGATCTATGCGGACTGCGGTCTAGGCAAGACGCTGATGTTCCTGGAATGGGCGCGTCATGTGATGGCGGCGACGGGCGGCCGGGTGCTGATCTTCTCGCCGAACAACGTCATCGAGCAGACGCGTGAGGAGGCGGTGCGCTGGTACGGCGAAGGCCTGCCCGTGGAGCGGATCGAGACACGGGCGGCGCTGGTGGAATGGTTGAAGCAACCGGGGCCGGGACTCGGGATCACGAACTACGAAAAGATGATCGACGGGTTACTGCCAGAGTTGCGCTACCTGGCGGGGCTGATCTGCGATGAATCCTCGATCCTGAAGGCGGGCGGCGGGGTAATCAAGTGGAACATCATCAAGAGTTCCAAGGGGATCGAATACAAGCTCTCCTGCACGGCGACGCCGGCTCCGAACGACATCATGGAGTACGCGAGCCAGGCGGCGTTTCTGGAGAAGTTGCGCACGGAGGGGGAGATCCTATGGACGTTCTTCACGCGCGATAAAAAGGGGAACTGGAAGATCAAGCCGCACGCGCGGGAGGGGTTCTACCGGTTCATGGCGAGCTGGTCAATCTATCTGCGCAACCCGGCGCATTACGGATGGGCGGACAACCTCAGCAGTATTCCTCCGCCGGTATTCCATGAGCATAAGATCGCTCCGACCGAGGAGCAGATGGCCGCGGCGATGGGGCTGTTTCATGACGCCGGGGCGGGGCTGCTCGGCGACAGTTCGCTCGGCGTGGTGCAACGCGGGAAGCTCTCGCAGATCGCGAAGGGATTCCGGTACGACGTGGCGCCGGGGGCGAAGAAAAAGCACGCGACGCCGATACGGTCGCTGAAGCCGGATGTCGTGGCGGACCTGATCTACCGGGAGGCGGCGGCCGGACTTCAGGTGCTGGTGTGGACGGTGTTCGATGAGGAGAGCAATCTCATCGCGGGCCGGCTGAAGGGGCGCGGCGTCAATTTCGCGGTGCTGGATGGCTCGCTGAAGGAGAGCGCGCGGCTGGAGATCCTGGAGCGGTTCCGGCGCGGCGAATTACAGGCGCTGATCTCTAAGGCTTCGCTGCTCGGCTTCGGGATGAACTTTCAGCACGTGGGGGCGATGATCTTCTCCGGGTGGGATGACAGTTACGAGCGCTTCTATCAGGCAATCAAGCGGGCATTCCGGTACGGGCAGACGAAATCGGTTCAGATCCACATTCCGTTTATTCCGGAGTTGGAGGGGCCGATCCTGGAGAACATCCTCCGCAAGAAAGTGAACTTCGAGGCGGACGCGGAGGAGCAGGAGCGGTATTACAAGCTGGCATTGGAAGGGATGGCGGCATGACGCACGTACCTGATTGTGACAAGACGCCGCGGCGGGGAAAGATGATCGCGCTCTGTGGCGAGGAGGTATCGATCCGTAAGGCGGTGACGGACTTCCCGTCGTGTCCGGGTTGCGCGCCGCATTGCACGGAGGCTGCGGATGTCCTGGCGCTGATCAGAACCATTACGGAATGGAGTGACCTGATGCTCGAACGGTGGTGCTTTATCCGAGCACAGAAGGCGCTGTCGCGTAGGCGGTGGCGGAAATGATGTGCGGAACGTGGATTGTGACCGGCTGTGAGCGGGAGATCACGTGCGAGGCGTGCTGTTGTTGCGATCAGCACTGCCAGTGCAAGAAGACTCGCGTCGTGAATCGCCGGAAGGGGCCGTTCGACGTGTACATCGGGCGGCCGGGACCGTGGGGGAATCCGTTCAGTCACATGGAAGGGACACTCGCGGAGTTCAAGGTGGCGAGCAGGGCGGAGGCGGTGTCGAAGTTCCGGGAGTGGTTCCTCGGGCAACCGGCGCTGGTGGAGCGTGCGCGGCGGGAATTGCGAGGGAAGGTGCTCGGATGCTGGTGTAAGCCGGCTTCGTGTCACGGCGATGTGATCGCGGAGATTATCGATCAGGAGATGGGGCAATGACGGCGAAGATCTGGAATGAAGACACGATACCGGGGATGGCGGGGCGGTTGGAGCCGGAGTCCGTTGACCTGGCGGTGACCTCGGTACCGTTCGGCGCCCTATTCATGTACAGCGGGAAGAACGCGGACATCGGCAACAACCCGGATGGGACCGATATGCGGGCGTCGCAGTTCGGCTTGCACATGCGGTTTTTTATTGAGCAACTGCTCCGGGTGATGAAGCCAGGGCGGAACGTGTGCATCCACATTCAGCAACTCCTCCGGTACAAAAATCAGCACGGGTACATGGGGCGGCGGGACTTCCGCGGGGCGATTGTAGATCTGTTCGAGACGGGCGGGTTTGAGTGGATCGGCGAGGTGTCGATTCCCAAGAATCCGCAGATCATCGCGAAGCGGCTCAACCTGCATAGCCTGATGTTCGAGACCGGGCGGCGGAACTCCACGAAGCTCGCGCCGGCGGTGAATGACTACGTGATGATCTTCACGAAGCCGGGAGATCCGGAGGTCCCGGTGAAGTGCCTGTACGATGCGGTCAAGAATCCGGCCGGATGGGTGAGCCAGGAGGAGTGGATCTCATGGGCGCACGGGGTGTGGACCGACATTCGCGAGACGGACGTGTTGGATGGGTGGAAATCGGCGCGGGAGACGAATGAGGAGAAGCACGTCTGTCCGCTCCAGTTGGAGGTAATCCGGCGGTGCGTCCGGCTGTACACGAACGCGGGAGAGCTGGTGCTCGATCCGTTCATGGGGATCGGATCAACGGCTTGCGTGGCGGTCGAACAGGGGCGGGATGCGGTGGGGTTCGAGTTGAAGGAGAGCTACCACTCGCAGGCGGAGCGGAACGTGGTGAAGTGGCTGGAAGGTCCGCAGACGGACCAGCAAGACCTGTTCGCGCCTGAGGATGAGGTTGAAGTAGAAGCCGAACAGGTGGTGTAAGGTCGCGGTTGTCGGGTGGTTGTCGGGGCGTGGTTGTCACCGTGGTACCACCCGTGGCGGAGCTTGAAACTGGTTGCCTATACTTCAGTTGGGTGCAAGTGAATTGCTAGTTGACTTGAAGTTAACTGCCAAGTCAAACGAGGTCAACAAGCGGTTAGCTCCTATGTATATGTAGTGTCTTTGTTCTTAAGTTCCTAAAAAGGCAAAAAGCGATGGAAACGGTAACGGCGGGAGTGTGTCTGGATTACATGGCGATCTCAAGGCGGGCCATCGGGACGCTTCAGCGGAGGGGCGTCTGTGAATGGCTGGAGCGTGAGGAACTGATCGCGGAAGGCTGCCTGGCGTTATCCACGGTACGGCCGGATTCGGAGGCGCTGGCGGTGATTGTCGCGCGGCGCGCCATGATCGACGCGGTACGGAAGAACGAACGCCGGGAGCGCGGTCGGGTGGAAGTGCGGGGCAGTGGCACGGATGGCGCCGAGGAGGCTTCGGACGGGGATCAGTGGGACGCGACGGTCTACGGCAAACAGAAACTGCAACCCGCCAACACTCACCCGGATCTCTGGGAAGCGATGAAGGCTCTGCCAGCGCGTGAGTATCAGGCGATCACGCTGATTTACTGGGGCGGCAAGACTCAGGCGGATGTCGCGGTTGAGATGGGGGTGTCGCGTCCGCGCGTGGCTCAGATCATCGCAAGCGCAGAAAAAAAGATTCAGAACGCTCTTACAAATCGCACTCCTCATACGATTACTCAAGTGAGGGGGAAAGAAGCTACTGCGGACCGTCCTATCGGGCGGAACGGAGGAGGCGAAGGCCGGTAATGAGCTTCCAATTCCCAGAACGCAAGATTCCCCCCTCGACTTCACCTTCAGGCAACACGTACCCGGCTCTACTGGTGATGCGAGAGACGGCAGAGATTCCGACTGCGGTTGATTCGGACACGCGAGACAGGGCGGCTCGGCGGATTACGCGCAACGTGCTCGATAACTTCTGGTTGGATATCGAGGATACTTCGTCCGCTCCGTTCCTACAACTGATGGACCGCGCCGGATACAACGAGTGCGCACGTAAGAATCGGGAACGAATCGCGCGAGAGTGCAATTCCGACAACCGGCTGTTGTTTCGGAAGGTGTCGTAATGGCGCGGAAGACGGGCGCGATATCGGTTGAGGGCGAGACGGTGCATCCGCACTTCATGGAGTTGGCGAACGCGGCTGAGGATCGGCTGATTAAGCTGATCGACGGCGGCGAGGATCTGGCGGAGTGGTACTGGCGGCCGGATCTGCGGGACGTGATGCGCGGAGACGCTTAAGCAGCGGACGCGGGATCACGGGGCGTCGGGGATTTCCGGTAGCTACGACGGGATAAACTCGCAACCGGGCCATTTCGCGGTAGTGGCATGGGGTGTACGTGATACTGCATAAGCGCCATGAAGCGCAAAAGGCGTAAGGGCTGCCTGGAATGCCAAGACAGCCGGGATAGACCGGCACTGAGGGGACAACTGGCTTTACCTGATTCTAAGCAACCCCGCAAATGCGACCAATCAGGAGGTTTCTTCGCTCCCTCCGGGACGGGTATAAATAGGCCGTCTGGTTAAAGCGTGGTGACTTTTGCGGCGTTGGGTTTCAATACGAAACTCACCAAAATTCCTTGTAACCGTGGGTAGGCGAGACACGGCCGGACCGATGTACCGGGGATGGCATCGGCGCACAATGCGGCGGGGGCGAAACGTCCACCGCGCGGATTCTCATAAGAGGGGACACCTGCAAGGGGTGATGAGTGAAATCCCCGTTTCCCGTGGCGAGCCGAGACGGTAGCGAAATCCGGGCGAACTGCCAGAGATAGCAACTGCGCTTCAGCCTGTCAGTAGGCAACACCTTCGCGCGGGCATGAACATTGAAAACATTAAACCACGATGACTGATAGCGATTGAGACCCGGTACCGCAGAGTTAAATATGCCGATCAAGCAACCCAAGGCGGGCTGCGCGGCTCCAGGTAACGGGACTAAGCGTTAAATCTCAACCGTACAAATGCGGGGCGGTCGGACTTGAAATCCGATTCGCCCCGCGCCGGTATTTCCGATGGCTCATTGCTTCGACATAGTAATGCGGTGGGTCGGATGGACGGTGGATGCCGACGTGGTTGACGCGTGCCATTTCCTCGAAGAGCGCGGGTATGAGTACCTGATCGACTTCGGGATAGAGAATGCTCACCGATTGGCGGGCGAAGTGATTTTCGGATATGCCGAAGCGCCCTACTCCAGTATTCCGCGGCCGGATCGAGCAGGGGCGCATCGGCCTGGAACGCCGAGAGGACTTCGCCGCACTGATCGCAAGGTTAGAGGGCACCGAGATTGACCTCCGGCTGAGCAAGCATCGCAACGCGCGGTCGATCAGCCAGAACGCCTACTACTGGGCGGTGGTGATTCCGCTACTCGCTGAGCACTGCGGGTACGAGGATGAGGAGATGCACGCGGCGCTCAAGTGGCGCTTCTTGCAGAAGCATGACGGCGGGCCATTGCCCACGGTAAAGAGCACGGCGAGCCTGAGCACGGCAGAGTTCACGGATTACATCGAGCGGGTGAGGATGCTGGCGGCTGAGATGGGTTGCTCGATACCGGGGCCGGGACAAGCGGAATGAGCCAAAGAATAGAGATCAAGCTCGACAAGGGCCAATCGATTGAGGTGTACGCGCCGTACGGCGGAGGCATCCAACTGTCCCTGACGGCTACCGGGGATGGACTGAAGGTAGTCTCCCACGCGTCACGGCTGAGGATCGCTGAGCGGCGTACCGAGTACAGCCGTGAATGGACGCTCTCAAGGGACGAAGAGCACGGCTTCGACCGAACGTGACGGTGGGGCGTGACGGGCGGTACCTGGCGTGGATACGGACGCTTCCCTGTCTGGTGTGCGGTAGAGCATCGGAGGCGCATCACACGGGGCCGCATGGACTCGGCAAGAAGGCGGACGATTCGACGGCGATCCCGCTATGTACCGAGCACCACACGATGGGGCAGTCTGCATACCACAGGATAGGGCGGGTACGGTTCGAGCAGCGGTTCGGGGTGGTGATCGCGGATGTTGTGCGTCGGTTGAACCTCCGATGGAGGGAGCGGTTACAGGAAGGCTCATGCCTCAGGGGGTAGGGGGGTGCATGGGTCCTTCCCGGCAGGTGACCGGGTGCGGGTTAATTAATGGCGCTGTTTTCCTAGCGACAACTAATTCTGGTGGGTTGTCGGGTTGTCACTTTAAGGTTGTCACGCTATGTTACTGAGCCTACGGGCATATGCCAAGCATCGCGGTGTGAGCCTGACGGCGGTTCAGAAGGCAATCAAGTCCGGAAGGGTGACAACCACGGCGGACGGCAAGATTGACCCGAGTATCGCTGACAACCAGTGGAAATCCCGCACCGATCCTGCCAAGCAAGGGCGAAAGCCTAAGGCCAAGGTCAAGACAGAGACAGAGGCGGCGCCGAGGGTTGAGGCGGACCGTGAACCGGAGACGGACGGCGGCGCCGAACCGGAGGCGAGTCCCGATGACTACTGGAAGTCGCGAGCGGCTCGCGAGTATTGGGAGTCGGAACTCTCGCGGCTGAAGGCCGGACGGGAAAAGGGGAACCTGATCGTTCGGGAGGCGGCGGAGAAGGCGTGGGGCGGGATGGTTGTCGCCACTCGGACGAAGGCGCTATACCTGCCGGCGCAACTAGCGAACCGCCTGGCGGCGGAGTCGGACCCGATTGAAGTCGAGCAGATCCTGAAGGACGCGATTTACCGACTCCTCTCGGAGTTGAGTGAATACCAGCCTGACTGATGGACCCTACCACACAAACCATTCTCGCGGCGGTGAAGCTCTGGGAGCCTCCGCCGCGGCTTACGTTGTCGCAGTGGGCGGACAAGTATCGCCACACGAGCGGTGAGGCGAGCAGCGAGATCGGCGAGTGGATCACGCGACCGTATCAGGTCGAACCGATGAACGCCTTCACCGATCCGCATGTGCGGAACATCGTGATCCAGAGCGCGGTTCAGATGCTCAAGACTGAGTTCATCTTGAACGCCATCGGGTACGTGATCCATCTCGATCAGGGTCCGGTGTTAGTGCTTCAGTTCCGCGACACGGATTGCGAGATCTTCAGTAAGCGGCGGTTGGCGCCGATGCTTCGAGACACGCCGATTCTCAAAGGCCTTGTGGCGGACAGCCGGGGCCGTGACTCGAACAACACGATCACGGACAAGACGTTCGCCGGCGGACACATCCGAATCGCGGCGAGCGCATCGCCGGGTAACCTGGCGGCGTTGCCGATCCGGTACCTGTTCTGCGATGAGGTGGACAAGTATCCGATCTCCTCCGGCGGAGAGGGAGATCCGATTACGGTTGCTGAGGGGCGCTTAGAGGAGTTCGCGCACAGCTCGAAAGAGATCCTGACGTGCTCTCCGACGCGCTCCGGTATATCGCGCATCGAGAAAGCGTACCTCGACAGTGATCAGCGGGTGTACGAGGTTCCCTGTCCGCATTGCGGCGGGTTGCAGGAACTGTGGGGATGGTCAACCTGGATCAATCAGGTGCGGTGGGATAGCTCACTGCCGAGCCGCAAGAAACAAGCGGACTCCGCCTATTATGAATGCCTGCACTGCAAGGCGCATTGGACGGACGCGGATCGTTGGAAAGCGGTATACGCCGGCAAGTATCGGGCAACGGCTCCGTTCAACGGTGTGGCTGGATTCCGAATCTCCGCTCTGTGCTCACTGAAGAAACGGCTGAGTGAATACGTCGCGAAGTACCTGAAGGTCAAAGACGATCAGGAGCAGCGGAAGGTATTCGTCAACACGATCCTCGCGGAGACATGGACCGAACCGGGAGAGCAGTTGGATCACGAGACGCTGATCGAGCGTCGCGAAGATTACGCGGTCGGTACCGTGCCGGACGGCGGGTTGTTCCTGGCGGCTTCGGTGGACGTTCAGCGTGAGGACGGCGGGCGCCTGGAAGTTCGGGTGAACGCTTACGGCGAGAACCGAGAGCGATGGGCCGTCGATTACCGAATCTTCCCCGGTGATCCCACGGATATGAAGACGTGGGAGCCTGTCGAGTCGATGTTGCGAGAGACGTGGCCTACGGTCAATGGCGCGGAGTTGCCGATTGAGCGGATGTTCGTTGACTCCGGCGACGGTGCGGTTACGCCGTTCGTTTACGAATGGGTGAAGCGGCAACCACGTCCGCGGGTGTGGGCAATCAAGGGCGACAAGCGGTCCGATACTCCGGTGGGGCAGCCGAAGTCGGTAGAGGTCACATCGAACGGCAAGAAGTTGAAGTTCGGCGTCGTGTTCAAGATCGTCAACTCCGACTACTTTAAGGCTCAGTTCTACGCGGATCTGCGAAAGCGCAAACCTACGCCGGATGAACTTGCGACGGGGATCGGATTTCCGCAGGGCTACTTTCACATACCTGCCGATCCGGTGTTCGGCGATGAGCACTGCAAACAGATATGCGCGGAGCGGCTGATCACGGTCAAGCGGCGGAACGGCCGGACTGTGAGCGAGTGGGACAAGACGCGACCGCGCAATGAGGCGCTCGATACGCAGGTGTACGCGGATGCGGCGGCGTGGGACTTCGGTGTGCATCGGTTCCAGTCGCGCCACTGGGCAGCATTGCGCGAGAAGGTCAAGTCACTGGAGCCGGCGGTGGTCGCTCCGGCGGCGCAACAACAGCAGCAACCACAACAACAACAGCCGTTGGCACTGCGGCGGAAGGTTCAGATAAGGCTCAACTGATGGCATACGCAACGGCAGACATCGACGCGATCATTACGAAGCTCGAAAAGTCACTGGCTCTCGGTACCGCCGAAGTGTCCTTCGATGGGCGCAAGTTGGTGTACCGGAGCGTCGCGGATATTCGGAGTGCTATCTCCTACTTCCAAGCGCTGTATGACAACGCTACGGACGCTCCGCCGCTGACTCCGAAGACGCGAACGTTCTTCCTGTTCGGCGGGAAAGGAATAGGGATCTGATGGGCTACCTATCGAATCTCGCCAGCGCGTTCATCGGGCGTCCGATGGCGGTGATACGCACGTCCGGTTACAACGCTGCTACCAGCGGGCGCCGACTGATGAATGTCGGGAACTCCACGCGCGGCGTGAGCAGCCTGGCTCTCTCGGACGGGCCGATGCTTACGGCACGGGCGCGTAAGGCGGTGATGGACAATCCGCTAGCGGCGAACGGCGTTGCGTCATTCATCGCCGAGGTGATCGGTACCGGGATGCGACCGCATTCCAAGCATTCCGATCAGATTAAGCGGCGCAACCTGGAGCGGGAGTTCTCACTGTGGACGGCTCAATCCAGCGCGACACGGAGACTTGGACCGGGCGGTAAGCCGGATAGCCTTCAGGACTTCTACACGCAACAGGCGCTGATCTGCCGAAACGTGGTAGAGGCTGGTGAGGCGTTCTGCCGGATGCGACCGAGGTGTGCGGCGGACCTGTCGCCTACCGGGTTGCGCGTTCCTCTTCAGTTGGACCTGATTGAGCCGGAGCAGTTGGCGTTCTGGCGGATGTCGGGAGATATGGCGTCTCCCGACAATCTCATCCGCGCAAGTATCGAGTTCAACCCGATTCATGAGCGAGTGGCATTTCACTTCTACCGGGAGCATCCAGGAGATAGCACGATCTGGCCGAACGCGTTCGAGGTTGTGCGCGTGCCGGCGGACAGCGTGTTGCACGTGATGGAGTTCATCCGCGGGAATCAGATCCGCGGCATCACGTCGATGGCTCCGATCCTACTCCAATTGGCGGACCTGGACGATTACGACGATGCGGAGCGGATGCGGCAGAAACTCGGCGCGTACCTATTCGCGTGGAAGAAAACGCTCACGCCGGACGATCCGCAACTAAACGCGGTGTCGAGCGTTGGTACGGATCAGGCTCCGGCCGGAGCGGCGTATGTCGAATCGCAACCGGGAACGGTGACGATCCTCGATACGAACGCGGGTGAGGAGTTCGGCTTCTACAACCATCCGGGCGTATCGAACACGTACGGCGAGTTCATGAAGGTGCAACGGCAGACTATCGCCACGATCCTCAGGAACACGTACGAGATGTTGACCGGCGACATGCACGAGGTCAATTTCAGTTCTGCTCGTGTGCGGCTGATTGCGTTGCGGCGGATCTGGCAACAGTTCCAGAAGTCGGTTATCGAGCATCAGTTCTGTAGGCCGGTGTGGAGCGCGTGGTTAGATGCGGCGGCTCTGGCGGGCAGGATAGACGCTGCCGACTACCGCAAGAATCCCGAAGAGTACCTCAATGTGGAGTGGTTGGCTCAGCCGTGGGAATGGGTCGATCCGAAGGCGGATATCGCCGCTGTTCGGATGGAAATTGAATCCTGCCTGACAAGCCGAGAGGCTGTGGTCGCGTCGAGGGGGCGTGACGTTGAGGAAGTGGACGCGGAGATCAAACGCGATCACGACAGGGAAGCAAGGGACGGCATCATTCCGGTGTACGGCGCGTCGCGGGTAACGGAGACGGTTCCACCCGGAGACAACGGAGACTTGGCGGGTAAGGGGCCGGATAAACCGGCTCCTACGGGAGGAGGTCAATGATTACATTACCGCGCGTGGCGAGTCGCATATTCGGCGAACCGCTGGCGATCTCGCGGGAAAAGCTGGATGTGATTGTAGCCGCGGTGGGACCACGGCTACAAGGCCTGTCGATGGATGAGGCGGACGTGACGGCGGGGCGTCCCGATTACCAAGTGTGCAACGGTATCGCGGTTATCGATATCTCGGGAACGCTGGTATCGAAGGCGAGCGGGATGGCGGCGATGAGCGGGCTTACGAGCTACGCCGATATCGCGGCGGACTTCAATTCGGCGCTGAGTAATCCGATGGTGACCGGGATCGTGCTGTGCGTCGATTCTCCGGGCGGCGAAGTGAAGGGGATGTTCGACCTGGCGGACATGATGTTCCGGGCGCGCGGACAGAAGCCGGTATGCGCGGTGGTGGAATGCGGAGCATCGGCGGCTTACCTGTTGGCGAGCGCGGCGGATCATGTGGTGGTCTCACGGACCGGACTTACCGGATCGATTGGGATCATCGCTCTCCACCTGGATCAATCCGGGGCGGATGAGAAGGCGGGGCTGAAGTACACGGCGGTGTATGCGGGGGATCGAAAGAACGATGGGAATCCGCATGAGCCGTTGAGTCCCGAGGCGCGCAGCGAAATGCAAGCGCGTATCGATCAGGTGTATGAGATGTTCGTCTCGGCTGTGGCGCGTAATCGCGATATCGACGCGGCGGCAGTGCGGCAGACCGAGGCGGCCGTATTCATGGGGCAGGACGGAGTTACCGCCGGACTGGCCGATGCGGTGGGGTCGATGGAGGATGCGGCTGGATTGCTCGCGTCCGCAATTCAATCACGAGGAGTGAAAAGCATGGCAGAAGTGAACGTGGCTCCGGCGGAAGCAAAGTCTCCGACGGCGGCCGAAATCGAAGCGATGGTGGCAAAGGCACGCGAGGCGGGTTTCGCGGAAGCCGGAGTCATCGCCGATCTGTGCGCCATTGCCGGACAGCCGGGGAAGGTCGTTCAGTTCATCAGCGAGAAAAAGAATGCGGAGCAAGTCCGCAAGGATCTGCTCGCGGCGAAGGTGGAGGAGCAGAAGGGCACGGAGTTGAATACGGCCGTGATGCCCGGTTCCGATGCGGCTGCCGCGGAAACGACTCAGGGGAAAGCAAAGCCGTGGGGCGATGTGTTGAAGGCTCTCGGCATCCGAACGAAGGAGGGTAAATAATCCGTGACCATCAACGAAACCCCCAGACTGTCCGATCTGGTGATGTTCCAGGAGGGCGAAGAGGCTAACTACATCGTAGATGCGGTTACCGTGGCATCGGGTACCGCTGCCAGCGCACTCGGTCAGATCCTCGGCAAGGTCACTGCGAGCGGCAAGTATACGCAGGTGGCTCCGGCGGCTGGCGACGGGTCGCAGGTTGCCGCGGCCGTGCTGATTCAGCCGTTCACCTCGGCTCTCGGCGCGGACGGCACGTACCTGGCGATCACGCGCGGTCCGGTGATCTTCAAGGCGAACGGCCTGGCTTACACGGCTGCCATGACGGCTCCGCAGAAAGCTACCGCCGTGTCGCAGTTGCAGGCGGCTGGAATGCCGGTGAGAACCGACTACGGCGTCTAAGCGCCAAAAGGAGAAACGAATTCGATGGCTGTGAACATTCTTAACGTATTCAATCAGGACGCCTTCGGAGTGGTTTCGCTGACGAACGTGGTCAACGATATCACTCCGCAGTACGGCCGGCTCGGCGCTCTCGGTCTGTTTATCGATGAGGGCATCAACAACCGCACCGTGGCGGTGGACTTCGATCCGATCACGAACCAACTGTTGCCGCAGAGCCAGTGGGGCGGTCCCGGCGTCGCGAACAAGACGGCGCTCGGCAAAGTGAAGAGCTTCTCGATTCCTCACTTCCCGGTGAACGATCAGATCCTGGCGAGCGACTTGCAGGGCCGTCGCCGGCCGGGTTCGGATCAGGTTCAGGATGCTCAATACATCCTGGGCAAGAAGATGAAGGAACTCCGCCTGAAGCTGGATCAGACGCTGGAATGGATGCGTCTCGGCGTGCTGAAGAGCGGACAGGTTAAGGACGGCGCGGGCAACCTGATCCTCGACATCTATGCCGACTTCGGCATCTCGCAGGGTTCGGCGTCTTACGTTCTGGGAACCGCTACCACGGATGTCATGGGCAAGATCGCGGCAACCAAGCGGACGATCCTAGGCGCACTGCGCGGTGAACTGATGTCCGGTTTCGTGGCGATGTGCTCGGACGGCTTCTACGATGCGTTCGTGTCGCATCCCAACGTGAAGGCGGCCTTCCAGTACTTCCAGAATCCCATCGGTCAGACTCTCGCGGGCGACTACAGCGGAGCGAACGCGGCTCCGAACGCCTCCGGGCTGGTGAACCTCGGACTGAACGGGTTCTACTTCGGCGGCGTCACTTGGGTGAACTATACCGGTTCCGTGACCGATTCGACCGGCGCCTCTCAGCCGTTGATCGACGCCAATTCCGCTTACCTATTCCCGCTGGGAACGAGCGTGTTCAAGACCTTCTATTCGCCTGCCGATTACATGGAGACGGTGAACACCGAAGGCCTTCCGTTCTACGCCAAACAGCGGATGCTCGAATACGACAAGGGCGTCGAGGTGGAATGTCAGAGCAATCCTCTGCCGATCTGCCTGAAGCCGGCTGTCATTCAGAAGCTCACCACCTAGTAGTTGGCGGGCGGGTGTACGGGGCGGTCAGTGGTCCGCCCCGTACGGTTCATCTGGAGGGTTCTCATGTCGTTGTGGTCTGACCTTACGGAGAGTGCGAACAGCGCGGTTATCGATGCCTTCGGTATGCCGGCGACGCTGCAACCTCAGGACGGCTCGGCGGCGGTGCCGATTGTTGGAGTGATTCAGACGCCGGCGATGCCGGAGGAGTTCTCTCCGGGTGGGGTTCAGGGCGTTAGTGTCGTGAGGTTCTTCGTGAACTATTCGGACATTCAGCCGGCGCCTCAGCGGGGGGATACGGTGACGCTGAACGGTGTCGTGTACGTAATTGCGGAGGCGGCGGTGGATACGAATGGGGCGGCGGTTCTGAAGTTGAGGGTTACGTAATGCTGAATCCGGAACTCATCACCGATGCGGTTGTGGGTAAGCTGATCGCGATTCCCGAGTTGGCGGCGGCGATGACGGTAACTTCGGGCGGAAACGCAAGCGTCAGAATCTCGGCGTTTCACTTCCGGCTCGGGGCGGAACATCGGCTCGCCGAGGCTATCTACAAGATGCCGGCTCCTTCGATTCTGGTGGCGTGGGAGGGAACGCAGGGCGGGAACTTCAACGGCTATCAGATATGGAAGCATCGCATCGCCGTGTACCTCCGGATGGCGAACGCGGCCGGAAACACAGACCCGGTGGGCTACGAGGATCTGTGGTGGACGATCTGTAACCGTCCGCCTGGCGGGGCTGGAGCGAATATCCGGTACATCAACATACTGCCGGAGTTGGACATCATGGACACGCCGAGCATAGCTCACCTGCTCGATGAGGAACAAATTGACATCTTCCGCGGGGAGTTCGTTCTCCCTGAGATTGGAGACAACTAATGGACGGCAAGACCATCGAGAAGGTTGAACTTCGCCATCCGCACACAGGGGAAACGGTTGAGGTCGATGCGACTCCCGCGGAACTGGTGCCGTATATGGTGCGCGGATTTCAGCAAGTGCCGGTAACCCCGGCGGAGGAAAAATAACTCATGCCGGCGAGAGTGCAACAGTTAATCCTCGGATTGGGCAAGGGCAAGCAGACGAACATTTCCACGGCGACGCTTGCGGCTTCGTTCCTCCGATTCAAGAAACTGAACGCGGACCTCACGACTCCGAATCCGGTTTTCGAGAATGACGCGGCGGAGATCGGCAAGGGACACGAGTTCATCACTCAGACCTTCCCGTCTCACTACGACGTGGCGAACCGCCTGGAGAAATACGCCTCGGCGGAGTTCGTGACGTGGGCGACGGCGTTCGGCCTGGGTAACGTGGTGGTGACCGGCTCCGGGCCGTACAACTACACCATCACGCCGATTGATCCGGGCACGTCGCTGGAGTTGCCGTACTTCTCCCTGGTGGAGCAAGTCTCCGAGGGCGGCGGGAGTGCGGTTGACAACCTGTACGTCGGCAACGCGGTCGAAGACTGGCTGTACCAGTTCAACTACGGTCCGGGGCGCGCGTCCTCGAAGATGACCGTGAACTGGGTCGGGTCCGGCAAGTTCACCACTCCGAGCGCGATCACCGTTCCGGCGCTGACGGCCGAAACGAACATGCTAGCGGCGTCGATGGCGCTCAGCGTCAACGGCGTGGATTACGTCGGCACGAAGCGGATTCTGTCCGGCTCCGTGGGATGGAAAAACAACCTGCTTCTGAATGCCGGATTCTTCCCCGGCTCCGGGTTGCAGAATGGTTGCCAGGTCCGCGGGCGGATGGAGATCGGCTCTCGCGTGCCGAGCTTCCAATGCACGGTGCGCCTGGTGTCGGGATCGACCGAATACGCCACTCTCACCAATCAGACCACGGGGACGGCGGTCCTGACGGTTCAGTACGATGCCAACAACACCGTGACGTTCACGTTCCAGAAGATGGCGTTCCAGATGGTGGAGAATGCCGAGGCGGACGGTATTGTCGCGGTGACGATTACCGGCGCTCCTCAGTACGATGCAACGAACGGCGTGCTCACGATCACCTCGAAGTGCGCTGTCGGCGGCATCGCTCAGTAGTTTGCAGCAACAACGATAGGCTGATAAAGCCCGCGCCGGACTGGAGGCATCCTCCGTGCCGATGAAGGTCCGGCGCTTCTGTTTCAGATCAAAACCAGAGAGGAAAAACGAAATGCTCTACGGAGAATTGCCCGAAGTTACAGTCGGTGACGTGACGATGCGCGGTGTTACCGTGAAGGTCGCCAATCCCCCCAAGACGGCCGTCCTGGGGTTGCCTACCAATCAACAGATGCTGGATCGGCTGAACCAGCAGAAATCCATCCGGCGCACGATTGGACGGCGCAAGTCGCAGACGGAGTTCTGCCCGAATCCGAAAGCGGACCTGGATCTCTTCAATGCGATCCGACAGGACAAGGGGCCGGAGTTCGATGAATACGAAGCCGGGAACGCCGTGTCGAAGTTGACCTACTGCGAGGTCACAGACTGCCAGCGCGCCGGCGATGAGTACCGGATCACGCTGAAGACTCCGTTCGGCGTCACGGTGCATTCGCTCGGCATCCCGACGCAACGCGATATCACGGTCTACCGCCGCACGGTTGTGTCCGCCACGGACCTCCCGCACGGACAGGAGGAGTTGAAGTACCGCATCGAGCCGGCGGTGTCGGTGTACGATTCGGTGGTCTCGAAGATCGAAGGATACACTCCGGGCTTCAAGGCGACGGACGTTCCTCCGCATCACAAGTCGGCACTTGTGGTGGAGTTGGTTCAGGCTATCGATGACCTCGATCCGGCACTTGACCCAAACTTCTAGCGCCGGATGAGTGGCCGCATCCAGTCCCTCTCCGGTTGCTGATTTACCGTAGCGTGCGCTCGCACGAACTGTGCGATGGCGGTGAGGACGGGCCGCGCGGTTGTCCTGAAGCGAATGACGTTACCTGTTTGAAGTGCGGTACCCGGCGCGAAGTGGAAGACACCTCCGTGCCGGGTGAGTGTCCGCAGTGCGGGGATCGTCAGTTCGTAGTCAACCGGTGCGAGCGCTGTCCCATGAATGAGCTGGAGTATGTGCGCACGCACTCCAGCGCGGGCAGGCTGTTCGAGCGCGTGTTGGACCTGGAGTTCGATTGCGCCAATTTCGCCGTCCCCTGGAGTGAGGTTACGGCGGAGGAGGTGAAGGGGCTTCAGGTGCTGAAAGAGGAACGCGACCGCTATCAGCGAGAACAGCAAAAGCAGAACCAATCCTATCCCAATGGCTTTCCAGACTAAAGTATCGCGAGCCAGGTTCGTGCTCGGGCCGTTCACGGCGGAGCAAATGCAAACCGTCGGCAACGTCATGCTCGACACGATCTCTTCACGGATACGGAGAGGTATCAACTGCAACGACGCTCCGGCTAAACCGCTCAAGCCGGGGCGTAACGGGAAGCGCGGGTATCCCGACTTCAAGGGGGCGCGCGGACTGCAACCGATCCGCGATTGGTTCTGTCGAGGGCGGACTATGCGGTCCCTGGCGGTGAAGTCGGCGAGTGAGAATCGCGTGGTGATCGGGTTTAGCGATCCTCAGGCGGATCTGATCGCGCACGTCAACAACCTCCGGGAGAAGCAGTTCGGCGTGTCACCGAAGGATCGAAGTGTGCTCACGAAGGTCGTTCTGGCTCTGTTGAGGCAGGTGAACGCAATCCGGGTAAAAAAGGCGGCGTAAATGGATCAGGAATCGGTAACGCTAGAAGTCGATCCCCGAAGTGTGCTCGCTGCGATCAAGCAGGCGAATCAAGCCGTTGAGGGGTGGGAGAAGGGCACCGTCAAAGCCGGCGACTCGATGCAAAAGTCGCTGGAGCGCATGGCGGACATGCTGCTCAAGGTGAATGACAAGTCGCGGACCTCGATGGAGCGGCTCACTCAGTCCATTGAGAAGCAGGCGGCGGCGTACGGAAAGACTGGCGTTGAGCGGATGATTGCCGAGCGGGATCGGCTAATTAAGAAACTCGGCGATGAACAGGGGATGGTTGACCGGGTGACGGCGGCCTACTCCAAAATGATCGCGGCGGAGAGCGGCAATGGGACGGGCGGCGGCTTCGAGGCGATGGGCCGCAATATTCAGGGCTTCATCCGCGATCCGCTGAACGGCGCCAAGGAAGCGGCGGGCGGGCTACTCGAAAAGATCGGTCCAATTGGGACCGGCGTGGGGATCGGGGCCGCGGCGCTTACGGCGTTCGCCGTGGCGGGATGGGAAGCGGCGAAGAGCCTGGCGAGCTACGGGCTGGAGATCAAGAATGTCGAGTTGCGGACCGGATTGACCTCGAAGGAGGTCGGACAGTTCGGCTTCGCGGCGCGAATGGCGGGACAGGATGTCTCGATCTTCGAGCGCATGATGAAGGGCTTGGTTTCGGCATCCGAGGAGGGCGGCGGAAAGGTCAGTAAGGCATCCGAGGCGCTTCAGCGGATGGGAATCGAACTTCGGACGGCTACCGGCGAGATGAAGCCTACGTCTCAGCTCCTCCTGGAGATCTCCGGGGGATTGGGCAAGCTGCCTGAAGGCCTGCAACGCGACGCCGCGGCGATGGACCTGTTCAAAAAGGTTGGCGTCGAGGCGATTCCGGTTATCTCGGGGTTGGTGGATAACGTCAAGCGAGCGAAGGAAATGGGACTCGGCGCCACGGAGGAGGATCTCCGGCGGTGGGAGAAGTATCACGAGAAGGTGACCGAGGCTGAGGTCCTGTGGGAGAAGTTCACGCGGAAGATCAAAGAGCCGTTAGCGGCCGTGATTACATTCTTCCTGAAGGATGAAGAGGGGCATCACTACACGCTGGAGGATCTGGCGAAGCGCGGGGTGAACCTCGGCAAGTACGCTCCTCGGACTCGGGCCGGTGACCTGGCGGCAGCGAAGGCGGCCGGATTCGGAAATCCCGAGGCGGAGCAGTGGGAGCGCAACATCGCTCAGAGTTCGTTGGAGAGTTACCTCGATAAGGTTGGCGCACGTCAGAAGGGCGACGCGGCGGTGAGGTCGTTCGAGGCGTCGCAGGGACTCGCAGGGCAACTGAAGAGGGCGGAGGAATCGCTCTCCGGGATGACGAAACCGACCATCGGGGTAAGTTCGATTGCGGACGTGAATTCGTATTCGGCGGCGGAAAAGCAGGTTCAGAGCCTCAAAAATCAGATTGAGGCGGGCAAACAGGCGGCGGAGAAGGTTCAGCAGTTCCATCGGGCGGCGGCGGAGTTCTCGAAGCACGGCGACGAAGCCGAGATGTCTGCAATCGAGAAGATCTATTACCAGCGGGATCAACTCATCAAGCAAGCCGAGCACATGAAGGGCGTAGAGGCGGACATCGCGGCGATTCGGAAATCGGCGAACGAGCAGGCGGGCGCCGTCGCTAAGAAGGATTGGGAGAAGTTCGATGCGTACGCTCAAGAGCAACAAGAGAAGCGCAATCGACAGATGCTCCTGATGATGGGGCCTTCCAAGGAGCAGTTGAAGGAATGGGAGGAGGGGTTCGCGGCGCAAGACCGGATCGCGGGCATCAATCTCCAGTCTCAAAAGGATACGTTGAACCGAAACGCCGGGAAAGCACAGCAGATGGTGGGGCTGAGCGGACTGACGGGGACAGATGCGATCAACGCAACGTATCAGATCCGGATCGACCTGGCGAAGCAGTTGGCGGTTGTCGAGGCGAACCGGATCTCCCAACAGGAGAAGAGCGCACTTCAGGCGGTTGAAATCGCTACGGCTCAAAAGGACCTGCAAAAGGCCATATCCGAGGCTCAAGAAGAGTCTCAGATGAAGATGCTGGAGTTGGAGAAACAGCGAACCGACATGCTCAAGAAGGAGTCGGAGGGGCTGTGGAATACGCTGCTGACTCATCCGACTCAGTTCGGTAAGCAACTCGCCGGCACGGTCCATTCGGCGGTGCTGAAGCCGATCACGGAAGGCTTGGCGGGGATGACGGCGAACGTACTCAAGCCTGTCATCTACGGCTCGGACGGTCAGAGCGGCATCGCCGGATTCTTCAAGGGGATGTTCGGTGGGGCGAAGCAAGACCCGATGAAGATGGCGACGGACATGAATACGGCCGTCACGGCGCAAAACTCGGCGGCTCTCTCCGTGCTCACTGCGATTCTGGCGGGCGCGATGGGGATGGCGGCTCCGGCGATTGCGGCTCCGGCCGGGATCGGTGGGCTATCGCTACCTTCGATCTCCGCTCCGGCGGTGTCTACTCCGGGAGGGATCGGCGGGATGTCACTGCCATCGTTCTCCATTCCGGCTATGGCGGGTGGAGGCGGCGGTGGTGTGGTCTCCGCCGGCGGAGGTAATCCGCTCTCGATGATCATGGGTGGCGGCGGTGGCGGCGGACAGGCTACCGCGGCGGGTGGATCGGGCGGCGGCGGATTCGCGGGCATTCCCAATATGCTCCGAAACTTCAAGGGCATCAATTGGGGCGGCTTGACGCGGACGCCGGACCGGTACCGGATCAACGATGTCGGTGGAGATCCCGAGCTAATCAAGGCGGGGCACATCAACGGCGTTAACGGAGTGGCGGGCGCCGCACTCTTCGCGGGCGGTTCGATGCTCGCGCAACAGGGGCTACTCGGATCGAGCCGCGGTACTTGGGGCGGCGTGGCGATGGGCGGTCTCGGCGGTGCTGCTATCGGATTCCAGATGGGCGGTCCGCTTGGGGCGCTGATCGGCGGCGCGGCGGGTGCTCTCATCGGTATCGGAGAGAAGATCGCGGGTGTCGAGACGCCGGAGAATGAGGCGAAGCGGCTCGTAAAGCAGATCTACTCTCTGAACATCGATAACGCGACGGCTAAGCAAATCGCGGCTATCGCGAAACAGAGCTACGGCGGACACGTCAGTTCGGCGGTGCGGAGTCCCGAGGTTCGGCAGTTGCTTCAGTTGGTGGCTGAATCGACGGGGCAAAAGAGCAACCTGTTCCTGAACGATCCGCACGGCGTGAACCTTACGCAGTCGGGCGGCAATCTGTATCAATCGGCGGTATACAACAACGGGACGCCGTACACCTATTCGTCCAACCTTCCGGTGATGGGTCCGGCCGGATCTACGATCCCGACCGGTAATCCGTACGCGGGGGGTGTGACGGTGATGGTTTCTCCCGAGCAGACCACGAACCTGTGGTCTACTGGCGTGGCTGCTGGCATCGCCGGCAGTCCGCGCCAGGTAGCAGCCTCGGCGGTGAACGGGGGGATGGCAAGTTCCTCCCGTGTCGCCGGGGCAATCATGACGCTTGCACCGAATCAGGTCCCATTCTAAATGCCTGCATCAGTCAATAACGCCGCACCTGTCGGGGTGCTACCGCAATCGCTCTGCACGGCGTTCAGCGAGAGGCGGGAATGGGCTTCTCGCGTGAATGAGTACCACGACGGCGCGCGGCAAATGGCGGCGCTGGTGAGCACGAGCAGACGGTCATGGTCGATCCGCAAGCGCCTGAAGCCTACGGTACTTCAGGCGCTGTGGACCTTCTGGGCGGCGAATCAGCATACGGCGTTCTATTTCTACAACCCCAAAGACGTTCTGTCGGGCTATGCTGTCGGCTCCAATTACGATGCCACTGGCGTATCGACGCAGGGCAGGTACACGGTCCGCTTCAACGGGGACTGGAACCAATCGACTTACATTCCACGGGCGGATTGCACGCTAGAACTGATCGAGGTGGCGTAACTTATGAGCGATACTATCGGACGGATTACGGTACCTTCGGCTGCTCCGGCGTCAACGTTCCCGCTGGTGACCGACTATGCGCACGGCAAGGCGCGCAAGCGGCAAGTGATTACGCATACCTTCGGGGCGGCGAACGCCAAGATCGAGCAGCGGTATCACTACGGAGATCCGTCCATCCGGTACCAGTTCCATCGGCAGGGGATAAGCAACCCGGCGCGGAAGAACCTCCGAGATTTCTTCGAGAGCGTGAAGGGGACGAACGTTCCGTTCTACTACAACGCTCCGAATGAGGACGGCACAACCACGTCGAAAGTGGTGTGTTTCGATAACGCTCCGCTGACTCTCGATGACCTGACGAACGCTATCTGCTCGGTGGGACTGACGTTCGTTGAGATCCCGACTTCGGGACCGACCTATACCGTCAATGACACGGTGACGCGGTTCCCTAGCACAACTCTCGCTACGGCATTGCAGAATCAGGCACAGGAGATCATTCCGCTCGTGCGGATTCGCGTGCTCGATTCGAGCGTGCCGGATATCCTGCTCTCCGACAGGCGGGTGACCATCGGCACTCAGTTGTATCTGCCGCGGTTGCTCCGCATGAATGAGCCGGGAGGGGACGCAATTGTAACGCAGAGCATCGACGGCTCGACGGATGACGTAACGCTGACCTTCGGCAACGCGGATCGGGTGATGGTTCAGGTTGCGAACGACACGCAACTGCGATGGGCGCGGGTGGAGTTGTCGCTGTTTCATGTCGATGATCCGGTGGCGCTGACTGGCACGGTCCTGCAACTGTGGGCCGGGTACGTGATCGACTGGCATTCCGACGCGGGGCCGGAGTTCGTGCTCAAGGCGAGCGATATCCTCTCGGCGTTGACGCTCTCCTGTCCGGTGGGTTCGGTGTCGCGGAGCTGCTGGAGGCGGTACAAGAAGGATGGGTGTCCGGCGACGGGCGCTATCGATTCGACGCACTTCCCGAGCGCTAGCGCGTTGACGTGCGACCTCGGATTCAATACGCCGAACGGCTGCATGGCGCATCAGGCAACTCCGTCGTACGGCGCGACGTACTGCTCCTCGCAGAGCGTGTTGTTGCGGAGCGGCGGGATCGGGTGGAGTCCTGGGTTCAACAACGGATTGGGGTTCATCAATCCGGCCGGCTGGTTCATTGGATCGACTTCCACGTGGTATCCGCGGACCTCACTTATCGAGGACAGCATCTTCGGCGGTCCGATACCGGAGATCTGGCACAACGATGACGGGTTGGCTCAGTATGGGTTGCCCGTGGCGTGCAAGATCGCGGCGGGGCGGGATGAGGATCAGTTCTACATCGCTCTCGGGATCGTGGGGCGCGGCCCTCTCGGGGCGTTCACTTCTCCTCAGATGTGGACCTCCTACGGAGCGGCGCATCCGGATACGTTCCTCGGCAGCACGCTCGACGGGCAGCCGAACCACGGCTTCCAGGTGGACAGCAACGGGAACCTGAAGTCCGGCGCACAGCCTCTGTATGGACTCCGCCAGACTCTCGGGGCAGATCCGGCGGGATCGAGCGACTACTTCTCGCTCGGTCGCGTGGCGACTACGGCGCTCGGCTGGTATACGCAGGCGTCCGATGGAAGCCTGATGCAAGAGGTGATCGGCGGCGGGAGCGCTTATAACAAAATCTTCTCAGCGGGGACGGCATTCTGTGAGATCCGGCGCACGAAGCCGAATTCCGATCCACTGACGGCTCCGAGTCAACATGTCATGATCGCGGTAGTCTCGCAGGGGCTTCAGGGATTGACGTGGAGTGCTCCGGGTTCGCGTTCCAGTGTCTCTGGTTGCGTCAATCCGTTCTGGGTGGCCGTGAATACCTTCTTTCGCTCCATCGGCATCCTGGGGGAGACGGCGGGCACTCAAGAGACCTACTTCGATGCTGCCGCGGCGGTTGCGGCGGCGGCTATCGCGGATACGTCGGTCGCGGAGGTCATCGGTACCGGATCGGAGACGCAATTCCGATTCAAGGGCGTGGTTTCGGACTGCAAGCCTACGCGCGACTGGTTACAGGCGATTCTCAACAGCGCGTGCGGCTTCTATACCTGGAGTTTCGGGCGGCTGAAGGTGGGTTGCCGGGTGAACGCATCCTCGGTGAGTTCCTACACCTCGGGGAATATCCTGTTCAACTCGCTGCAACTGACTCCGATCAGTCCCAAGTTCGAGAAGTTGACGGTTCAGTTCTCAGATCAGGAGTATCAATTTCAGAGCAACACCGTCGATTACGTCGATCAGGACCTGGCGGCGCGGAACAACCGGATTCAGAATCCGCTCTCCTCGCAGTTCGCGGTGAGCGGCTGCCCTACGAAGTCTCAGGCGGCGCGGCTGGCAATCGCCAGGGCGCGAGAAGAGATGGGCGGCGTGAATCAGGCGGAGCAGGATACGGCTCGCGTCGCGACTTGGCGGAGTACGATCCTGGCTCTCGATACCGAGGCGGGATCGGTGGTGAGTATCGCGGACCCGGATGTTCCGGGCGGAACGATGAACTTCCGGGTACAGTCGATGCGGATCAACCGGGATTGGTCCGTCGATCTGATAGGCAAGACGGTTACGGCAAGCATGTACGATGTGACCGTGGGGCCGAAACCTGCGGATGTTCAGCCGGCTCCTGTGCCAACGGAATCGGTACGGGATTCGGATGTTCCTCCTCAGCCGTTCTTCGGCGCCAACCCTCCCAACTATGCGCCTGCCGGATACCTGGAGTTGGTTGGGCTGTCGTTTCCGGATGTGGTGAATACGAAGTACATCTACTCCGGCACGTTCTCAGTGTTCTATGTCGAGGGGAACGCGGATGCGCACCTGGCGGCGGCGATGTCCTCCGGCGATACCACGATGACGGTTGATGCGTGGGGTTCTATCGCGACGGGAGACATGCTGGAGGTCGATGGCGAGATTATCCTCATCGGAACCAAGACGGGGACCTTGGCATCGGTGACGCGCGCTCAGAAGTGGGATGGCGTGTCGTCGGCTGGCGCGCCGGCGGCTCACTCCTCGGGAGCGGAACTCCGGAAGGTGGAGACGATCACGCGAAACGAGAACTTCCCCTCCGGGTTCTTCGATGGGATCGGCACGCCGGACGTAAATCCGCTGCTGATCAATTGGACGCTAGATATCCCGCTACCTGGTACGCGAGCGCTTGCGGCGGATGCTGTCGTGATGAATCCTTACGGGCCTTCGCCTACGGGTACGGCCAACTGGACACACACGACAGATAACGGGATCGTGATCGGCAGTGCGGGCGGCTCGCTCGGCGCGACGTTGCAGGTAGACGGAACGCTGGCGATAGGCAGCAACATGGCTCCGATTGCGGCATTGAGCGCGGACTCGACGGCGAACGGCGTGGCGGTATACCTGAAGACCGCTCCGACCGGGGCCGGGTTGACGCTTAACATCAAGCTCGGCGGGGCGCTGTGGATGGCGCTTACGGTCCCGGCGGGCAATACGACGGTGGTGGCAACAACCGCGCAACTCGCGGCGGCCGGACAGTTGACGGCGAATACAAGCATCACGCTGGATATCACCGCTGTCGGGACAACGGTTCCGGGGTCGGATCTCTCAGTGTTCCTCTACCTCTAATGGCAACCATTCACAAACTGGAGCCGCACAGAACGATGTCTCTGCGCGGCTTCGACCGTCGCGGAGCTGCGGCGTCGCTTCATCACGCATCGGCTAATGGGTTCACTGTGAGCGGATGCTGGAGCGATCAGGCGGACTTCGCGATAGCCACGCTGTTCGATGCGGACGATCAGTTCGGGCACCTGTACACCTCACGGTACCTGCCGGACTTCTCACTCTCGGGAGTGACGCTCGACTTCGACCTGGCGCTGACGGGTTGTCAGAATCCGGTGAGCACGCGGTATGCGTCCGTGCCGTGGGGATCATTGGGGTATATCACGCGGACGGTGAGCGGAGGGACGGTGACGGAGGTACAGAATACCGTTCCACTGAACATCACGGCGACTTCGGGCGGATCGCCTGCTACGGCTTCATTTACGATTGCAGGGACTCCGACCACCTATGACCGGCTGTACATCGTGTATCTCGGTAACGTTGTGCTCGATACGAGTGCGGGCGGGGCTTATTCAATCACGACGGGCGATACGCTGGCGATGGTTGCGGCGAAGGTGGCGGCGCTCATTAACTCAGTGACATCGAGCACGTGTCCGCTCCAGGCGGGGAGTACCGGCGCGACGGTGACGATCAATTACCTGTCGATTGGGCAGGACGGCAACGGCGTGGAACTGCTCTCGATGTACAAGACGGCGGGGACTACGCAGATCTATCCGACCGCGAGCGGATCGACGGCAAGCGGGCAGGCTGTCCAGTTGACGGGCGGAGCCGATCCGACCTCGATTCACGTACACATCGACTTCTCGGCGTTGGGCCTGTCGAGCGTTCGGCAGTTATGGTTGACGCTCGCTCCGGCACTGAATTACGCAGGTACTCCGGGCGCATCGCTTATGCCTTACGTGGGGCGCGAATGGTCCGCGGTGTTCTCCAGTTGGACGGTTGCCGATTCAGGAGGAGTGACGCCTCTGAAGGTCGCGGGGCCGGGATCGGTGACGATCCAGTCAGGGGACACGTGGGCAAAGCGGGCGGGGACCGGATGGGGACAGGTCGGCGGGTGGTATATCGGCGGCTTCGCCTGGCAGAGTGCGCACGCCGGCGATGCGGTGACGATCACCTACAATTGCCAGTACACGCACAACCTGTACCTCGGCACGGCGGTATCGACTGCCGGCGGAACGTTCAGCGCGAAGGTTGACGGCGCGGCGGTCAACCCGGTGAGTGCGTATTCGCTGCAATCCTCGGCGAGTCCGACCTCGGGACGGAGGCTGATCGCGTCGGGAGTGGCGGCGGGACAGCATACGGTGGTGTTGACCGTGGCGAGTGGGACTTGTCTGTTCGATTACCTTCAAGCGGCCGTACTCAGTGATCCGGTGGCGCCATCGGCTAGCTACTCCGGGGTGAGTTGCGCGTGCGACTTCGACACGGGGCAGACGTATCAGATCCCGCCTACTCGACTGCTCTGGATTCTGGGGCAGGCGGGATTCAACGGGGACATCGACTTCTACTCCGGCGTGTTCTTCGCTTATAAGAGAGTGCGGAGCGGCGGGAAGTTCCGACAGGCGACGGTCACGCTCTCCGGCTCAGTCGGAGTATCGGACATCGTGTGGGTGACGGTGGGAGGAGCGACTGGGCACGGCACGTCGATCAGCGGGGATACCTCGACAGGTGGAAATCCGACAGGTAGCGGAATCCTCGGCGGTACGGTGTTCGGCGTGGCGGCATTTCCGGCTGACACGCTGGCGACGTTCGCTCAGCGGATTGCGGATGCGATCAACGGTCTATTCGTCGGGATCTGCGCGGCTCCGACCTCGACTCCGGGGCAACTGACGGTTACCGTGTTGAGTCCGATCAACGGATTCAGTTTGGATGTTTCCGTGGCGGCCGGATCATCGGTTTCACTGGCGGTGACGGGGGACATCGGGGTTAGCGCGGCAGGCGGGAACGAGGGTACGTGGGCAGTGGACCCGACTCAGGCGCTACCGCTGAATCGGGCGTTCACGGATTACCTGGCGGATCTGAGCGCTCTCGTTCATGCGGCCGGACGGACTATGACGGTCGCGTTCAGTCAGGAACTGCTCGGCGCTCCGGATTCCAACGATCCCGCGCCGGCGTCGGTGACGTTCGGGTTCTTCAATTACTTGGGGACCGGGTACGCTCACACGATCACCATCGGGAGCAAGACCTACACTCATATTCAACTTGCGGGCGATGGATCGGGGGACCTGGCTATCGCTCTCGCGGGTCTGATCAATGCGGGGAACGGGGATCAGAACGCCGTCGCCTCGGTGAGCGCGAACAATGTGACGCTTACGCCGAGGGGAACGGGGGATATCGTCTGCTCGGCGTCGGATGGCAACGGGCCGGGAACGCTGAAGTCCGGCGCATGGTCGCAACGGTTCGCGAACGGATCTCCGGTTCTGACCTCGACGGGGTTCGGATCGTGGGGGGCGGGAGTGGTTGAGGCGGTGAGCGGATCGGGTCCGCAGACCGTTCAGCAGACGGGGCACGGGTACATTACCGGGAATACGGTGCATGTCGCGCAAGGCTCCAGCGGGGCGGTGTGGGCCGTCACGGTGACGGACGCGGATCACTACCAGTTGACCTCATTGGTGTCAGGGACGGCGTTCAGCGTGGCGGTGGGGGCTACTACCCTGGCAGATCTCCAGACCACGCAATGCAATTTCAACCCGGCGACGGTGACGGCGTACCTGAAGGCCTGCTACTTACAGGTGGCAGGAATCCTCAATACGGCGGGGATGGTTCCGTGGCTCCAGTTCGGTGAGGTGGGTTGGTGGTTCTATGCGAGGGTGAACGGGCTGGCGATTGGATATGCCAGCTACACGGCTCCTATCTCCATCGGCACGCCGGCGAATCACGGACTGAGCACGGGACAGCGGGTGATCGATTGCGGGGTAAAGGGCAACGCCGCGGCGAACGGCGACTTCTCGATTGCGGTTACGGACTCGACTCACTTCACGTTGACCGGATCGAGCGGGAACGGCACTTACTCCGGCGGCGGGACGGTGAGCGGCGGAGGGATGGCGTATTACGATGCGCACACGCTCTCCGGCCGGACGCTCGGCAACTGGTATACGCAGGATGACGATCCGAGCGCGGGGAGCTATGGCGACGCCAACTACCTCCGGGGGTTGGTGTACGCTCACATGCACGCCATCGCTCAAGCGGTGAAGACGGCTTACTCGGCGGCTAAGTTCGAGTGGCTGCTACCGACAGACGTGAATAACCCATCGGTCTACTGGAATGCTGGGTATCCGTATCCGCAGGGCGGCCGGATGAACAATTACGTCAATATCCCGTCGCAATACATGGCGCCGAACGCGGACATTGACCGGGTGAAGCTGGAGTCTCTCTCCTGGGGGGCGTCCTACCTGAATCTCGATCTCGCTAAGGCGTCGATGACTTACGCATCTTCCGTGCTGAGTTATCCGAAGTCCGCGACGGCATACCTGATCCCGTGGTTTAACGGGGCGTGCGCATGGGGCGCACAGTACCTGGCGGCGGCGAATGCGGGGTTGCCGTTGATCTGCTTCTGGGCGTTCGACCATCTCTGTCTGTTGAGTTGGACGCTTCCCCTGCCTGTCAATAAGCGGCGCGCTCGGGTGTTCTGAGCGCTCCGCGCAATCTCTTCAAGGAGCGAAATGAAAACTGTACGCAATATCTTTGCCTGTGCGCTCCTGGCCGTGCTTATCGCGGCGGGAGTGTACGGAATCCTTTTCATCCGGGCGGCGACGGCCGTGGTTGCCGCGGTTCCGGGGCAGATCAGCGATACGCGCGCGGCGCTGACTGCCGAGGTTCAGGCGACGCGGCGGGATCTCATGGGGCAGGTGGCGGCGGCTCGAAAGGACGCCACGGGACAATTGACGGCGCTACAGGGCAACGTCTTCTCGCAGGTTACGGAGACACGGGCGATGCTCGACAGGCGCACTGGAGACCTCCTGGCGCTCTCGGATAGGCGATTAGGAGACACGCTGGCGCGTGCGGATTCGGCACTGGCGGAGGTTCACGGGTTGAGGTCGGACCTGCAACCGACGCTTACGAATACCGCGGCTCTGACGGCGGACGCAAAAGACTCCTGGGACGATCTGTACTTCGATGTCAAGGCGTCGGTGGGATCGGTGACGGTGGCGGCGAACCAGTTCGGACAGGCGTCGATGGACTTCCGCGCGGCTGTGCCGGGGGCTATCAAGACCTGGCAATCGATTGGGGGCAATGTAGACGGGATCACGGCGAACGTGAACCGGTTGACGAAGCCGAAATGGTATGACCGGCTGCTCGGGTACGGGTTCACCGGGGCGGCGATTTATCGGGACCTGAATCCGGCGGCCAACGTCGTTACCGGGATTACTCGGGTGATGACTACGCAGCACTGAGGAGGGGACGTGGAAGGGGTCGATGTTCAGGCGATTGGGCAACTGCCGTTCTGGTATATGCCCAATTCGCATGAGGAGGTGTGCTCGGAGCTGGTGACCGAGCTACTGGTAGCGGGCGGGCTGCCGGGGCTGAAGCCGTACCAGTCGCCTCCGCAGGTGGTCGCGGAACTGAAGATTTACGCGGGATGTCAGCAACTGCTCGGCAAGCCTGCCGTGATTCGCAACTTCAACAGCAAGTAAAGGAGACACAGTGAAGAGAAACGTTTTCACGCTTGTAATTATCGGTGTGCTCATGGCCGCGATGGCCGTCGCGCAGACGGCTCCGGCTCAGCCTGCCGCAACCACAACCACCACTCCGGCCGCGGGCGGTACTCCGCTGGCCAGCGTGACGCTGCCGACGTACATCATGGGCGGCATCAGTTTTAACCAACTTACCGGGGCCGCGGGCTTCGTGAGCGCGATTATCCCGGAGAGTAACTCGGTGGGGCTGTACGGCAGTGCGACTACGGACCTGGTTCCGCTGAAAACGACTGTCAACGGGAAGTCGATTTATCTGCTGAGCGGTTCGGCGCGCGCCGGCGAGCACAAGGTGGTTTATCAGGACTCCAAGAATGCGGTGCTGATCGGCGGCGACGTTGGCGCATCGTTCAGTAACAGCGCTGGAACTTCGGGGGTGACTCTGGGAGTCGCGGGGAGCTTCACGCTTACCTACGTGCGGCAACTCAGCGCTCATTGGGCCGTGGGCGTGCCGATCCGGATGCTCTATATGAGCAACGTCGGACCGAACGGCGCCGGAGCCTGGAATCCGGTGGTCGAAGCCGGAGTCATCTGGAAGCCGTAGGGCGATGCGCGTCGTTGTGAGGTTGACGCGACCACGGGTAGACACGATGAAACTGGCGGAGTTTATCGAACGGGAGGCCGGCCACGTTGTAGTCGGTCTCCTTTTGATTTTTACGGGCGCTGTGCTGTGGAAGGCGGGCGTACCGAAGGCGGAAGATCTCGTACCGTTCGCGCTCGGCGTGATCGCGCGGAGCATGATCGGCGAGAGAAAGGCGAAACCGGATGCTTGAAGGACTAAAGCAGAGACTACGGGAGCATGAGGGCGTGATTCCGCATCTGTACCTGGACACGTTGGGCCTGGTGACGTGCGGGGTGGGCCACATGGTTCCGACGCCAGGGGCGATGGCGGGAATCGAGATGGTGTGCGGCTCTGGCCTGACGGCGACTCAGGCACAGAAGGAGGCGGAGTTCGCGCACGTCAAGGGGCTGGAGGCGAGCAAACTTCCGGCGTACTACGCGCAGCGGACCATACTGCGCATGTCGCCGGCGGCTATCGACGCGCTCCAGGAGAGCGACGTGGCGGCGTTCGACGCGGCGTTGCGGGGATTGATCTGGGGATTCGAGAATCTTCCGGAGCCGGCGCGAGAGGCGCTGCTCGACATGGCGTTTCAGTTGGGCGCGGGCGGCCTGGTATCGAAGTTTCCGCACCTGATGGCCGCGGTGAAGGCTCGGGACTGGAACGCTTGCGCGGAGAACTGCCATCGCGCCGGTATCCAGGAGTGGCGGAACACGGCGACGGCCGATCTGTTTCGCAAGGCGATTTCGGTCGCGTAGTTCGGGCGACTTGTTGTACGCCGGCTACGCGGGCGGGGCTGCTCAAATCCAAATCGTAGCGGCGGGTTGGGTGACGGATGACACCAGAATGGTTGGCCGCGATTGCGGCCGTTGTATCGCTCATCGGCAGTCTTTTGGTGGGGGCGATTGCGTGGGCGGCGAAGGCGGAAGTCGCAACGTTGCGCGCTGAGATGGCCTTGTCGAGTGCCAGGTTGGAAACGATCCGGGCTGAGGTGCGAGCGTCGATTGCCGAGGCTGTAAACGAGTTCTACGTGCGAGTGAACGGGAACTACGTGAAGAAAGACGTTTGCAAGGTCGCCATGTCGGGCATGGAAGACCGGATCACACAAATCAGAGAACAGGCGGAGGGGTGATGGCGGAGAACCTAAGTCAACATCGGCTGGAAACCCGGAAGTGTCCGGTGTGCAAGAAAAAGAAGACGTATCCGGCGCGCAACGAAACCTGCTCGTTCGAGTGCGGGCGAAAGGCGGAGGCGGAGCGGAGACAGCCGGCTCCGGTGGAGATCGCGGATGCGGATCTCGATGCGGCGGTGCTGGAGGCGGTCAAGAAGGCGCGCGGGCGGGCGACGGTGCGGATGGTGTCCGAGGCTCTGAACAAGAGCGAGCGGACGATTCTGGATACGGTCGCAAAGCTGCGGGACGCCGGGCATAACGTGAGCGTACGGAGCGATGGGATCTGCGATATCTCCGGCGACGTGAAGCCTGGCAACGCGGTGAAGATCGTTCACGACATCTCGGAATACAACTCGCGGGTGAGGCGGTTCGGCGTCACATCGGACAATCACCTCGGGAGTAAGCATGAACGGCTGGATGTCCTGAACGCGCTGTACGACCTATACGAGTCGGAAGGAATCACCGAAGTCTACAACGCGGGCAACTGGATCGAGGGTGAGGCGCGGTTCAACAAGTACGACATCAACGTCTACGGCATGGACCGACAGGTGGATTACTGGATCGAGAATTACCCGCGGCGGAAGGGCATCGTCACGCGCTATGTGGCCGGCGACGATCACGAGGGGTGGTATCAGCAACGCGAGCAAGTGGAGATCGGGAAGTACGCCGAGCTTCGAGCGCGCGCGGCGGGCCGGGAGGATCTGATCTATCTCGGGTATGTCGAGGCTGACATCGAACTGAAGGCGGAGCGCGGATCGCGGATTTTGCGCGTGATGCATCCGGGCGGCGGTTCGGCGTACGCGCTGAGTTACTCCATGCAAAAGATGGTGGAGAGCTTCCAGGGCGGCGAGAAGCCTTGCATCATCCTGGCCGGGCATTACCACAAGTTCGACTACAACTACTACCGGGAAGTGTTCACGGTCCAGACCGGATGCACCTGCGATCAGTCGATTTTCATGCGCAAGAACAAGATTCAGGCGCATGTGGGCGGCTCGATTGTGGAGTTCAATCAGGCGCCGGATGGGACGATCAACCGGTTCAAAGTGGAGTGGCTTCCGTTCTACGACCGGGGCTTCTACGCCGGGAAGTCGCGGAGGTTCTGAATGAAGCGCCTGATTGATGTGATTGTGGCGTGCTATGTGACGATGGCCGCCGGCATCAACGGGTACCTGGCGGTCCGGTTCTGGAGGGCATTGTTCAAATGAACCTCGTACGGCAGCCGGACGGCTCCAGTTACTGCGGTCAGGCTTGCGTGGCGATGATTGCCGGGGTGTCTCTGGAGGATGCGGTAGCGGCTTGCAAGCCGCATCCTCGCGGCGGTGGGACGGATACACCGGAGGTTGTGGCGGCGTTGCGCAAGCTCGGGGTACGGTGCGCGGACAAGCGGTGCCGTCGTGTGTCGCGGGAGAAGCCGGCGTTACCGGCGCGAGCGCTGATCTCGATCATGCGGCCGAAGGGCAACCGGTGGCACTGGATGGTGACTTGGGATGGCGTGATCTACGATCCGGCGGACCGATGGCCGGATTACGAGGGATGGCGGATCACGAGTTACCTGGAGATTCTCGGATGACTCTACGGGAAGTGAACACCTACATACAGGATGGTCTGACCACGGCCATCCTGTTTCTGTTTGCGATTGAGGCGGTGGCGCGGATCGGGGCGAACGTGTGGGAGGCTATCCGGCGCGCGTGGGGAGAAGGGGGAAAATGAGTAAACATATCGTGGCCGATAGCGGTAAGCGGGAATCGTTCGGCTCAGGGATGGTGCGGGACACTAGAGACGGCAAGGGGCGATTTGAGTTGATTACGCCCGTCGCGCTAAGGCGGCTCGCGCTGGTGTATGAGAAGGGCGCGGCGAAGTACACGGCGCGCAACTGGGAGAAGGGGTCTCCGCTGTCGCGGTTCGCGGATTCGGCTCAACGACACCTGAACGATTACCAGATGATCTCACTGTTCAAGCGGGAGGGGATTCCGTTGGACAAGTTGCCGGCGGATGTCAATCCGAATGAGGATCACCTGGCACAGGCGGTCTGGAACCTGTGTTGTATCATGCACCACGAAGACCTCCATCCGGAGTTGGATGACCTGTCGGTGAAGGCGAAGGAGGGGAAATCGTGAGCGCGCAAGAGAGAACGGTCTATCTCGCGGGGCCGATTACGGGCCTAACGTTCGACGGCGCCAACGATTGGCGGGAGGATGTGAAGGCGAAGTTCAAGGCTCCTGTCGTGGGGCTGTCTCCGCTCCGTTGCAAGAAGTATCTGGCGGGGGTTCAGAGCAAGTTGGAATCGCTCGGTTATTACGGGCATCCGCTGAGTACGCCTCAGGGGATCACGTCGCGAGACCGGTTCGATTGTCAACGGGCGGACGTGGTGCTCTTCAATTTCCTAGGGGCGGACCGGGTGAGCGTGGGGACGTGTATCGAGGTCGGATGGGCGGATGCGGCGCGGCGGCCGATGGTCGCGGTGATGGAGCCGGGGAATATGCACGATCACGCGATTGTCAGATCGTGCGTGCCGTTCATTGTGGCGACGCTCGATGAAGCGGTGGACCTGATTCACGCGATCTTGCTGGCGTAATCAGAGGGTGGGGTCCGGTTTGCGCTCAGCGTACCGGACCAACACCATACCGACCGAAGTCGCTTCGATCCAGGTCAACGTGATCATGGAGGATTTCACTCGCCAGATCACAGACTTGGTGACGATGGCGTTTCCGAAGGTGTTGTAATCGGTGACGGAATCGGAGGAGGTCGGACGGCCGTACTTCTCGGTGAGGGAAGACTTCAGGGACTCGAAGGCGTCGGGGCGGTTTCTGGAGGCGTCTACCGAGACCTGGACGGCTGACAGGTAGTCGCGGTCGGGAGGGAACTCGAATTCAGCCTTCGCAGGGAACGTGCCGAGTTGGACGGGGGAGGATGCGAGGCGGATGAACAGGCCGGTATCCTTCTCTGGCGGGTTAACGGCGCGTGCGGCGGGGAAGGCGGCTTGCACTTGCTGTGCGGTCATGCCCCACGTGGCGGCGGACCATCCGGTAGCATCGGGGTTCGCTTGGGCGGAGGCAACGGCGGCGACGGCCGTCAAAAGAAGCAGGGGCTTCATCCGCTGACGGTAGCACGTGGCGCGGCGCTACGGTTTCACTTGCTTGCGGCAGAGATCCCGGTGAAGGCGCTCGATGAGGCGCTGAAGCTCGATTGCAGTTCTGCGGAATTCAGGTGGGCACTCGTGGAGGAACGCGATGTACCGCTCGGCAGCCTTACGCTCATTCGAGGAGAGCTTGCTGAGGGGATCGGAGGCGGACGCTCCGGGCTTGTTGAGTTTCGCGTTGAGAGCCTCGGAAATCCATACCTTCAGGCTCTTGCTCTCCGACGCCGCGCGAGCCTTGACGCTATCGTGCAACTCCTTCGTCACGTCGGCTTTCAGGACATTCACACTCATATCGGGGAAGCCTCAATGGTGACATGGGGCGGGACATTGGTACCTGTGCCTGTCGGCACTTTTGTACAAAACTACATAGCACTTTAGTACAAATTTCGAGATTTTTTCTGCGGTATTCGTACTATATAGACGAAACATGGTATTCGGAACCGAAAATCCGCTTCAGTCGCGCAAGATTGCGACGCTTCAGGGAAAAAAGATCCGAATCCGACGGTACCACCCGTATCGAAAAATCAGTCTCGTTTTTATAGTTGATAGTGCAGGCGGGAAACCAAAAGGAGCCTCGGAAAAAGGCTCCTCCTGGCGGGATACCTTAACGGTGGATTCCCTTCGGACATCTCCATCTTAAGACCATCCACTCCCCCAGTCAATGCAGTGCGAATCGACCGACAGGAGAGGTGTGTCTCATGGCTCATTGTGCGCGTTGCGGCAAGGAATCGAGCGAGTTGCGGACGTTGAGATCGCGGAGTAACGGACCTGGAAGGAACCGCGAGCGCGTCTGCGGCGAGTGCCTGACGGCGGCGCATAAGAACGTCGGTCCGACTGCCGAGCAGATCGCAGAGAGTGACGCGCGGTGGGATCGGGTGTTTGCGCGGTTTATCGATCCCGACTACTACCGGACGGCCGTACCGGTTCTGCAATCGTCATTCGGGGCCTTCGCCTCCCAGATGGAGACGCTATGCCGGTGACTGTCGCGAACGACTTGCGCTTTCAGCGATACCGGCTGGAGGTCGTGTCCCGGTGGCCCGACTCCGACCTTAAAGAGGTTACACTCCGCGCGATCCGGTACCGGATGGAGGCTCTGTCCCGTGGATAGTCCAATTGAGCCAGGTCGCGTCATTCCGCTGAGCGGGGGATTCGAGTATCACCTCGTAGCGATGAACTCTCCCGATGGCGTTCAGGCGGTAGAGCAGAAGCTGAACGCGTGGGGAGAGAACGGGTGGAGGTTGACCGGCGTTACGGCGTGTAACGGGAATTTCGCCGTAATGGAGAGGGCACGTGCCTGAAGTGTCTCCCGCGAAACGGAGCCGGATTATCCGAGAGGTCCATGCGGACCCGGAAAAGAAGTGGGCCGGCTCTATCGGGGGATATAAGGTTCAGATCAAGATTTTGAAGCCGTTCGGGGTCTGCTGGAGGGTGTGCGTATACCGCCGCTGGCATCAGGGAACCTCGGGAACGGTGTGGGATGCGCTCGTTGCGGTTGAGGGGCCGTTCGCTCCTTCTCCTACTACGGGGCGGTTGGCCTGCGAACCATCCGCCCCACTTTTTGGAGACAACGAGTGGTGAAGAGTTCTGAGTTCGCCGGCACGGTTGGCCGCGCGGCGCTGTTCTGCCGGGAAGTCCACACAACCCCAAGACCGGCGTTGCTGTACCCCGCTAGCACCTCGAAGTCGCCTTCCGGCGCCGCGCGGTACCAACTGATCAAGGCGGACATGGAGACACGGTTATGAAAGACCTGATCGCGGAAAGCATCAACGCCACGCTGGAGGCGGTGGATTCGGATGAGACATGGAACATCGACGGCATGTTGCCGCACATGCGGCAGAGCGCGGAGTTTCAGAGACTGCTCCTGGCTCACATGAGCCATTTCTTTGCAAGCGGCTCGCCGATGCCGGACCGCGTTGAGACGGTAGTGAAGCATTCGTTCTGGCTCGGCTTCGAGTGCGGAAAGCGGGCGGCGGAGTCGAACACGAAGTTGGAAGAGATGTTGTTGGGCGGAGGATCGAGATGACGAAGGAAATCAGGACGGTCGATGCCGAGCGCGGGGTCATGCAGATCACCACGTTCGATGAGCGGTGGTACGCGCGTCCGGTGATGGACCCGGAGACGGGCGTTCCGCGGTACGAGTTCGTTCCCTCGGTGACCTGGATTACCGGGCACTACCCGAAGGGGATCGGCTTCTATAAGTGGCTCGCGAACCACGGATGGGACGAAGCCGAGGAGATCAAGCAGGCGGCCGGGGACAAGGGATCGAAGGTCCACTTCGCGATTGGTGCGCTGATCGCGGGCGACAAGCTCTCGATGGATGCGAGGTTCCTGAATCCATCCACGGGCCTGCAAGAGGCGCTGTCGGTGGCGGAGTGGGAAGCGCTCATGTCCTTCGTGGATTGGTTCGGGCGGAATAAGCCGGAGGTGATTCGGTCGGAGTACACGATCTGGAATGAGGAGCACGGGTACGCGGGGACGGTGGACCTGAAATGCCGGATGGAAGGCGCGGTCTGGGGGATCGACTTCAAGACAAGCTCCGCGATCTGGCCGGCGTACGAACTGCAACTCTCCGCCTACAAGCACGCGGACCCGGAGATCGAGAAGACGGCGGTTCTCCAGGTGGGGTACCGACTCAACAAGAAACAGAAGTTCAAGTTCACGGAAGTGCCGGATAAGTTCCGGCTGTTCCTGGCGGCGCGGGAGATCTGGAAGAACGAGACGGCGGGGATCGCGCCATTGCAGCGGGAGTATCCGTTGTCGCTGGCGCTGTAGCGCTCGGACGATGCCAACACCACTACTGATACCGATTCCAGACGATGCAACCTACATCCGATTACACGCAATCGCTCATGACCTCGGCGGGCCAAACGCCAACCTTCAAAGCTCCTGGCAGGGAGTCGAGGACGAATGCAGGCGATTCGCTATCTCATCCGGCGTCCACCTCCAGGACCATCGGCAACTCGGGGACAAGTGGTATCGAAAATATGCCCGTCTGGCGGGGTGGGAAGAGACGGAAGTGGCAACACACTCCGCAGATCGACGCGAAGATAAGCGCCGGGTTCAAGGATGGGCGTGGCGTGGAGAAGGCAATCTCTTCTCTGGCCGAGGAGCTGGGGTGGAACGATAAGGCGGTCCGGCGGCGCGCGAAAGAACTGCGAGTGTATCAGCCGAAAGCCGCGGAGAAAGCATGGGGAGAGGATGAACTGAAGATCCTCCAGGACTTCGAGGCGTTCTCTACCACGGTGGTCCTGAAGCGACTGGAGGCGGAGGGGTTCATTCGAACGCGATCCTCGGTGAACTCGAAGCGGCGGGACTTGCACCTGGAGCCGAAGAATCCGCAAGCCAGGCGGAAGTATCAGGCGACGGAGGCTATCGATGAGGCGATCCGGCAAGCCTTCGGCAAGAAGTATGACCGATTGGGGTGCATTCGGAATGCGATGAGGGCGACGGGTTGGCCGGATAACGCGGTTTCCCGGAGGGCCTGCGAGTTGGGGTTGACTCATCCGCGGAGCGATGTACCTTGGACGGATGAGGAGGAGCAGGTGCTGGCGGAGTTCGCGCATCAGTCGATTCCGTCTATCCAGTTGCACCTCAAGCAACGTCTCGGCAAACACAGGACGTTCAGTTCCATATCGGTGAAACGGACACGGATGGGCCTGCTCAAGAACCTTCACGGGATGGATCTGAGGCACCTATCGGAGGCTCTCGGATTCGGACAGGTGATGGTCCGGAGGTGGTTGGATGCGGGGAAGATTCGGGCTATTCTGCGGTTCCCCGAGTTGCAGTCGGTGGGGCGGCATATCTGGTTCTTCCCTAACGAGGAGATCCGGCGGTTCATCCTGGCGAATATCGAGGTAATCGACCTGGCGCGGGTGGAGAAATTCTGGTTCGTGGATCTGATCGCAAATGGGCAAGCACCGAAGTAAACAGGATCGGCTTGAGCAGGCTTGCGCGGAGATGCGCGAGCGTCAACGGCTCAAGAAAGAGGCGGAGAAGGCGGGAGCCGTGGCGCGCCGTGCTTCCAGTCCCGCGGGGCGGCAAGGTCGGAAGGTCTCCGATCCGGAGCGCGGCGCGGTCGCGGTTCCCGCGGTAAGCGAGACGGTTGGGTTTACCTGGGGGAAGCCGCTACCGAGGCGGACGAAAACAGAGTTGCGGCAGGTATGGAGAAAGCATCGCCGCGAGAAGGCACCTCCTCGGAATCCTCCGAAGGCGGGGTGCAGGTGCGGCGAGTGCTCCGAATGTGCGCGGCGAAAGCGACACACGGAGCATGTGCGCAAGCGGAGGGCGGAGAAAGCGAATGGATGACGCCACGAGAGCGCGGGCTGTGATGGCGGCGGCCGGGAGGGATCTCAACGATGAGCTGACGATCCTGTTTACGAGCGTGGATGAATCGCTCAAGATGTGCGCTCCGGGAGATCCGGTGAGACATCTCCTGCTCGACATGCGGGCGGCGGCTCAGCGGTGCGCGTGGAAGGCGTCGGGAATGTTGAACTATGCGGCGCGGCGGGGCGTGGGGCGGATAGGGTGTGCGTCTCTGGAATACCTAATCGAAGGGGATAACCTATGAAACGAATTCTAGTGTTGTTACTGTTGGCATCGGCTTCGCTGTTTGCCGCAACCACGACGGTCAGTCAATCCGTTGTTCTGCCGAACGGGAGTTTAGCGAACGGAACCGCCCTGATTCGGATTACGGTCGCCTGCACGTCAGGATCGACCTACATTGGGCAACAGACGGTCGCGACGACATTCCTTGGAGGCGCATTCTCTGTCAATCTGGCTCCGAATGACACCTGCACTCCGAGGGGAACAAGTTACTCTGTCAGTTGGATGATCTGCGGTGCAGCTACCGGCGCGACTACCGCGCATCCATGTCCCACTGGCGCCGCGAGGTCATGGAGTGAAACCTGGGTTGTACCTACCAGTTCGGACCCGGTGACAATCAGTTCCGTGCTCATTTCTGTAGCGCCGGCGGTTGTGACGACTACTCCGTTGAACGTGACGTACGCTCCGTCATGGGGAAGCCTGCCTCAGAACGGAGCATTGCCGGGGCAGGTTCCGACGTGGAACGGAACTACATGGGCGCCGTCTGCGGGGAGCGGAATGGCGTACACGGCTCCGCCATCGGACGGACAGTACGTCCGGTTCGACGCAACGCGGGGAGCCTGGCAGCCGGTTACGTTCGTGGATCAGGAGACGGTGGCGGGAACGCTCGATGGAACGAACGTGACGTTCACGGTAGCGAATGCGCCTAGTCCTGGAGCGGGGCTGGTGTTGTTCCGAAACGGACTCGCGCAGATGGCGGGGCAGGATTACACGCTCTCGGGAAATACGATTACCTTCGTGACGGATGCTACGCCGCAACCGGATGACACGCTGATCGCGTGGTACCGGTATTAAGGAGAATCAAGATGACGATCACTCAGGCGGTCACCGTCAGGTCGCAAGACGATCTCTTTCAGAACAGCAGCCAGGATTACACGCTGAGCGCGACTCCGGCTGCGGGCACAACGGTTGACGTGTTCGTGAATGGGCTACTGATGACCGAGGGCCTGGATTACGTGCTGGCTGGAACCGCATTGAAGTTCACGGGGCAGACCATCGGAGACGCTCCGGTGATTCGAGTGAGGTATTGGGTCTAATGCGACGATCATTCTTACTTCTGGCGCTGTCGGCGACGTTGTTCGCTCAGGCGTTGTCGATCACAACCACCACGCTACCGGATGCGTGGGCTTACACGGTCTATGCTCCGCAGACGCTGGTGGCGACGGGCGGGCAGGCGCCGTACACGTGGGCCGTCACGGCCGGGACGTGCGTGGTGTCCGCGCCGGCGGCATGGGATTCTGGCACGTCGTACACGGTTGGGCAGAGCGTCACTTATGGTAATCAGATGTGGCTTGCCAGTGCGCCATCAACCGGGGTTACGCCGGGGACGGATCAGACGAAATGGGCGTTGAGTTTCGGGTTGAGGCTTTCCAGTGGTGGAGTACTGAGCGGGGCACCGACCGTTGGCGGGCCGTGCGCGTTCACGGTGACCGTTACGGACGCGCTGAGCGCTACGGCAAGCCAAGCGTACACGATCAACGTCAAGGGGCCGGCGGTCACGATCAGCAGCGGGGTGACAATCAGCGGAGGGGTGACTATAAGGTGAGGCGGATGAAAGGTCGATATAATTCGATGGAGGCTCGCATCATGCGTACCGTGTTGGTGTTGGTTGCCGTAGCAGGCTCGATGATCGGACAGGATCTCAATCCGGACCGGATCAAGGTCGTTCAGGAACGTGAGGCGCACGAGCGCGCCGTCGCCGAACGGATCGAGTATCAGCTCGCCAAGCAGCCGAAACCGGTAGCGCAACCGGCTCCTCCTCCCCGTCACCTGTCCGCGCAAGAGATGAAAGAACTCTGCGAGGCGCTGGACCGGTACTTCCGCGAGCATCACGGGCAAGTGCCGATCCTCTGGACGCCAACGGCTCGATAACCGCCTGCAATCTCGCGGGCAATCCATAACGGCAGTTCCATACAGGCGGAGCGCGTCTCCGCTGTCCAAATAGCATCATCAGGAGGATTTATGCAGTTCACGGTGGAGAAGTCCGCCCTGTGCCAGGCTCTGTCGCTGGTTGGGCGCGTGGTGGAAAAGCGGAGCACGATTCCGATCTTGAGCAATGTGAAGTTGCAAGCCGAGGGGAACTCGCTAACGCTCACGGGCACGGACCTGGATGTCGCGCTGAGCGTGCGGATCGAGGCGAAGGTGGCGGAGCAGGGCGTGGCGACGTTGCCGAGCAAGAAGCTGTCGGATTACAGCCGGCTTTTACCGGAGGGTGAGGTCAAGGTCAAGGTGGATGCGCAGTCGTGGTGGGCATCGATCACGGCCGGACGGTCGCGGACTCGGATTGCCGGGATGTCGCCGGAGTCGTTTCCCGAACTGCCGGCGTTTCCCGCTGACTCGATGAGCGTGCCAGTGGCTAAGTTCCTGTCGTTAGTGGACCGGGTGAAGCTCGCTATCACCACCATCGAATCGAGGTTTGCGCTCAACGGTGCGTTGTTCGACCATCACGACGGAAACCTGTACTTGGTGGCGACGGACGGACATCGGCTGGCGTATGCGTGGTCGGAACTGCCGAGCGAGCAGGCTACGAAATTCATTCTGCCGAGCGTGGCGATTCGCAACCTGTCGCAACTGACCAACGGTGCCGAGACGTTCACTATCGGGCAGGATGACAATCACCTGTTCTTTCGCTCCGGCGAAGCGCTCCTGACGGTGCGCAAGGTGACCGGATCGTTCCCCGATTATCAGCGGGTGTTGCCAAAGGAATCGAAGATCGCGGTGACGATCAACCGGACGGACCTGGCGGGCGCCCTATCGCGCGTGGCGCAATTCGCGGATGAGCGATCGCGCTCGGTGAAGCTGTCGCTGAAGGAGTCGGCGCTGGAGGTATTCGCGGCGACGGTGGAGTCAGGGGAAAGCTCCGAAGCGGTTCAGTGCGACTACGCCGGGGAGTTGCTGGAGATGGGTTTCAATGCGCAGTACATCTCCGAGTTCCTGAACGTGGTGGATGCGGAGCAGGTGACGTTTCACCTGAACGATGCGAAGTCGGCGGGAGAGTTCCGGGCGGCGGGAGCGGCGGACTACCGATACGTGGTCATGCCAATGAGGATCTGACGATGGACGCGGCCGTGGAGTTGGCGAAGTGCCGGGAGGCGGCGGAGAAACTGGTTCCGACGTTCGCGGAACTGGGAACGGGAACTATCGAGGATCGGATTGCTACGGCGCTCCTAGCGGCGCGGGCGGATGCCTTGCGCGAGTTCACGTCGGGTTGGGATGAGCCGGAGTTGTGCTACATCGCCGAGGAGTTGGAGCGGGAAGCGCAAGGGCGGAGGATGCGGGGCTTATGACGGATCAGGGTGAATTGACGGCGGATGAGGTGCTGGCGGTCCATGCGGTAGTCGCCGAGTATCTGAGCGCTTCGCGAAAGCATCCGAAGTTCAACTCGGCTCACGAGGGGTACGCGGTGATCCTCGAAGAGATGGACGAACTGAAGGATGAAGTGTGGAAGCGCCATCACGACGCGGAACTGATGCGGAAGGAGGCTGTCCAGGTCGCGGCGATGGCGTTGCGGTTCCTGACGGATGTCTGCTCATGAGCGATCAACTGTCGATGTTCGAGGTCCCGGAGACGTTGCCGTTCCAGGCGCACTCCGGCACGTCGCGGGAGGCGGCGGGAGATATGCGGGGTATCGCCGTCTCGAAGCGGGCGGCCGTGCTAATGGTAATCGAGCAATCGACTCACGGCCGGACGGATGAGGAGATCCAGCGGATGTTGAAGCTCAACCCGAGCACGCAACGTCCGCGGCGGATCGAGCTGGTTCAAGCGGGCAAGGTGCGGGACTCCGGCCGGACGCGCAAGACGAAGGGCGGGCGGGCGGCTACGGTGTGGGAGGTAGTCCCCACGTGACGGTGAGCAACGTCCATCAGGGCACGCGGGCGGAGAAGCGGTCTACGGCCGTGCTGGAGAGGGACGGGTACGTAGTGACGCGCTCGGCGGGTTCGCGGGGCGTGTGGGACCTGATCGGCGTCCGGCGGACTGACGTGGTGCTCGTACAGGTCAAGACGCGGCGATGGCCGAAGTCTGTCGAGATGCGGAGACTGCGGGAATTCCAGTGTCCGAAGGGAGTTCGCCGGCTGATTCATCGGTGGCGGGCGAGAGTGGCGGAGCCGGACGTAAAGGTGGTGGTCTGACGATGGGAATCCTAACAGAGATCGGGTGGTGCGATTCGTCGGTGAATCCGCTGGTGGGGTGCGATGGCTGTGAACTCCATCGGTGCGGGGAGAAGGATAGCCACTGCTACGCGGCGGGGCTGGTGGGGCGCTACAAGGGCCTACCGGGATGGCCGGTGACGTTCGACGCTCCGCAACACTTCGCGGGGCGGTTGGAGAAAGCGATCCGATGGGCGGACCTGACGGGGAAGGACCGGCCGGAGAAGCCGTGGCTCAACGGATATCCGCGCCTGATCTTCGTGTGCGACCTGGCGGACCCGTTCACGGAGAGCGTCGATCCGGAGACGTGGCTTACGCCGATGCTGCCGAAGATGGCGGACTCTCCGCACGTGTACATCCTGCTCACGAAGCGCGGGCGGCGGGCGCTGGAGTACTGGCGACGGCATGACATCCCGAAGAACGTATGGCAGGGCGTGACGGTGACCGGGCCGGAGACTATCCAGCGGATCGATTACCTGCTCCAGGTTCCGGGGGCGTCGGTGCGGTTCGTATCTCTGGAGCCGCTACTGGCTCCGGTATACCTCGGGGAGCGCGTCCGGCGGATCGATTGGGTAATTGTCGGGGCGGAGTCCGGACCGAAGGCTCGGAAGTTTGATGCGGGGTGGGTTCGGAGCCTGCGCGAGCAGTGTATAAGGCGCCACACCACCATCATGCCGAATACTGCGACGTGCGCGTTCTTCTACAAGCAGGATGCGGCGGCCGGGGTGAAGATCCCGCTACCGCTGCTCGACGGGAAGCGGTGGACCGAAATGCCGAGGATCGCATGAGCCAACGAGACGTGCCGGAGTGGATGCCGTTGTACGTGTACGAATTCATCGCGGATCGGAATGTCCAGGCGATGGAGTTGGACGAACTGGGGGCTTACTTCCGCCTGATCCTGACTCAGTGGGTGAATGGCAGCGTGCCGGCGGACCGGCGGGAGTTGGCGCGGCTGCTCCATCGGGATACCGAGACTATGGAGCGGATCTGGTCGGCGCTGGCACCGTGCTACAAGGCGCATCCGGAACTACCTGGAGAACTGGTACAGGGGCGTGTCGAGGAGGAGCGGGAGACGGCGCTCAACCGGCTCGCCGGGAATAGCAAGGGCGGCAAGACCTCGGCGGAGCGGAGACAGGGAAAGAAACAGAGTAGACCGCAAGTCGAGTTAACGGCGACTACCGAGTTACCTAAGACTTTCCCGCAACCGATACGCAAGCCTGTTGTCGAGAACTGCGGTGTCACGCCGAAACTGAAGGCGGCGTTCGATCAGGTGGCGTCACGGTATCCGCAATGCACGGGCGTCGATATGGCGTTCCAGATCTGGATGGGGTACTGCGAGAGCGGATTGGTCACTGAGGCGAACGTGCATGAGGTGGCGGAGGGGTTGACGCGGTACCTGGAGTCGGAGAAGTGGGCGCGGGATGACGGGCGGTACATCGAATCGTTCGATAAGTGGATCTCCGGCAAGAAGTGGAGGGACCGTCCGGCGCCGAGCGCGGAGGCGAAGGCGAACCGGAGAGTCGAGAAGCGCTCCAGCGACGGGAGCGATCCGAATGCCGAATGGGTAGCACCGTGGGCTAAAACCGATGACTCAAAAGATTGACGCGGAGAGGCTGAAGGAATCGGCGGATATCGAGCGGATCGTCGGGCAGTATATCGAACTGAAGCGCGGAGGGAACTCCAATGAGCGGGTGGGGTTGTGTCCGTTTCACAAGGAGGATACGCCGAGCTTCACGCTCAATACCGACAAGCAGATGTGGTATTGCTTCGGCTGCTCGGAGGGCGGAGACGTATTCAATTTCGTCTCGAAGATCGAGGGACTGAGCGCGTTCGGCGACGCGGTTACGAAGGTCGCGGAGCTGGTGAACTTCGTTCCGCCGGCGGAGGCCCCGGTGAAGGCTCCGCCGAAGAAAGCGGAGGCGGCTCCGGCTCCGGCCGGGAAGATTGTCGCGGTGTATCCGTACACCGATGAGCACGGGGAGTTGCTGTACGAGGTCTGCCGAATCGAGCCGGGGAAGAACGGGCGGGCGAAGGACTTCACGCAACGGCATTACGACGCGGGCGGGAAAGTGGTTTGGGGGATGGATGGCGTCCGGCGCGTGCTGTACCGACTGACCGAGGTACTGAAGGCGGAGACGGTCTGGGTTGTCGAAGGGGAGAAGGACGTACACACGCTCGAAGGCGCGGGCCTGGTGGCGACTACGAACAGTGGAGGGGCGTCGCAGAAGTGGCAGGCGGAGTGGACCGCGGCGCTCGCGGGGAAGCACGTCATCGTCATCCCGGATAACGATGAGCCAGGTAAGAAGCACGGCGCCGCGGTGGTGAAGGAGCTGACGGGCAAGGCGGCGGACGTAACGCTGGTGGAGTTGCCTGTCGGGAAGGATGTCACCGAATACTTCGCCGCGGGCAAGGGGCTGTCGGACCTGGAGGCGATGGTTTCGGAGATCCGACTGGCGAAGACGCGCGATGAACTGGAGCGGCGCGGTCTGCTCGATCCGGCGGAGATCATCGAATGCGTCGGACTGAATGCGTTTCTGAGTCCGAAGCACGGACTAGAAACGGGGTTCGCGCGGTGGGATGAAATGACGTTGGGGATGCACGCCGGGGAGTTGATTATCCTGGCGGCGCGTCCGGCGGCCGGGAAGACGGCATTGGCGCTGAACGTGGCGTGCAACGTCGCAGCGCGGGGGAATCCGGTGGCGATCTTCTCATTGGAGATGTCGCGGGAGTCTCTGCTAACGCGGCTGGTGTGCGCGCGGGCGCGGGTGGATCAACTGAAGTTTCGTAGCGGGCGGCTGGACCGGGAGGAGCGGGCGCGGGTGAATAAGGCGCTCGGCGAAATCTGCGAGATGCCGCTGTATATCGATGACTACGCCGGTTGCACATTGGAGGGCGCGGAGCGGAAGTTGGCGGAATTGATCAAGCGGCGCGGATTGGCGCTGGTGGTGCTCGATTACCTGCAACTGATGACAGGTTCGTCGCGAGAGAGCCGGAATCAGGAGGTCAATTCACTGTCGCGCGGTCTGAAGGTGATGGCGCGAAAGTTGGGCGTTCCGTTCCTGGTGTTGTCGCAGTTGAGCCGCGCGGTAGAGCAACGGCAGGGCGATCATCGTCCGCAGTTGAGCGATCTAAGGGACTCGGGCGGCATCGAGCAGGACTGCGATCAGTGCGCGTTTATCTACCGGGAGGAACTGTACAAGCCGGACCGGGAGGACTTGCGGGGCCTGGCGGAGTTAATCATCGCGAAGCAGCGCAACGGGCCTGTGGGGAGGGTGAATCTCGTATTTCTCAAGGAGCAGACGAAGTTCGAGGACCGGGCGGAGGGGGGGATGGGAGAGCCGTGACGCTGATCTCCGTTTACAACTCGGAGGGGTGTGTCGGGCGATGCGATGCGCGGTGCTACGGCGCGGATCGCGGCGGTGAGTGCGATTGCGTGTGCGGCGGCCGGAATCACGGCAAGGGAGAGCGGGAGGCGCTGGAGAATACGGCGGCGCACGCGGAGCGGTGGGTTGCGGAGTTCGTCCGGCGGACGGGCGTAACGCTGAAGGTGTTCACGTTGGGAGAGGTTGTGGAGCAGATGCGGCTATTCGGTGAGGTGTCGGAGTGACGTGCGACGGGAGCGGCGTCCTGGACTGCTATTGCCAGGGCGATCACTGTGGATGCGGGTTTCCGCCGGAGTGTCCCGGTTGCGAGGAGTGCAAGCCGAAGACGGATGAGCGGACGGTGATCGAGCGTCTGTGCTCTCTGTACGATGAGCGGATCGTGGCGGCTCGCAGTGGGGCGCGGGCTGAGGCGGAGAAGCTGAGCGGATCGGAGGTGTTGCCGTCGAGAGTGCAGAAGCTCCTACACCTGCGGTGGATGCTGTCGGTGATTCCGAAACTGGAGGAGACGGACAAGGCTAACCGGTGGCTCGGGTTCGTTCAGGGAGTCATGTTCGACTTGGCGTACTACACGATTGACGAACTGCGCGCACACGTGACGGAGGCGAAGGGATGATCGAGAAGCATTACACGATTGCGGAGTTGGCCGAAGTGCTGAGTATCAGCCTGGAGCGGACGCGTCAACTGGTGATGGACGAACCGGGCGTGCTGAAGTTCGCGCCGGAGTGCAAGGGCGGGAAGCCGGCGCGGCGGACGATGTACCGCATCCCGGAGAGTGTCGTTCAGCGGATACTGAGGCGGAGCGCGAATCCGGCGGCGTAATGTGCGTTCACAAGCCGGGGAGGATGCAGGGGCGATACGTGATGTGCCGTTTCTGCGGGGTGGCTATCGAGTATTGTCCCTGCACGGCGCCGTACTTCCGCTCGGTGGATGCGGATTGTCCCTACTGCCGCGGCTCTATGTGGGTGGGGATCGTGAGAAGCCTGAGGAGCATGGTTGCGAGGGTGTTCGAGGATTTCGATTGAGACTCCGTGGGGGATCACTCCCCCACGGCTACGGGCATCGGAACAACGGGCGCTTTCCGCGCGGGGCGGCCGGGGACTGAAGGCGGCTTCACTTTCCCCTGCTTGATCCACGAATTCATGACGGACTGATTGAGGCTGGTCTGACGGGCGCGGACCCACGGCATGTAGTGTCGCTCGGTGATCTTCACAGAGGAGTGACCGAGGATGGTGGATACCTCTTCGATGCGCATCCCGGAGAGCAGGGATTCGACGGCGAAGGTATCGCGGAGCATGTGCGGGTGGCATCGCTTCGCCGATCCGTCCGGCTCCTTCAGGGCGGCGAGCTTGAAGAGTTTGCCGTAACTCCTCTGCCAGTTCGTCACGATGGTTTTCGCGTTTCCTTGTCCCGTCCAAAAGAAGTACGTCTCGTTGGTGTTGCCCTTCTGACTCGCCGGCACCGTGAGGAGTAGTTCGGCAACGTCGGGCGGGATCGGGCAGTAGACCGGATCTCCGGTTTTCTTCTGATAGACCATGACGCTCGACATTCCGGTGCTCGGGTCAACGGAGAGGCGATTCTTCTCCAGGGTGACGGCATCACGGATGCGAAGGCCTGTCCAGCGCATCAGTTCTGTTAGGGCGCGGATGCGGTGTCCGCCGAGGGTCATGGAGTTGTGCTTATCGACGCTCGGGCGGTCGCTGTAGATGTGCGTGGCGTCGATGACCTTCGCGTATTCGTCCGGCTGGAAATACCCCGTCTGCGTTGCCTTCACCTGAATCTTCCCCAACCCCTTCGTCATGTCCGCCGCATGGTTGCGCGGATACCATCCTGCTCGCTCACAAAACCACAAGAAGCCGATCATGCGTCCCTGTCTCTTCTGCCGGGAGAGGGATTCCACGTTCCAGGTGCTTCGCCATTCCCGCAGTTCGTTCAGGCCGATCTCCGCGAGAAACCGGATTCCTTTATCACGGCAGTAGCCGAGGAGGCTTGTCTTGGACGCTTTCTTTTTTTCCGTATCCTCTCCGAATTCGTTCCGGCGCTTGTATATGGTGGCTTCGGTGTTGCCGCGGTCGCGGCTGTCCGCCATGTAGGAGGCGACTGCCATCTCGACGGTGGGGCGCTCCGGCTCGGCGGCGGCGGCCGGCTCGGGGATCGGGGCGTACTCTTCGGGGCGGACGGGCTTACCGACCTGCTCCCAGAGGATTGCCAGGTCGCGGGCGGCTTCGAGGTCGCGGGCTTTATCGGGCGGGAGGTAGCGGGCGGTGGAGAGGCTGATCCGATGTTTACCGAGCATTCCCCTGATGGTGATCGGGCACTTGCACTTCGTGGCTACCTGATCCCACATGGGGCGCTTGCACGGGGCGATGTGGCGGCGTTGGGCGTTCAGCATGACGCCTCCCCTGGAATGTAGGAGAATCCCTGCCGGTGGCTGTGTCCGGTCCGGGGTCCGTTGCGGACAATCGAAACCCGCCCATCGGTGAGGAGATCGTTTATGCAGGCGTGCAACGCGCGCTCATCCGTGGCGGGAAACCGCTTCTGGATCTGACGGAGGGACACCGGATTCCTTCGCTCTCCGCGGAGACCGAAGACGAATCGGGCGATGTCGGACTTGAGGGCATCCATACGCACATATAGTAGCGCGTGGGATCAATTTGGATCAATTATTTTTGCAAATTTCTCTAAGTTATTGATTCTATTATGGTGGAGGCGGGGGGAGTTGA
>QGNH01001266.1_pt1 | contig 58585 bp, 80 predicted proteins | sample 1735481 | NCBI WGS metagenome assembly QGNH01 (sample SAMN09239004, study PRJNA386568) | Viral metagenome, whole genome shotgun sequencing project.
AGCCGGTGTTGTTGCTGCCGCTGTTCCATGGGCTTCTAGTAGCGCTGATAGTGTCAGGCTGGCCATCGTCTCTGTTAGCTGCCGTCTCTTCAATACGCTGCTTCAGGTAAGCCAACTCTTGAGTCAGCACTGTCGTATCTGATTCTTCTTTGTCCAAGATATATTTTGCTGCTCTAACTACGATATATTCGTTCCAGCCGCTGATACCGGTAGTTGTGGTGTCTGTATCAGCTAAAAGTTCTGTAAGTCTAGGTACATACCACACCCTGATGGCTTGCCCTGCTGAAGGGGTGGGAATGAACTGCAAGTTATTCCCCATAAGGCGGTACTGCAGGTTAAACACACCGTAGATCGTGGAAGCCGTATTGGGGTAAACGAAGTTGTTTCTGTCGATAAAGTTGAACTTGTTCACAGTAACGTAGCCGTTTGTGGCGTTATTTAGCGCCATGTCTACACCAGCTAGTTTGTAGAAAGGGGGCGGGGTAAATAGTACGTTAGGAGTAATACCGTTGTAATACTGTATCGTACCGTTTGGCACCGGGTATTGAAACGTAACACCGTCTGAAACAAACTGGTACGGAGTCGTTATGTAGTAGTCCTCATATACCGTAATGAGAAGGTCATACAGCTCAAAATAGGCTTTATTAATGTATTTATTGGCTTCTGAAAGCGTTACAAACTGAGAATTAACCCTGTCTGCCCGCTGAAACGCCTGTAACCTCAAAGAAGCTAGGTTGTCTTCCCCGGTCTGATTAGGTACTGCTGAAGCTGCCAGGGTGTAATTACTAGGGTTAGTACCATTATAACCGGCTACTCGGTACCAGTATTGGGTATTATTGGATACAGAAGTGTCTAAATACTGCGTAGCTAGTGGGCTACCAGAGATTGTGGACACCGTATTGAAGGTGACGTTATCGAGGGAGCGCTGAACGATGTATTCAGTCGCTCCCGAGGCTTGAGACCAGCTAACGAGTATTTGCCCGTTAGCCGCTTGAACGAAGAAATTAGTTGGGACTGCTGGCGTAGCCATAAACTCCTTAAAAGTCTGAGCCGGGCGTTTTATTCTTTAAGCGGCACCTTCAATCCGCACCACGGCTCATTTGAAGCTTAAAACTACTTACTCACCCTGAATCATGATCGACGAGTTGCCCAAGTAGAAGGCAAGGAAGATCTCAGAGTTGTTAGCTGGAGCCGTTTGCACTCCGCCTTTGAAACACTGGAGGATGAACTGGGCGCCAACCGTTTGAGGTTGAGCAGACGAAATCGTTTGGTTCGGGTCGCCAATCGTTTCGATATGGTCAATGTTCGAACCAGCAGCTGCTGCAGGGGCAACCGTAGCCGATCCACCGATCGTGGCACTCGAAGTCGGGACAAAAGCCGCTCCAAGGTTCGGGAGGCCAGTGGTGGAGTTCAGGTAAGCAGCGGGGAAGCCTACTGCAGTCCACTGAGCTGCCGTAGCAGTACCCAATGCGGTGATGACCATTGCTTCAGACGCCACCGTCGCGGTGACAGAAGAGCCAAGAGCCACTACCATTCCAGAAAAACCAGCAAACGACCGGCTGTAGTTGTCAGCCATTTGGACGATGATCGTTCCTGCTCCCGGATTCGGGTTACCTGCTGCAGGGGTAGCAGACGTGTTCATATAGACGGCTTGAACGGCCGGCCCTTTGAGGTTGCGGATGCCGAGTCCGTTGCCGTTCGTGCTGTCCACGACGAAGTTGCAGTCCAGAAGGACTGGAGAGACGTGCATCGAGTAGACTTTACCACCACTGGCCCAGTTACGATTTGCTATAGATTTATCCAACTTTCTTTGGCAATTCAATAATCGCCATGCCGGATTTAACTGCCGGCCCAGAAGATTTATTAAGGTAATTTTTTAAATTTTCGAGTATTTGCTCATTGTCCCGGACGTTTCCAAGCGCAGCGTTGCAACTAATGCAAAGCAAACCTCTGATATTGCCCGTTTTGTGACAATGGTCGACCGCCAATTTGAATTTAAGTTCAGATTGGTGTCTTTTGCATCCCAAGCACTTTCCTTCTTGTTCTGCAAACATTTGATTATATTGATTTAAATCGATTCCGTAAACTCGCTTAAGACGCGAATTGGTGTCCGCGCTCTTAGCTTTTTCTGAGTTTTCGTTACGATAAGCGGTATTTGTGTCGACCGTGCAATCTTTACAGGCGTGTGAATAGCCCGCGGCACTAGCCGGGTATTGTTCCCGCCGAGACTTTGGGTAGAAAGCCAATAATGGCTTATCCTCCCCGCAGTTTCGACACTGCTTTTGCATGAGATTTCCCTTTATATCCTGCCAATGTGCCCAGAGGCATATAGCTTGGGCTCACCTATTGGGCCGCAGGACAGCCCTTAAGGGAGGGCCGGAGGGAATCTCTAGCCTTCTATGGCTTGTTTCTGTCCCAGATGAAAGCAGGGAATAAATCTTCTTATAACCCCTGATCGGGTACCAAAGAAGCAATTCCCATGGTATTAACCCCCGATTGGGGGTTAAACAGCTGTCAACCCATGCGACGTTTGTTCTTAAAATCAACGTGAATAACGCACGGGGTGTATTTAGGGGGTACCGTACTAATAAGCGCTAACTGGGGCACCGTAATAGATTTGATGAGGCTATTATAATGCTTCCTGGCCGCCTGCTCGTTATTAAAAGGACCGAAACCTTGAGGTGCTTGACGGCATTTATAATAGTAATTACCAAAACCTACAGGGCTGGTTGTCCATATGGTTAGTTCCAAATTGGGGTCGTACATCACAACGTAACGCATATCACGTGTCCCTTTCAGCGAGTATGTAGTCGGGACCGGCACCGCTGTCGTAAACGCGGCCAAGGAGCGATATATTAACCTGGTAACGGTAACCAAAAGTATCTTGAAGGATGACCTGGCAACCCTGATTAGTATCCCCAATGTTTTCAATGACGCACCCTTCTTTGTTTGTCATATAATTGGCAATTTTACTCACAATCCAAGTGTTAAAACTGATATTTGGCATTTTCATAGGTTTTCTCCTCCCCCTTTTTTGTAAGCTGAACACCAGAATGAGTGGCAATTTTCAAATCCGTAAATGTTTTTAGCCCCACAATCGCAGTTATTGTATTCAAACAATGAGAACTGGGTGTCTGGCTCCAAATCCTCCTCGTTTAAGTACAAAGTAGCGTAACCACCTAATATCTCTACAGAATATCTGTAAGTGGCCATGTGCGGGTTGTAGTTAACTTCCATAATTATCACCTGCATCCCATGGTATGAGCACCTGCCCCCCTTTTTAAACTTGGCATCTGCCATTAATGCCCCTCCAAATCTACCAGCTCCTGCTCGAAAGCGTGGTCGGCTAAGCTGTAGTCGATAAACGGCCCGATAGTGGTCGAATAGCCTCTAATAGTAGACTCCACGGTGTACGTTCCATCTGGATGCTGGATAAGTCTTATTTCAAAATGTTTTCGACCAATAAGTCGTATAGTTTTACTAAGAATTCGCGCGTGAGATTCGCTCATATTAACTCCTTTTAGGGCTACCTGTCATAGCCCTCAAAATAAGATTCTGCAATTCCTTGTTGTTGCTCCAGCCACTGCTCAAAAATGGCATCAGCATAATTATCTTGAATCCAGTCGCAAATATGATCGGGAACTTCAGAATTGTCATCAACATAATATGCGGAAATTATTTGAATATCGTCTGAATAATGACCAAAAACCTCAAGTTCAACCTCGCGGTTGTTTTTGTCATAGATTTTCATTTTAGTACTCCATTCCTTCCGCAGTTAAATCCAAAGTGTCGTTGTATTTATCGACGGCCATAAGCCACGCGTTTTCTAAACGGGGCAATACAGCGCGGGTAGTGATGGGGTCGCAAAAGCAAAGGTCTCGGTCCTGGACTTCGCGAGAATCAAGATCTATCGCAACCAGTTGCGCATTATCGACAATCTCTTCAAAAGAACGGCCAGAAGACCGGATAAAAAGCTGGTTGCCTCGATCGTCTGTTAAGTTTGTCTCTTGGAACACGTTTAAAGTTTTCATCGCTATTCCTCCCATGAATAGCTTATCGGCCCACTGCGTAAAAACTGTAGGCCCTATTTCAACATTCTCATAATAATTCACCAGTGGTGCCAGTCGGTCGGGTCTGAGACGGAGCTAGTTCCAATGGGCGTCACCACGACGACTTTAAAAGGCGTTTTACGGACCATGCCCCATGCCTCCAGGGTCTCCCTAGGGATATGTTTTTCTATCAAACTAAGCGGCCCTAGGGTTTCCCTGACCCGTTCCTGTACAGAACAAACGTGTGTGTCGATACAGAATGAGCCGCGTTTCCTTATTTCTTCCTTTACGGCTTCTACATACTCCGTATAAGCCTTTATACATGCTTGATATTGCAGCATTTTATTAAGAACTTGAGTAGTGATTTCCATTTTACCCCTCCAGGTTTGAAAGTTTTTGGTGCAGCTCAACTAGAAGCGTACCTAACTTATCGGCCGTAAGGTTTAAAGTAATCGGGAACATTACATTTTTACCCTCAATGGCGACGCTTATAGAAACCGGCACCGTCGAGGTTACGGCAGTTTGCTTTAGGGGTACAGGAAGAACAGCAACGCTACGTTGCATCGGGAGCTCTGAATATCTAATACTGGGTCGAAAGGACTCCAGGTTTTCGTCTTTTGAGATTGCGGCTTTCCCGAGGCTCTGGAGCTTAATTTTAATGTCCACCAGCGCTGTAACCCGCTGCTTGCTGTCGTACTTAAGCTTCCCAACATTCATTTTAGCAAAAAACTCAAGAACTTCGCGAGCTTGAGCGTCTGTTATTTGCCAGCCTTCTTTTTTCATCTGTGCTTTTAAAGACAGCACGGTCACCTGGTTGCGCGCTCGTTCCCGGGCGGCAAACAGAAGGCATACCGCGTGGATAAGGGGGTTGGAGCTAGCTTCTTTTTGCAAAACTTCAACTTGGTTCATTTTCGACTCCTTGTTACTGAACCTTAATTGGTTCATACAGAAGTCTATTGCTATTAACGTGCCACCAGCTACCTCGTTTTTAAGGTAGCTGGCGGTTATGAAGTGACTAAGTTTTTATATTTTGTATAAAGTTTATCAGATAAGGTATTTGGCGATTGCTAACAGTGCAGCAAGACACATGATTTGGACAGCGTAACGAAGAGCCAAATGACGTTCTGGTGATAATTTCATAGCCATTTTCCCGCCTTGTAACAATTATCAGCGTAGCCGCCTACAATGCCAATACAAAACCCAACTACGACCGTGTACCAATGCATGCCGAGGTAGAGGCCAGCACAGAAACAAGAAATCATGGTCAAAATTAACGGTAGTTTACTCATGCCCCGCCCTTCTCTTTTAGCCGCTCAATTACGGCTTTTGTACGATTTTTAAGCACCGTTGCAGTTTCTTTAATGGGGCCGGCTACCATTTGATAGCGGTCTTTGGCGTAATCAAACTCTTCCTGAGCCGCAACAAACTCGGGCGATTCTTTAAATGCTTCGTTTTCCTGCGCTTGCACCGACAGCGTCACCACAGACGCCTTAAGCTGGTCAATTGTCATTCCTTCAATGGTAGCCAAAAACTCGTTATCAATACCTTTAGGCTGTTTCATTTACTTAAATCCTCAATTTTGGCTAAAGTCTTCTTTAGGTCAATCTCAAGCATCTGTTTAAACGCTTCAGGAGCGCCTTGATGTTTAGGGGGCACTGGCTGGTTTAGCCGGTGCTGTAGGTAGGAGGCATATGCTTTAAGGGCTACTGCTTTGTTGTTCATTCTTCAACCTCCGTTAAACATTCCTCTGGTAATTCAAGAACGTGATATTTATCGTCGTCTTTATCAATTGTTACAGAATAAATGTAAACCCAAACTTTAGGACCAAAAAATTTACCTTTGTTTCTACGCTCGCAATGATATATTACCCCCACATTACCACGGTGAAACCCGTCAAGTATCTTAACTTTTTCTTTAAAAGTAAATCTAGGCTTTTTCCCGTCTTTCAAGGTAACCCCTCTGTTTCCGCGCTAATTCTGGCGCGCACTTCTTCAATAGTTACAGTAACTTGGTCAGTATATTTAGATAAGTTCCTGAGCCACTGGTCTACTTCCTCTAACGCGATCTTATAGTTAATACCATTCTGGGCCGTTAAAAACTCTTCCCGTTCTTCTGGTAAAGCAAACTCTAAGATACCCTTCATTTTGGCTCCTTTGTGGCTACGTACATGAGCATATTATCATATGGAACACCTGCGTTCAAACAAATAGTTTCAAAGTATGGGTCGCGAACGGCCCTCAAAATTTGCTTAATTTCTCGGATTTCTTTTGCAGCGTCTAAGTCTTTAACAGTTTGCGTAACAATAGATAACCATAGATTCTTCCCATGGTTGCTGCTGTGGCTGTGCATTACGCTTAATATGGTGCGTTGTTCTATGTTATATTCGTTACATTGCTCGTCTGAAATGGCCCATTTTGTACTCATTTATTCAGCTCCTTATCCATTTGCTTCCATTTAGCTTCTTTTTCTTTGTCGCTAGCTTCGAGCATCCCCATAAAAATTAGATAAAGAAGGCATGGAACGGTACCGACGCCTGATAAAAGCGCAACGATGACGACAATCCATTTAAACATAAATACCTCCCGATTCAAGTTACCTTTAACTTATCGGGAAGGCCAGGAAAAACTTTAGGGATTTGGGAGATTTTTCTGCGCGCAGGAAGGGCAGACTATGCGAAAGTGTCTATTATTGATCTTTTGCTGGGTAGCGTAAGCCTGGTGCCCATAAAAATGACGGTGGCATACCGGGCAGTCAGTTACAAACGTCCTTAAAAAGAACGCTTTTAGGCGCCTAAAAAGCTTGATCATGTGCCACTTCCAGATGTGTCTATATTCAATACATTACAAATAGCTTGAAGCTGGTCTTGAGTCATAAAGCTTAAAGATGCTGCTATTTGAGACTGAAGCAAAAGTATTAGGTTTGCTTCGGTTTGAATTGAGTTAGTTATAGCGGTAATCATATCTGCTTGGCTCATGCAATCCTCACTACGCTAAAGCTCAGACCGGTAACGGTCACCGTGCCTGAGCCTGTGGCAGCTTCAACTGCTATGGCTTGGGAACCATTTACCGTTACGATTTTATTTAAAGACAGCGCCCCATACTGAAACGTTGCAAATCCTCCGCCGCTGGTAGGGGTTATTTGGCGGAGCGTGTCGGCCTGGGCCGTGCCGCCCACATACAACTCGACGCTTAAAATATTACCGCCTGCGCTGGAAGCTGTTATATTGCAGCTGAACATAACTAAATATGTTCCTGCTGCAGGCGTCGTCGTGGAGCTCCCGATTACCCCGGCCGTGGTCGTCACCGTAATGGCAGAAGAGCTGCTCACCTGCGTGTTGGTGATACCAGACGTTAGGACTTGCCCGCTTGTTATGCTTAAAGGCGCGCCTGCCGCGGACGTTGCGATACCTGTGTCCGTGATGTTGATGGCTGTTAGGCCGTTCGTAGTGGCCTGGGCAGTGATGTTGTTGTAGCCACCGACCGAGAATACGATGTTGTCCGTACCTCCGTTTGCTACGTTTACATCGCTTACAAGCCATAGGGCGTTTGATCCCGACACCCGGGTTACGTTCTGAAGATAGGCGGCTACGAATGTGCTGCCAAATAAAGTCAGCGCACCGGCGGCGCCGCTATCGTTGTTTATGCTCCAACTAGCGCTGTTGGTATTGACAGCGTCAGTATTAGTTATATTGGCGCTAAGATTGCCGCCTACGCTACCTTTGATCTGAAGAGAACTTGTGGGTGCGTTAGTGCCGATACCGAGGCGTAAGTTAGTGTTATCCCAGAAGAAGTTGGCATTGTTTTCAGTTAGCGACGTGCCATTGGAAAAAATGACTGACCCTGCCGTATATGCCGTTGAATTGTTTGTTCCACCGTTGGCTATAGGCAAAACTCCCGATACGTCGGAAGTGGCTGTCAGAACAATCGCCCCATTTGACAATAAGCCTGCAGAACTAGACCTGACAGGTGCCGCGCTAGTTAGACCTGAGATACTTACACCCCCGTTTTGGTCAATCGTAACTCTTGAAGTTGACGCACCTACTGTTCCGCTCGGTCTTGTATAAAATTGTAGGTTAGCCGCACCCGTTGAATCTGTAAAATTTTCAGCTGCTGTTGAAACAATCTTCGCCGCGCCTAACGATTGATAAGAAGTGGCGCCATACCCATAAAACAGGTACTGTCCTAAAATGTCCCCACTTTGAATCGCACTCGGGGAGGCTGCGGTGCCGTCGGCCCTGCGCATAACCATCTGAGCAGGAGTGGCAATAGAATCAAAAAGAGTTGTTAGCGGAACTGAATTGGCCCCTACTGCGTGTATGGATGCAATAGTGCTAGGAATGGCGGGCGGAATTACAGTGTTTGAACTCAAGGTGAAGGCTGAGTCAGGCGCGTTAGTGCCTATGCCTAGACGTATGTTCGTGCTATCCCAAAAGAAATTGGCATTGTTTTGAGACAAGCCGTTTGTCCCTTGGAACACAACGGAGCCTAAAGTAAACGAACTGTAAAGCGACTGAACCGTCTCTGTTGCTGAAAAATATCCATTTGTAGCCATTTAAGCGCCTTCAAATATATTGACGGTTCCAGAAGCGGCTGAAATTAAGTATGGGGTGACATTCGCTGAAAAAGCAAAAGAAATAACTTGTCCGGGGTAGATTGGTATGCCTGTCGCAGTTGTGACTGCTGAAGTAGCACCGATATAGACTGTATTGGTCACCGGTGAAATCATTAGCATCTTACGGGTAGCTAAATTAGCCGCGCCAACTCGAGCAGCGACGGCCGTGGTACTAACAGTAATGCTGCCGCTTGTAATGGCGGACTCGATAGTGTCGTTAGTGAATAAGTTGCCATTGGCGTCCGAACCAATAGGGGTGGTAGGAGTACCAGCCGTGGTAGCTCCTACGATTTGGGCGACTATATCGCCTTTTGAATCTTGGTTGTCGCCCTGACTAATCGGCACTATTTAATCCTTAAGTGAATTCAGTGATACGAGCTGCACCTGTCGCTGCGGACGCAATGCCTGAGATAACCCCGGTGTAATCAACGCCCGGCTCGTATTCGCTGCCCGGCTGAAGCTTAACGCTGAATGCCGTGGTGCTTGCTGTCGCGGAAAAAGCTAGGAAAATGATGTTTAGGGAATCATTGTAGATAATGAAACCTTTGCGGTTAGCGTTGGCAGCGAGGAACGTTTGAGACGTCAAGCTCAAACTTACCGAGGTCAGGGTGCCAGTAGACGACAGGTCCTGAGTGACTGGGATGGCCGGTTGGTTTGACGCAAGCACCACCGAGAGGCTTCCCGAAGACGTCGTTTGACCGATCGTAGTTGGGAGCTGGGCCGAGATAGCCGTTAAGGTGGCGTTGCCGGCCGTCTGGAGGGCCGAGGTCGCGGCACCCGCAGGGAGGGGTAGGGCAGCCGCGCTGATCGGCTGTGTAACCGCAGAACCGTCTACGCGGAGGGCGCCAGCAGTCGTAAGGGACAGTGGGTTCGTCGTAGCGGTCGTGTAGGTGGGGGCGGCAGTCGTAACCGCGCCTTGCACGAGCGGGCCAATCTCAGCGGCCGTAGTCGAACCTTGAGCAACGCCAACGTTACCGGTGATTGCAATGGTGCTTTGATCCGATGCAATAGTTACCGACAGGCTGTTCGCGCTGGTTTTTTGACCAAGCGTAGCAGGCAACTGACCGGAAATCGCGGTCAAAGTCGTGTTTATAGTCGTCTGCAGGGCAGAAGTAGCCGCTCCTGTCGGCAGGGGGAGCGCCGTGGCGCTGATAGGCTGAATGACGCCTGAGCCGTCAACTCGGAGCGCCCCGTTTAGGGTGAGAGAGAACGCGTTGTACGTTCCGTTGGTGTAACTAGGGGCGGAGGTGGTTACTGCGCCACTTGTGCCTATGTTACCGCTTACATCTTGGTTAAAACTTTGTGCTAGAGCCATTGATTACTCCCCTTCAAGGATATCAATTAATTGGTTATTTGAAACGCCTATTGCATTTATGGCACCTAGCCATAAGTTATTGGATTCTATAGTAAAAAAGCTGTTTGGCGGAATTTTAACGCCTTGATTGATTGCAGCTGCCGCGGAGTACTGGATGAAGATTGTCATGCCGCTATTGTTATAAATATGAGCGTACTTTCGATTTGGGTTCGCGGCTAAAAGTTGTACGTTGCTTGTACTAACGGATATTTGTCCAGGGCTACCCGGTGATAAGTTGCTAAACCCTTGAGAACCTTCATTTATTACGTTTACATTCAGCGCACCGTTATTGCTGTCAATCGCATTGCCGTTGGTGTCCTGAATATTGACATTGCCGCCTGTGCTGCTCGTACTAATGCGGCTCATGCGATTTCCAACGCAGCGATTGTCTGCCCTGCGACGGCTGTAACCGCCCAAATCATTCCAGAAGGCGTCAAGTCTAATTGAATGGTACTGCCGTTATAAAGCGGGTAGCCGTTGGACGTAGTTACCCCGCTGTTGTTGCCGATGTACACCGATACGTTGGCCGCAGCAATAACCGTGAGGCTTATGCTGCTGCGATTGGCCAACGGTGACGGGGTGATTTGAACAGGGGAAGTGCCAATCGTGTACTGGCTTGTCTGGAACGTATTTAAACCCGAAACGTCGGTCGTGACGGTGCCAGATACTGTGGAGCTGCCAGAAGTGACGACGTTTAACGCTCCTGAATCTGTAACGGAAAGATGGGTTAGCTTACCCTCTGGATTGACGCCAGCGACCTCAGTGGCAGAGGCGGGCGCGGGGCTGTTTACGGGGCCTACTGAGGCATTACTTCCGCCTCCACCGCCAGTGGCGTTGACGTTAATGCTGCCGTCTGGGTTTACGAGCAACTGGTCGTCACTGCCCCCTTGAAACCCATTCTTAATCTGAGTGACGGCCATTAGTTAGCTCCCCCACTCCAGCCCATGCCCATGAATATGCAGCTCAAATATCCGTTGCTTATGGCAGAGGCGGTTAGGCTTCTCAGACTGACCCTGGAGTTGGCAGCAATGACCACATAAGCCCTGCTTACAACCCCACCGCCTATGATGGAATGAAGCACCTCAGAGCCAGCTGGGCCTACATAAACGCCAATGTAATCGCCTGTGCTGTCCGCGTAATCAATCGCAAAAGCGGCTTTTAAGCCAATGTTCGCCACTACTTGAAGGGGGTTACTTCCACTACCAGGTATTGGCGTAACACTTGCGTTAAGCACTTGCGGGGCGTCCAAAAACGCTATTGGAAATAAATTATGCGTCGACAATTATAACCCAGCTTGTAAAGGGGCCCTAATTGCTTGTTTCTGTCCCTTTGGGGCATTTTTGGTTAAAAAAAAGGGCGCTTGCCGACGCCCCTAAAAACGCTCAAATCAAACGGTAGGCGTTTTAATGAGATTAAATTTCTATTATTGAATGCTTGGAATAGACGTACACCATGTCAAAGTCGTGGTCAAGGGCAGTGCACACAGCGTGTGCAAGCTCAGCTCCTGTAGGGTCGACTACGTGCACCCCTAAGCGGTGTACGGTCTGCCTAGGATGCTTAACGAACACCACTTCGATGCCGTCGTAATTTAACCCAATCTCAGTCAAAAACTGGTGCGCTGCCTGTATTGCTTCCATGAAACCTCCTTTAGAAAGGATGCCTCATGATGAAACAATTACAACTGGACCAAAGGCCAAAATTACAAATAACGTTTTGGCATAAAAACGTTAACAGACAGCTTAGCTATTAACACTTGCTCTTTATAAAAAAAGCCAGAGATTTTAACCTCTGGCCCAAAGTTAGACGTTGCTAACTAGTTGAAATTACGCCGACAATTGGACAACGCAGTTCCAACCTGGAGCAGAGCAAATGAGGTTGCCGTAGTAAGCAATACGGATTTCCAACGCATCCGCATTTCCGACTCGCAGTCCTTCAAGACCTTCCATGCCGTACGTGAGGATGTGCGGGACTTTGCCCAAGCTACGCATCTTCCAGGTGCTCATCGTCAACAGGTAGCAAGTCTGGGGAGGGCAGCTGCGGTCAGCCAACACCGTCACCCGGCCGTAAGCCGACTGGAACGTGATACCTTCAAATGCGACTTCAACTTCGTCGTGGTTGACTTGAACGTACTGGACTTTAGCGCCCAATGCGTTAACAAGAGCCGCGTAAGAAGCAAAATCCATGATGGCGAGGTCAGGCTTAGCACCTTCTCGGTTGGAGAATGCCAGCGCGTTCGTCAAACCTTCTTCAATCGTGTAGTTCTGCGCGTTATAGCGAAGACCGGCAAGACGAGTCGGGTCAGCCGAGCGGTTAACGCCCCAGAAGTTGTCGTTAGACGCAGGAGAAGCGGTCGGGATCCAAGCGGCCAAACCAGACAACGCCAGGTAGCTTCCAGTTGAGCTTGCGCCCGTAGCCGGAAGGTCACCAGAAACCGTCAGGTAAGCAGCGCCTGTGCCGATAGCCCAGTTGGACGACAAGGTAGCGGCAGAAGCCGTACCAGTGATGACGCCCGTTGCGCGGTTAACTGCTGTGATCGTCACGGTGTCCGTAGAAGGAGCGCCACCGTCAGTAGCCGAAGCGACCAACAGCATGCCAACTTCGAACGCCACGATTTGGTTCGAGTTTGAGAGGGGGAGAATCACTCCGCCAGCTGCCGTACCGCCAGTTTGGCTAGAAGCCGCAGTCGAGATGCCGCGCGTAGCCGTACCAGAACCGAACAACTCGAAAGCGATGTTGTTGGTCAAGTTACGGAAACCACCGTCCATTTGGAGTTTTGCAGCGTCCACAAACGCGCCTGCGTTCGTTTTCGTCTGTTCCATCAGGAGGTTGGTGATCGTAACAAGTTGGTAGTCTTCAATCACGTACACGAAGAAGGAAACGAGGGCCGTAGCAGTTTGCTGGGCTTGCGCGTTAGCGAAGCTGTGCGAACGGCCTTGGGGCGTTCCGTATTCCAAAGGCACCGGGATGTATTTACCGGCAAAGCCGTCTGGAGATTCGTTTTTGGGGACAAGTGCCAAGAAGGGGTTCTCTTTGTAGACGAGGTCCTTCATGTACTCTTTATCGTCAGTGTACAGCTCTTTTAGAGCTGCAATCTGGTTAGAACTATTAGCATAAATAGCTGCCATAACTCACTTTTCTTTTAGTAGATGTTACTAGAGATGACGCATTACTATATGTAATACTTTAATCATTTCCAGTAGTTATTTAAGTTCGCCTCTGAACGCCAGTATCGCTCTTTCCTTCGCGCTCAGCTGCCGCGAGGTGCCTGTACTGTTGGTCAAAGTTTTAATTGCCGGTTGTGTCTGCTTAGGAGCCGGTGATTGCCGTGTCTGCTCTTGGGTCTGTGGCTTAGCCGCCTGCGCGGGCGGGTTTAACCGAGACCGAATCTTGTTAATTTTCGTTAGTTTCATTGCTTCCTCGATAAGGTAGTCTTCTACCATTTGAGCGGCTTCCTCTACCGTAAGAAGAGTTCCATCCTTCTGGTAGGTTTGCTCTATAAGCTCTACCACGTCGTTTACCGAGTTGGTGGCTTTGATCGTTTCAAAAGCCGGGTCAGTTTTAACCAAGTTCTTAGCGTCTAAGCGAATCTGGTTAACCGCTGCATCGTAAGCGGCTTGTTGCTGGGCCGTCATCGTCTTGCTGGTGTTCTCGTTAGCCTCTTCCAGCTGCTTGATTTTCGCTTCAAGCTTGCTGATGGTGGCTTCCATGCGGGGGTCGACTGGTTGCTGGTTTAAAGCGGCCTGAACGACTTCGTCAGGGGTGAGTCCTGCTTCAGCCAGGGCAACAAGTGTGTTATTTTTAAGGCTGTCCTTAGAGATGTACCCGGTATTGTAGGTGTTACCCTTAGCCGTGAGCTCAGCTTCTCGGGCAGCTAAAGCCGCTTCTCGGGCTTTAATAGCCGCTTCCTGTTGGGCGGCTTTTTGCCGGATAGCCCTTTCGCGACGTGCCAGCTGGTTGTACTGAGCTTCCAGGGCTTTGTCGGGCTTAGACTCTTCGGCTTCCTCTTGAGGGGCCTGCGTTTCTTCAACAACCGGCTCAGAGGCTTCGATTTCTTGTTTTTGTCCCATTTTTTGGGACGTTACGGCTCCCAGCTCTTCCACAGACACTGAGGATTGGTTTTGAACCACTTCCTGCGGGGGTTGTTGGAAGGCGGCTAAAGCGCGGGCTTTGGCGGCTTGTTGAGAGGGGGATTCACCAGCGGTGACGGGGAGCGGACCGGCTACGGGCGTGATATTCATTTGGTATCTTCCTTAGAATTTGATGTTTAGGAACCAGTTATAAATACTTGATAATATTGATTGTTTTTTAATTGGTGCTGGAGTCTCTTCGGGTCGCACCGACTGTTTTAATTTTTCGTTTTGTTTGCGCTTATAGTCCTTCCAAGCTTTAGTAGTGGCGGACTCTGCAAACTGCTTAGCCGCAAGCGAGCCGTTTTCTATGCCGGCCACTACGTTCTCTTTGCGTTTAAGTACCAGTTGCTGCCAGGCCTCTTCTTTAATCGCCTGCTCTATTTTCCATTGCCTGTGTTCTTCAATACCGCCTATAAACGATATGGAGTAGGGCAGAGTTTTATGAATGCTCTTAACGATGGCGCTTTTGTCGCGCTTATCAGAAGTATCAAACATGCTAAATCCTTAAGCAGGTTGTCCAGCGCCAGGAGCGTTGGGTATCAATGGCGAGGTCGGGGGAGCTTCTGGAACGGCTTGAGGGGCTGGGCCACCAGGCGCTGCGCCTGGAGGCGGTGCTGGCGGTTGAGCGGCTTGCATTAAATCCATGATTTGACTGTAAAAATCTCTTAACATCTGCATCTTGGATTCTTCCAGTTTTGCGGACGCATAGAGGTTTATGTATTGAACCACAGTCGTTTTGGCGAGTTGCAAGTCCATAAAGGGGTCGGGCGACTCGTATTTACCGGATTCAATAATATCGTCTAATACCTGGTAGATACGCTCTTCGCCTGCATTAGCCAGCTTCTCTACTTGCTCAAGGTCTGGGTAATCCAGAAGGCGACGACCTTCTTTAATGTCTATCATCCCGGATTGAACCATTTCTGTTACCTTTTGAAGGCGACCAGCTGGATCTTTCGGTAAACTAGACTGCGTGAGGCACTGGATGACGAACTCGTCTTTTATCAGGGCGGCTTTGGGAAGGTCGATTTCCTTAGTGCCGTTTTTATCGGGGTAGACGGTGCTATAGGAGCCGTCTCTTTTGGCAATATCCTTGGCAAGATCAATTACTTGATAAGCCAAGTCGATGAAGAGATTGTCGTACCTTCTAGAAAGGGAGGCAAAACGATCTGTAGATATATCATCGTAGGTGCGGATAGCTTCACCGGAGTCAAGGCCTTGCGGCTTCTGGCTAGACGCTTGCAAAGCGGACACTCCGCATTGCTGGTAGCCGTACTGGATGAGCTTATCCCTTTCAGCGTACAATTCGGGAGCATTTGAAGGCGCAACCTCATAAGATGGCTTAACTCCTCGGTATTTTACAATAACGCCAATTTGGTTGTTATGCGCGGATGACATAACTTTGGAGCCGTCTTCCTGAAACACCCGGGGTACGCCAACCAGCTTGATAGCTTGGCTAATGGTGTAGAGGATGCTGTTGAGCTCCATTTGGGTGCCCATAAGTTGCTCTGCTAGGCCCTGTGACCAGAAGCCTAAGAGGCGGGGGCTGTAGTGTAAGAAGCTAAAAGGAAAGCGGTCTTTAGTATAAGGCTCGTCTAAAAGGCTACCTGAAGAGCAGGCGAGCATATGGCGACCATCGTCGGTATTCTTACCGCTACGCAGTCGCCATCCTTCGACCACCATAATGAGGTCAGAAACGGTTTTAGAGCTATCTGAGGAATTGTCTGGGGTGCCTTTAGCCGCGTATTCCAGTTTCTTTTTATGTTCAGGGAAAGCCGCCATGAGCACTTTACGGTCAACCAGTTTTAAACGGTACAGCTGCCTTGGCTCCCCATACATCGCTTCATTAGGGTCTACCAGAAGCTCGGTAAGCAGTACGCGCTCCATAGAGACTTTATTGTCCGCGTTCTCATACGTATGGACGATACCAGTGCCCTCAACCAAGGCGTCTCTTAGCACCGTAGTGGCTAGCTCATAGGTTTTACAGCGGTAAAACTCACCACCAACAAAGCCATTGAGCTTTTTAGCAAGAGTTCTTTGCTTATAGTCGCCATTATCCGTAAGGAATATGGGCTGAGGGCGGCTTTGCGATATACGGGACACCAGGGTGTCGGTAGCTGACTGGATTAGATTAAACGTGGGGCGTTCTGAGGGCGAGCCAGTCGTTTCATTTAGCTTGCTCATACTGACGCCAGCAAAGCTAAAAAGGTTCTGGTTGCCGTACAGGCGAGCGTAAATTGCTGCCATGCGGTATCGATTCGACTGCGTTTCCTTAAGATAAGCAGCTGTGGTCAGCATTGCAGAAGCTGCTTTATCAGACTTATCTTCGGTCCACCACTCCGTTAAGGTCATGGTGTCGTCAGTCATCTTGGTTTTAAACGTGATCTTCTCTTTTGGCCCGGGTGCGTTCTTTACCTTCATTGACTAGCCTCGCTGTCAGCTGACCAGAAAAGCAGCTCGTCTCCAGTCGGGGCGTCAGTTTCAATTTTCTCGACTGTTTCTGTTTCCCAAGGCTTCAAGGAAGGCCGGGGGATAGAACCAGGGTCAAAGTTAGGCATTTCGACTGCTGGGCGTTTAGCTTGCTTTACCGGCTCGGGGCCTAGTTGCAATTCAACGCCTTCCATTTTGATGGAAGTTACGCCCTGTTTGCGACACAGGGTGATCAGCTTTTGAAGCTCTTTAATGTTCATAGGCCTAACTATTTAAAAATAGGGCTTTTTTTTATTTTCGCGCGGATCTTAGACACCATGTCATGGGCGTCTTCGTCAGGCAGGTCATGCCCGTGTTCGTTAGAATCCATCGGGTCATCAGCTGACCACATGTCTTGGTCGTAGTTTTCTTTTAAAGCGGCTTGGTTTTTGCCGTAGTATTGGTTGGGCTCTTCCTCAGCGTTGTTTTTTTCTAAATCAACCTGACCGCCTTCGGCATACATCTCGGCGTGGTCTTCGTCTGCGCTGCCGCTCTCCATTTCCATCTGACGGGCTTTTTTGGCCATGATGGCAGCTGCAATCGAAGCGTGCTTTTCGTCTTCCATTTCTTCGTCGGCCATTCCGCCTTCAGCGAATTTAGAAGCCATGTACTCAGACATGCTAGGACGCATCTGGTCGTCGTCTTCCTCAAGGCCGGCTGGGTGCTCTTCGCCATCCTCTTCGGGCATTTTGCCCATCTCGAGGCTAACGTGGCCGCCTTTGGCCATTTTTTTCATTTTGAGGGCTGGGACAGACGGGCCAGACTTGTCTGCATCCATTTCGTTGTCGCCTTTAGGAGGCTGTTCGTCATATGCCGCAGGAGCATCATGCTTCTCAAAGTCTTCTTCGTCTTTCCACATACCGACGTCACGAACTGAGAAGGCGCCAGACGTTTGGATTTTGGGCTTGGTTGGCTGAAGCTTGGGGCGCGGAGAGGCCGTAGCTTGCTTCTCGGTGGGAGTGTCCGTCCAGTCGTCGTTGGTGAGCGGGCGCTTATGGTCGGACTGTTGGAGGTCGCGGGAATCATTATAACGCTTGCTGGGCATTGGGCGGCTTTCGGCTTTAGCTGAATCTGCCATGCCGCCTTCGGCCATTTTCTTTGGCGTAGAAGGGTGTAAAACTGCATCGTCATTTTCATTGACGCCAAATTTTACTTTGACACCAGATTTATGAAGCTGTTTTCCGTGTTCTTTGTCTTGAATATAATGAAATTTGTTATCTTTGGTTTGCGCAAAATATTCCCCGTGGCGAGGGACAACTTTTCCTTCGTGCGGGTGCTCGGGGTCGGCAACGCCACCTTCAGCCATTTTTTTCTTGCCGTTGCGTTTTTTCATTGAATACGCGATTGCCAAAGCCTGTTTTTGAGGCTTTCCCGCATCCATTTCGGTTTCAACGTTTTTGCTAAAAACTTTTTTTGATTTTCCAGGCATTAAAGGCATTTAATTTTCTTCCTCGTTTTTAGGTTCATCTGTGTGCTCCCCTTCTTCGTGCGGATAGCTATCCGCAACTTCAAATGCGTCTTTAATACTGCGGGCGAGTGCTTTTGCGTCTTTTGCCGTGATAGAGCGAAGGATATCTTCGCAAATACCTTCGAGCTCGTGCATTTCGTCGCCAGCGGCATGTTCGGCTTTGCCAGCTGTGTCGTCTGGGGTGCGCTTAGAAATGATCAGGGCAGATACTTGCTTATGTTTCAAAAAAGGAAGCAATTTGACCTCCGAGAGTTCAAATGCTTGTTTTTGTCCCTTTTTTAAATAAAACCGTAGTTTTTGATCTAGTTTTGTTAAAAATCACCATATTCTTCGCGGTACTGGCTGTCTCTTAAGTGACCGGCTAACTCCGCTTCCCACATCTCTTTAGATTCGGCTTCAGCCCATTCCTTTGTGCCTGGTATGAGCTTTGGGGGTTCCGGCTGGTGGGTAAAAGCGTACGACTCCCTAAATGCGTATAGCACCGCGTCGATTATATCTGAGTGGAAACCTTTTTTTAGTATAATGCGCTTAGGCGTACTTTTTTCCCAGTCAATTTGAACCATATAGGAATCTTTGGCAAATTGGCTGTCTTTTTTAGCCATAAATTTACCTAAGCGCATGTCATCATTAAGGAATTCTACGTTATCTTGTTTATTTGCTTTATCTGCTGGCTCAAGTGGGCAACCAAAACGTCTGCGAATCTCTTCGCCAATCTTTTTGCCAAGACCGCCTTCGTCCATAACAATTTTATAAACGTTATACTTTTTTTGCAGGGCATCTATAGCGGCCACCAACTCGGTAATGCCCTGTTTAGCCGCTATACGCTCTTCCACCAGGTAAGTCTGGCGGTTTGTCTCAGACCAAGCCAGGACAGCTATAGCGTCAGCGTCTTTAAAACCAATATCTACACCCATGACATAGTTCCACTTATGACCAGGCGGCAGCTCATTATAATGGTTGCGGGCTTCGCTGTATTGAATCCATAAAGCGTTTACATCTAATACCCAGTTATTTAGCCACTCGCGCAGCAATGTGGGGTTTTTGTCATCCCATTCTTTGCGTGCTTTTAAATCAGCTACAAACGCCTGTGGATTCGGCATGTTAGGATTTTCATACAGGGTCCATTCGTGATGGCTAAAACCATATTTATGGTTCCTGGTTACCTCAAAGAAGTACCCCTGAGGTACCGGGCCTGGGGTACCGGTGACTGCAAGCCAGCCGTCTGGGTAGTCTGAGATGGACGGAGTGAGCACGTCGTCAATAAGAGACTCAATGTGACTGCTAAAGTCTTGAGCTTCGTCAATTGCCACTCCTGGGTATTTACGACCGCGAAGTCGTTTAATGTAATTAGGCATATCTGCGCCTAATATCAATAGGATAGCACCGTTGGGGTGTTTCATTGTGAGTTTTGACTCGACAAACTCACACCCGAGCTGGTAGCGGTCGTTAATTTCCTGAAGCACCGGCCAAAGGGCGCCCTTCGCACTGTCCCTGGTAAGGCCAAGGTAAACGCACTGGCTCTTAGGGTACTTCTCCATAGTCATGAAAAACCGGTAAGCTAGCCCGTTGGTTTTACCGGCTCGACGGGAGCATTGGGCGGAAATATACCTTGCAGGGTCTTGGATAAACCGATTTTGAGCGGGAAAATTAGGGTTAAGCAAAATAGGGCGCGCGGAAGCGCCCTGTTGTTTTCTAGAAATAGTTTCTATTAGTGCGCTAGTCTTGCTGGCTCGCATTAGTTTTTTCTGCCATCATTTTTAACTGGTCGTCAGTTAGCCCTTTGAGCATTGCCGCTTCGCGCTCTTTAAGCTCAAAAAGAAGCTTTAAATGGTCTCTAAGGTCTCGCGCGTCAGTTGCCTCTAGCTTACCTGGAACAGATAACTTTAATAAATTCTTAACCTCCCGGTGTAGTACCAGGAGGCAGTCGTCTATAAGCTTATCCACAGATATGTCAGATAGCACCGGGTCGGGCGTGCTGGGTTGAGCCAAAATGGATAAGTCAGTTAGCTGCTTGGGCTTGCTGGGGCGGTTCATTTGCTAGCTTTGGGCTTTTCTTCCGGAGCATAGACAATTAACTGGATTTGTCCAACTGGCACTTCAAAAGTCAGGTTAACGGTATCGCAGCGCACTCCACCGTCAGTGCGGGTAAGCGTGAGGGCGCCCAGCACTTTGCCTGAGTTAGCGTCTACGGCCGGTCCAATTTGACCGATACCAGGTACGTGAGAAGTGCTGTGCATCCGGAAAAGGGTTACTTTACGACCATTAAGACTGCTCATTGGTCACCTCGGGTGCAGGGGCGGCTTTTGCAGCGGCTTCGTCAAGTTGCTTGCGAGCAGCGCCTTCCTGGTTAGCTTTAAGAATAGCGGTTTTAAGTTCTCCCGCTTTCAGGCCGTAAATGTAGCAGTGATACTCTACTTGCGCTAACTCCCACATAAGCTGTTGCGCTTCTTTTTCAATAACGTCTAGAGCTCGAGGCTCATCCGGGGGCGGGGGCAGTTTAGCTTTTTTAAAGGTGGACTTTGATGACATATTAACTCCTTTGTAAGTTAATGAAGGGATTAAAAACGGCTTTTTTTAACTTAGGCAATAAATTTAGACCAAACCTCGAAAGGTGGCTAACAGACTCTACGTCTTCAGGCACAAGCAACTTCGCAACGCCTTTTTGACGTTCGGTGCTCTTTACGTGCACCCAGTGCAGAATCTTTAGGTCAGTGCTTAAAATGCTGTAACCGACGATAAAATCTGGCTGGGACTTAAGACAAGCGACTAGAACAACTGTCTGAGGGTGAACTAGAAGGTTTTCTAAAATAATCTTATAGTTTTGCATAAAAATATCTTTAGGCACCAGCCCAAAAAAAGAATCTGAGTGATTGTGCTTGTCTTTAAAACCGTAATACAAGCCTCGTAAAAAAGTAGCGGTTACAAAAGGCATGTCCTCTGGTTCAAAAACGCGTACTTTGAATAAAGAGGTTACCGCGGTTTCAGGCATCTTGTTTTCTAGCGTAGATTTGATACATCATACGCATTTCAAGCGTGAGTTTGTTAAGGACGCGCCAAATGCCGGTACGGCTTACGTTTTTAATGCCGGCTTTTTTAAAAGTCTTAACCATGTCTCGAATACTAACGCCTTGGCTATGATAAGCCCAAATAGTGGCTTCGTGCTCGTTTTCAAACTTGAATTCGTTAAGAAAATGCTCGGCCATTATGTAATATTCTAAAACGCTGTCGTAATATTCTTGCGATTTGTTAGCTTGAAAAATGCGACTTGACCGGGCATCCCTGTGAAGGTAGATTTCGTTTTTTTCAGCGTCTTCAAAACCAGAATTTTTAAGCTTTTTGTACCAAATCTCAGTTAGCTTATCTAACTCAGCTTTTTTGTTGCTCATTGGTTGCCGCAGCCTCAGGAGTTGCCGTGACTTCGGCTGGGGTTGTTTGAGCAGCAGCGGCTTCCTGCTGGGCTGTTTTAATCTCTTGAAACTTTGCGTGAGCAATTTGATTTGCAGCTGCTTTGCGCAAAGAGTTAACAAACTCGGTCAAAGGCACTTTGCTAATGTTCGGCTTCAAAGAAATGATTTGAGCTGCAAGGACGTATTTCATTGACCTTTCGTCTGCAATAGGACCAGCAAGAGCTATGATTTTTTCAGCCCACGTCTCAAATTCTTGCATCCCAACTGGGAGTGAATGGGGAAGCCGTGCGATAAGTTTTAACCACAAAATTTTTAATTTTTGAATCATGTTGGTACCTCTTGATATGAGATTACCAAAATTAGCCGATAATACAAGTAATTTTTATACCTCAGCTAAAGATTTTCCTATTTTTGGAATAGCCTCTAACTCAACACCCTCTAATTTGACGGTGTTAATCATAGCTTCTTCTAATAATATCGCTACGTTAGCTGCATCTTGTTCCTTGCACTCCACCACCAGGGAGTCATGCACTTGTACCACCAGCTTAGCGTCTATGCCCGCCTGCTTGATATACAAATGAAATTGTATAGCTGCCCTATTCACTATAGAAGCGCCCGTGCTTTGAATTTGATGATTTACGGCTAAATTCAGTATGTTACGCGCTTCATAAGGCAACTCACCGTGGGGGCGGTCTCCATAGAGCTTATTAATGCGCTTGGCTTCTGGCATCCTGCGGGGTCTGCCAAATAAATTAGTCACGTAACCGACTTCTTTAGCTTTAGCGTGGCTGTTCAACATCATTTGAGCAACACCCGGAAAACGCTCAAAATAAGCATCCATAACCGCTTGAGTGTCGGCCGTAGACTTGCCTATGGTTTTTGACAGCTTAAAGGCGGTTGAGCCGTAGGTAGATGAAAGGGCGATAACCTTGCTGATGTCTCGTAATTTTTTGTATTTTATACCAAAAGCGTCGTCTGAGCCTTCTTTAAACGGAGTGCAGTCGGTTTTATCAAAAACTTCCATCCCAATTACCGAGTAGAAGTCTTCCGCGCTTTTAAAGGCCGCTTTGAGCTTTTCGTCCCTGGAGAAGTACGCAAAGACTCGCGGCTCAAGTTGCGAATAGTCGGCTCCAACAAAGACTTTCCCTGGTCTCGCAATGATAAGCCCTTTGACCCTTTTGTCGTCTCTAGGAAGATTTTGGAAATTGGGGTTACGGCTCGAGTAACGACCAGAGGTTGTTCCGTGTTGAAGGAAGGAAGGCTGGATAACACCGTAATTGACCCGTTCTTCGATCCCTTCCACGTAGGTGTTAAGGATTTTTTGCTTTTTTTGGTACTCGAGGAGTTTTTCAATCCATTTGTACTTGTGCGCGTGCTTTTTGAGCGCTTCTTTGTCGGCTTGTATGTAGGCCCAGGGCTCTTTGAACTTTTTGCCTTTAACGGTTTTTCCGTTGACAATGGCGTCTGGGCTGGAGAAAGACCCTGCGTTAGCGGATACTGTTGCAATAAATTCTCTTTTTGCCGCTGGGCTGTAGGGGATAGGCATTCCAAGGGATTTGCAAATATCCTTACCCTTCTTTGTAAGAAGGTTAATTTCAAGCCCATAAGCACCAAATAAAAGCCAAGCAATTTGAGAACTTGAGCCAATGTTAAAAGTGTTCTTTTTGTTAGTTCCAGGGTACTTCTCTTTAATTTTCTCGCGTATTTCCGAATATATATACTCTCGAGCCTCCAGGCATTCTGCCTCGAGGGTTTTCTTGAGGGTAACAAGTCCTTGAGTATCAACTTTAAGTCCGACAGTGTTAAGTTCATAAGTAGGTCCTTTCAGTAGTGGCATTGATTCGTCTTCATAAAAAAACTTATCCAAACCTTGTTCATATAGCTCAGGAACTAAATGAGTAAAAAGCTTGTATGTCAGCAGGGCGTCTTTAGCACCATATTGGCCTATTAAATAGGCATCCCCTTTGTAAAGCTCATAGCCGTTTTTTGTAATTGTGCCGCCATTGTCGCTTATGGACTTTTTCATTGCCGCTTGCTCGGCCGTGGCATCTTCACCAAACATAGAGCTGCCAAGTTCTTTTAAACCAACCCTGCGGTTTTCGTCTAAAAGGTGGGCTAGAATCATCGTATCGGTGTGCAGGGAGTCAATCAGCCGTACTTTGAAAAAATCTTCGGCAACCCGGCAGTCGAACACCGCGTTGTGCATTATAAGCGACTTGCCTTTTAAACGTTCTATTAAAGCCGTGGCGGCGTTTTTGGTGTCTAGGTAGACCATCTGTTGGGTCCCCTTATCCCATTTAGCCAGGATGACGTAAAATGCTTCCGCCTCGTCTGCGCATAATGAAAACCCGATAACCTCGCAACCCTTTTGGACGCCGGTCGTCTCGCAGTCATAAGCGACAAACTCTTTATCCGCCAAATATTCGCCAAGAGCCTCAATGGCGGATATTTTGTCCAATACCTGCAATTTGGGCATCGGTTTCCTCGTCTTTGTAATTAACGGTTTGGTATTGCACTATATCTGTCTTTCGGTCGGCTTTCCTTTTTGCGGTAGCTTTCCTAATAAAAAAATCAAAAGAAGTCATTTCATCTTGCGTCATGTCGCGCATCTGCTCGGAATCACTGTCAAAATAGAAAAAGTAAGGAACATCCTCCTGTATTCTGTCCACCTTTTGTTTTTTATGGCGAATCTTGCAGTATTTGAAGGCGGTCACCGTCGGGCAACCAGGCTCTGCGTGGCACCGCTTGAGGGGTTGCCATAGGGTTATCAGGTAATCGCAATACGCCTCAAAGTACATGGTGCCATATGCTGCGTCCTTGTTCAGCTCTAAGTCGCCTATTCCTGCCTTCTCGCGGCTGGTCTGTGACTGCATAACCAAAAGAGTGTTTGTCTGGTGGGCAAAAGCCTTCATTGCGTGGCAAATGTCCATAAGGTCTTGATTTTCCCCGTCTTTACCTTTTTTCTTAAGCGCACCTATGTGGTCGATAACCACGCAACCGACTTTTATTCCATGCTCTTTTTGAAACTCAACAATGTACTCTCGTATCTCATCAAACGAAAGATGCCTAAAATTTCCGTCATCATCGTAGTTGCTGATCAGGTGGACCTTGCTGTGCAGGGCGGTGTCCTTACCGCACATGGTCTGCCAACGGTCCGCTATTTCATTGACAGGCTGTTCCAAAGGAATAAAAAAATGGTGGTAGTCTGGGTTTTCCTGAGCAAACCAGCGGAACATGTTAAGGGCAAAAGCCGTTTTACCGACGCCTGACCCTGCTACAAGGCCGATCACCTGGCCTAGCCGAAACCCGTGGGCGGTGTTGTCAATCCGCTTGTGGCACCGGAATGGAGTGCCTTTAAGCGTTTCTCCACCGCGCTGGAGAATGTCCGCAACTGTGGATGATAACTTTTGCTTGGTTTTTTCTTGACCTATCTCAAAAGTCCATATCTTATCAATGATGTTCTGTGCGTAAGAGTTTCGATGATAGGGAGCTCGGCCAAGAGCTTTGGCGCTGTTTACAAGGACCGAGGCGGCTTCGTCTTTAGTAAAACCGTTAGCAAACATAATGTGACCAAGGCGGTAATCATTTTTACTCCTATCCTCGGTGTTTCCAGCCCAAAGTTCCTTAACTTCGTGATGTTCTGACAGCAGTTTTCCAAACTTAGGGGGCATCTCTTGGGCAATCTCGAGTCTTCTATCATGATGGTAAGTGTTTTCATAGTGCTGCTGACAATACTGCTCGTCTTTGGCTTGTAACGGAGGCAACGCTTTGTCCAACTGTTCGGAGGTGTACACAATTCGTGAATTGTGTATTGTTTGGGACATTTTAAAATCGTTTTGATCTTTTGTATTTAAACTCTCAGGAAGCCGCATGAGCTGCAATATCTGGCCTACGGCTTCGTCAGTGTTAAGGTACCGCATTAAGCGCCTAGATAGCTTCAGGTAGCTCATGGCGTCCAAATCGCTCACCTGCCAGTAGGCATGTACGCCGTTGCCGCTGTCGACAACTTGCGTTGGTTCAGGTGCTTTTGCTAAAGCCTGGAGGAAAGCATCCTTGCTAGGGTAGTGGCCATCCTTGAGGTCCATATCAACAAAGACAAATCTAAAGTCGTCTATCAAGCTGCCGTCAACTGAAACGCCTGGAACATACTGTTTAGGCGCGTTTGGAAAATAATAGGCGTTGTAGCCTCTAACATTCAACTCTACAATCTCGTCGTCCGATAACATGCCCTCAATGACGCGTTTGGTGCTTGGCTCGTTCTCCATAAGCCACTTAGGCGCTATCATTCGAACTAACGTCATTGAGGGCTCCTAAAAACTATTAGGCTTTTTTGCCTTTACCGAGAAGCGCATAGAGCTTAGCTTTGCGGCTTTCAGCTGCTTGCAACGCAATCTGATCGGCTTTGGAACGATAGTTCTCTTCGTCGTCACCGTCATCCTCGTCTACTTCAACTTCCGGCTCTTCGTCCGCAGCGTTAGCTTCAAAAGTGGGAAGCTCCTCTGCGTCCAAAGCGGGAACGCCCTTAGCACGGTCTAGTGCGTAGACCTTACGCGGGTTGCCTTTCGTGCTTGGGACAGAAGCAACATACGTCACCCAGACAAATTTACCAGTTTCCCCTTCAAAAAGCTCATCAAGTTGAGTTCCTGGCTTTGCATATACAACTGTAACACCTTCTTTCGTTTTAAGAAGGTGCTTGTTGGTAGGGCCAAATTTGCCATTAGCGTCGTATTGCTTACCAACGTACAGCCCGGAGACTTCGTCTCCAATTTTTGTAAACTGCGCGGCTTTTCCCCCGGCAGCTGTGATCTTGCGTTCACGTTCCATTTATAACTCCTATGCGTTAGTGGTATCACAGTATGTGATACCTGTTACCTTTTGTAAACTGTGTTTTCATCTAAAAATATGCGGGTCTCGAGCCATTTTTCTACCGGGGTGTCGTCCAAGTAAATCAAGGGCTTTGTCATAACAAGGTCTACATGATTTTCCAAATTTAAAGCATTAATGACGTTTTTAGCCCACTGATAGCCACCGCGACTCCAAGCAATAACGAACGCCCCCCGGTGTTTTTCTTCTCGGAGAATTTTCACCATGCTTAAATTTATTCCCAAAGACACGTAGCACCTAGCTTCGGGGTCATAAACTTCTATGCATGGAATGCCCGGACCAGGCGAATGCACCACGAGGGTGCCATCTATATCGGTCGGCACAATCTTTTCGTTTTTTATGACCTTCATTTAACACCAGCGGTAAAATGCTGATCAATAAGTATATCATTCAGCGGCTCAATAAAATACGGCCACTTCTCTTTTGGCACCTCAGTACCGTCGTCGTCATAGTAGGCGCTAACAATCTCAAGTTTGGTCGTCCAAAACACGACTCGATACTCAACTTCAACTTTACGGCCGGTTTCGTCTCGAATGATCATTTTGGACTCCACTTCTCTTTAGGTTGTAAAGTAATCGGCTTTTCAGCTGCATTACTTGAGCCTTTCCAGCGATTATCAGTTCCAAGCTTATGACTAATATGCATAAAAAGCATGCCAAGGCCGGCCCCTGCGTGCCCTAAATGGTGAATCCCCGTTTCGGGGTCAATCTCTTCCCCGCGCCAAAACTTGTACATATGACGCATTGTAGCAGAGTACATGCGAGACCACTCCATTCCAGTTAAGTAGTTGTGGCGGCTATACTTTTTAGCTCCGTATTGAAACGCTTTGGCAATTTCTTCCATAAACTCGGTAGGGATAAGGCTAATATCGGGCTTATCCTCATCTTGCTTAAAACCCCCGGTACACAAACAGCCAGGATTGGGATGAACGCCACAGTTTGGGCAAAGCGGCTTGTTTTCTTTACTCATGCTGCACCTTTTGCTTTGTTAATACGGGCTTCGGCAATTTTATAATACTCTGCCTCGCGTTCAATTCCAATGAAATTAACCCCGTTTTTAATAGCTGCTACGCCTGTCGTGCCTGAGCCCATGAATGGATCGAGCACGTTGCCTCCGGGAGGGGTGACGAGGCGGATGAGGTATTCCATGAGCGCGATTGGCTTGACGGTCGGATGGTGGTTTGCGCGCATTGAAAGCTGAGGCTTGTCGCCCTTGCGCTTATCATTGCCTCCCGAGAGAGAACCGCCAAGTGCCTCCGGCATTCCCTCAAGCCCCGCATTTCGCTCGCGCTTGGAGGCTTTCGCTACGTAGAAAAAGCGCGACCATTCCTGCCCAGTGACCGCTTCTTCGTCGAAAAGCACGTTGGCGGGCCAGCGGCCTTCTGACAGTCGATATTCGTTACCAGACGCTTTCTTGTCGCCAGCGTTCCAATTAAGTGCAGTATTACCACTTGAGCCCGCATCGTGAACCGCTGCTGATTTCCGGTCGGCTTCAGACGTAAACCCAATCCGGCTAGCATCAATATTCAGCGCGCCAGTGCCATACTTCTGCACGTTTTGCGCAACGGTTAGGCCCTTCTCGAGAGGCTTGCGCGCGAGGACTATGGGCTCGTTTGCTGGCTTAAGCGCTGTGCCCCATCCGGCCCATTGCTTTGCGAGGTCGGACGCGGGCGCGGTTGCCATATATTCGCCACCGGCAAAATCGCCTGCCATGGCGTTGCGAATGCTGCCTGACTTGCCCGCGACGTGCAAAACCTCGCGCTCAGCACCGGCCGCTTTATCTATCGCCTTTGACACATCCATAGACTTCGGAAACCCCGAGCCGTAAATCCATTGAATTTGATCGCGGATCTCAAAGCCAGCATCCTCAATCGCGACTACCATGCGGTGATACGTCCGCGTGCCGCCAAAACTCAAAAGATGACCGCCAGGTTTCAGCACGCGCAAAGCCTCGCGCCACACGTCCACACTCGGAACGTCGTAGTCCCATTTCTTACCCATAAAGGCTAAACCATACGGCGGATCGGTGACAATACTGTCTACTGAGTTGTCTGGCAATTCTTTCATTTGCTCCAAACAATCGCCCTGAAAAAGAATTTCTATAGGTTCGCTCATCTTTTTGCTTCCTTTGATTCTAAACGTTGAATTCTACGCACGGCTTTCATTAATCTAAAATATTCTCTGCTCATTTCGGCGGTAAGCCCATTTTCTGTACCAATTTTAACATGATTTTTGGCCCATTCTTCTAAAGAATAAAAATGACAACCTACTTGAACGCCTTTTGGAAGCGAAGTAAAAGACCATCTTAAATTTGTCACATTTTTAACTTGATAAAATTTTCCTATTTGGACATTGCCAGAAACCCTAGCGTCGCTATAGACCTGAGCATTGCCATAGACCATAGCGTTGCCAAAGACCCTAGCGTCGCCCGAAACCCTAGCGTCGCCACAGACCCAAGCGTCGCCATAGACCCTAGCGTCGCCATAGACCTGAGCATTGCCATAGACCATAGCGTCGCCATAGACCATAGCGTCGCCATAGACCATAGCGTCGCCATAGACCAGAGCGTCGCCCGAAACCCAAGCGTTGCCATAGACCCAAGCGTCGCCATAGACCATAGCGTCGCCATAGACCCAAGCGTCGCCATAGAACTGGGACAAATTATCCTCTTTTTCAATATAACCGCCTAACTCCCCTGCTACGACACTCCCAAAAGAAATTAAAGCCCTAACTCTAAACATTTTAATGCCTAAAAACGTTTTCTCAGTTTCTAAAGCTAATTCATATTTTTTCATTGCAGATACCCCCACTGTTTCATTACTTTGGCACTATAAGCACTGCTAGTCAACCCTTTTGCGTTACCCCGGTTGTAAGCAACCACACCACGTTCTATGTCATTGTAACGGTTAATTTGATAAGACAAAAATTTAGCTGCATACCAGATATTGACTTTAGGTTGCATTAAATCCCTTTCCGTACCTTGAAACCCCAACCATCTGGCAGTTTCAATCTTTACCTGGCAAATGCCTAGGGAGTCGCTGCTGCCGTCGTCTGCGTGAATAGCAGATACGTTATGGGTACTTTCCACGTAACAAAGCGCGGAAAGAAGCCCAGGTGGCAAATTAAATTGTTGCGTAGCAAATTGAAACAGTAGGACAAGTGTAAAAGTTGTCATTTGCCTATAATGAAGTTAGGCAGATGATAAAGCAATAGGCAGTCTTAATTAAAGACGGCCAATCCAACGTCCGGTTTTATTAAGCACCATCGGGATGAGCTGTGGTATTCCGTTGACAATTATCAATATGCTCACAATAGGGCGTTTTGGATTTACTTTGTTATATCCAAGGGCTAGCGACTTGTCGTCAGCTAAACACCCGGTGTGGGCGTCGAACATTAGCCGTTCTGGGGTACTAATATATGTGATTTGAGCCTTCTCATGAAAATGCCCCTGAACACAAGACATGCCGTACTGAGCAGCTAGTTTTCCTGGAGACCCAGATTTCCCGTGGCAAAAATACACCGGGCCAAGGGGTGTCTTGATTATGGTATCAAAAACCCATTTCCAGCCTTTGGGAGCGTCTAGGATGTCATTGTAGCTCTTAATAGCTTTACGGGGAATTTTGCCCACCAAGGCTTTTCTAAGCACCATTGAGCCGTGGTTAGATTCAATCACCGTGCACTTGGGAAACAGCTTGTAGATGGGCTGTAAGCCCTTAATAGCTTTTTCTAGCTCTACTCCAGCGCTGTCGAGGTCTGGGTCTGAATCGTGAAAGGATGTGTCATGAAAATCGGCTTCATCTCCAATACATACGATATCAGTCGGTTTATGCTGGTTTTTAATAGTAGTTAAAAAACTAACTGTGTCGGGGTGCGCGAACGGCCAATGCATGTCTGACAATACCAAAATCGTCTGTTTTTTCACTTTCTCCCCTTTTTAATACGTCTACGTTCCTGGTTTTCTATCTTAGATTTAAGCTTATGGCAGGGTTTACAAATAACTGCCAAGTTAGACAAATCGCACCAGAGGCGGCCCACCACTTGGTCCCAGGTCATGTCGTCTAGGCTTTGGTGCAAATCTATTACTGGGTTGATATGGTCTACCTGCATCTGATAAGCGGCTTCTATAAGCCCACATTCGCTGCACCATGCCCACTTTGTTACTCTTGGCCGGGTAGGGTCAGAGTGCTCAATCCGGTTCTTTTTAAGCGCTTCTAAACGCACCTCTGAGCGGCTAAAAACCCTGCGCAAAGCGCCTTTGATCAAATTTCGTTCTTTTGAGGATTCAGGCTTTTTCAATCTGGCTCTTTCCGTCGATCAAGGACACTTCATAGCGGTTATTACAAGCTGCTTTGATTGATTCTGAATGATCTATGAAAAAAACGGAAGAATATTCTTTAGTCAGCGCGTTTAAAAGATTGAGTCCTTTGGCTTTCATCTGCTCGTCTAAGCCGTCCATAGCTTCGTCAAGAAATATGGTGGAGGGTTGAATGCCATGGTAGTTGCTAACCGTGCGCATTACCGCTAATGAGAAAGTCAACTTTAAAAGCTGCCTCTGGCCTTTGCTGAGCTGTTGATAACTTGCCACAAAATATCCTAAGTTTTTGTGGATAATTACCTCAAGTTTGTCCGCGTCTTCGATCGTAAAAGCTACCTTTATCTCTGCGTCAAAATAGTCGCTAAGAAACTTGTTTGTTTGCTTCTCGAGCTCCACAATCGTGTTTTTGATCCTAATTGCACGCAAATCATCAATGACAACTGACAAAAGTTCTATGTTTTCAAGTTCTTCTATCAATCCAGCCATTTCTTGCTGTGATGCTTCAACGGCCAAAGTGTGCTGCGATATGGCGTCGGTAAGTTCTAAAAGCGCGGCTTGATATGGGTTGGCTTTTTTAATAAAAACAGGGGGCGCAGGGTAGGTGGCTTTTTTTAAGCGCTCAATATCTCGCTCAAGTTGCGCTGCCGTGGTAATAGCTTGCCGGATTTTATTTAGCCTCATCTCAGTCTGGTGTTTGTCCTTTGTCAACACCAGCACTTGTTTTGAGTTTTTAGGGCTACCGCATTCACCGCAGATTTCTGCGGATAGCTTATCGATCCTAGAGGTAAGACCGGTTATCTGAGTTGATAGCGTATGCGCTTCGTTTGTGCACTTAAGGACTTCTTCTATGGAAGTTTTAGTACGTTGAATCTCTTTTTCAACGTCTTTTTGCCATTTGGCCTTACCCGCTTCATACTTAGTAAGTTCTTCATTTCCTTCGTCTTTATTGACTATTTCCCATTCCTTGTAACGGTTTTTATTCAAAATTTTTTGATTTTTACAACTTTCAAGATAAGCTCTTAATTTTAACAAATTCTCTTTTTTACTTAGTATTTCGTTCTTAAGTTGCTTTTTATACTCAGCCGCGTTTGAAGTCAAGTTTGTGGCAAATGAAAGGTCAGCTAGCTGCTCGGTAAGCTGCCGTCGATTTTTAGCGGTTGCAGTAAAAAAGGCAGCTGGTTGTGAAAACTCATGGTAATAAGCAGACGCTAAATAAACCTCTGGAGTCATACCTAGTAGGTTGTTAATCAGCTTTTGGGTGTCTGGAATGTCTTTGCCTCTAATAAGTTCCCCACCGTCATAGCAGAAACATAGATCTTTGCGCTTACCGCGAACTCGGGTAATGGTAATACGTTTTCCTTTTGCTAATAAAGTCACTCGTCCGGTGGTTTCGCTTTCTGCCTGCCAGTTAATAACGTCATCGGCAGCTCCATTTTTGGCGGTCACTCCAAATAGTGTCCAAGGTACCAAATCAAACATAGTAGACTTGCCAGCTCCGGTCGGACCGGAAACCAAGCAAAGTCCTTTGTTATCTAAGTCAATAATAACTTTTTTGTAGCTGCCAAACTCATCCCCAACGGCCTTATAAACCTTCATTTTAAAGCCTTCCACATAGCCTTGAGCTGTGCTTTTTTGTCATCGGGGGTGTTGCTAAGGGAATCTATAAGGCTATCTAATAGTTCCTCTTGAGAAGGTTGTATAAAAGACTCCAGCAATTCTCTCATGCTATGTTGTTCTTCAGTTATGTGTTCAAACCTAAAGTCCCCTTCAATCCCTGCGTACCCTGCGACATAGGCTTTTAAATCTTTACCGTGGGTGTTTGGGTTTCCCTTAGCTTTTATCCAAAGTAGATCTTCGGGGCGGTTTTTAGGGCAGGCGGCCATACTTAAAGGGGATTCAGCGTCACACTCGTAGATAATGTGCTTGCGCAAATTAGTAGGCACAAACTCAAGCGTGCCGTCATTCATTAGTATTTGAAACCCTTTTTCTGGGTGATTAGCTTCACCAAAGCCTAGGGCGTAGGGGTTGCCAATGTAGGTAAACGTACTGCTGGTTCCAGTGTGAATTGTCTGGCGACGGTGGTAATGACCCGAAATCACATTAAGATGATGTACGTCTTTCCAAGTTAACGCTGTAGGATCTTGGTAATAATCCCCGCTGTCTGACCCGTCTAGTCCTTGGTGCATAATTACTGTTGAACCATTTTTCAATTCTCGCAAATAACCTTTCAGCAAAGAAATATCATGATAATAGGGTACCAGGTAAGTAAAATTCACCCCGAATAAATGAACGCGGACAGGGTCGGAAATAATAGTTACAAAGGGGGCTAAAAAATTTAAGCTATGAGCTGAAGATTTTTCGTTAATTTTATCATGGTTGCCTACCATGACATAGCATCCGTACTTTACTGGGGTTTTAAAAGTTTCTAGCATGGCGTTGACGCACTCAGCACGCATGCTGGCCTTGGTGTCGTGCAGGTCGCCTGCTACAATAAGGGGGACTCTTAACTTGTTAGATTTGTCGATAGCAAGACGCATTGCTGCGTCGGCCAATTCAAGGGTTTGTAGATTGTAGTGGACGTCCGAAATGAGAACTGCTATGGGACTACGCGGCTTTGTTTCCATTTTTGTTCTCCCGAAATGCTTTAAGCGTCATCGAGAGAAGCTTTGTTTCTTCTACTGTGAGCTTATGCATTCTTAGTAAATTACAGTCCCCACAGCATGTCAAGACGTTGCCAGTATCGTAGCCTTTGCTATTGTCAATGCGGTCCAAACCAGTACCCATGCTTCTCGGCATCTGACACTCGCAATAATAACAGTTTTTAGTAATAAGCGATACATATTCTTCAAGAGTAAGGGTACACGATAAAGCCCTTTTTGAAGCATCTCTCGTCATGTATCTAAAGCGCGCCTTAGGGCTGTAACGAAATTTTTCGTAAGCTTTTAGTCTATTTAGCCTATTATGTAAATGCTGAGCGCGTTCTTGCTCGAGCAATTTTGCATGGTTTGTTATTCGATATGCTTTTTTATAACAAGAACGGCATTGTTTTTTAGTAAGCAATGCCGTTTTGTCACAAACAGTACAAACAGCTGGGCTACTCTTCAATCTCGGCATTTGTTTCTCCCAGGTACTCAAAACCGTCAGCTGTAATCTTAAATTCTACTACTTTAGGCCCCATATTTTGGCGATCCAAATGGTTTTTAAACAATTTCCACTGGACTATGGCGCCTTTACGAACTTTTTCGCCTTTGACGGTTATTTCATGCCATCCTTTGCGAGTAGTTTGGTAAGTAAGACTGCTGAAGAAGTTAACAGCTTTACCGCCTGCATTCGTCTTGCCGGGGCTGCCGATGTTATCGTAGGTGTAGTTTATAATTAACAACGCCACGTCTGCTTGCGTCCGTTTGGCGATAAGCTTATCCAATCCTTCACGATTGCTTTTTCCCTTGCCGCCCGGTTTAGAACTACTATCAGCCATGCTGCGTTGAGCATCATGTTTCGAAATAACGTTACCAATAGAATCAAAAACCACAAGCATCTTACCTTTATCCGTATTGTCATCAATCCAATCCAATACGGTATCGTAAATCTCTTCGACAACCGATTCTTGCAAAATATCCAATTTTGAGGGGTCTACCCCCCAGTTAGTAAAATCTTGCTTAGTAGTTTTGCCTTCGGTCTCAACGTAAAGTACTTGGACTTTTTGCTCTTGAGCGGCTTTAATAGCGGCTATCGAACATGAGGTTTTGCCGCTATCACTGTCGCCTGCAATCATAACAATCTTACGAAACGGCAAACCTTTTGTGCGGGTCGCATCTTGCCACCATTTTGGCATTATTACATATGCTAAGTCAGCAGCGTCCGGCATCTCGCTGGCTCGAAAAATCTTGGACTTAGTGTTGTTTTGAAGTTTTTTATTTTTTTGCATCAATTCAGAAATTTTGCTCATCCCATGCTCCCTTTAGCAATAGTCCTAAAATGAATGTGCGCATTCTGGTAGATGCTATAAAGGCGTTCCAACTCGTCTCGAGCCGTTTCTGCTTCGTCAAATGCCCCCTGCTCTTCCAAAACGGTAGGAGACGAGTCGACGATAGCTCCTAACAAGACATCTGAAGGTTTTTTCTCAACTTTGGAGCATTCGTCAAGGTACGCTGCGGCCCTAAGCGATTTAACGCCTGACTTTTTCATCCGGCTATCAAGGTCGGTTTTTCTAAGCTCTTCAGATACCCTCAGTTGGGCGGCTAGGAAACGACCGGCTAGCTGCTCGGCTTCAGGTAGCGTCACTCCGGACTCGTAAGAGGCAATGATAAGCGACTCAAGTTCTGCGTTCATTTGTTGAAAAGTCATTAGAAATCCAATCCTAGGCTGACGCCTACAGTGCCGTTGTTAAGGGCCCACACGCCCATGCGGGTAGGTCCAATAAACTGCTTTGTAAACTCCGCTCCATACAATGGGACACCGTCTGGGTTAATTAGACGGGTTCCAGCCAGCACCGAGATGTTCATCGTACTTTTGGGTTGCGGGGTGACGGTTTGGTCGACGTGCGTCTGCTCGTCTTTTTTAGCCTCTATTTCGTCGTTTTTCACCTGGGAAATAATCGTGGTTTTGGTGTCGGTGCCGTCTGGTTGTTTCACTTCCACGATCTTGGTCTGGGTGTGGGTTTGCTCGTCTTTTTTCGTGTCTGAGTCTTTTTTGTCATCCACAATCGTACGCACTGCCGGTTGACTGTCTACGCTATACCGACCTGATGCAAAAGCCGTAGCTAGTGCGGCAACGCTAATCACTACTTTGGTTTTAGTAGTTAGTACGGGTAGTGTCATTTTGGCACCTGGCAATCTTTTTTATCAACAACGTAGCTGTTGTAGTCGTTCGGGGAGTCCACCAAGATATTTTGCTTTAAAGCCGCAGAAAAGTCCGCTATATAATAAGTTTCCCGTTCTTTTAACACTTTACCGGGTACTCGATAAGGCGCTTGGGCTAAAATCTGCCCTAACAATATAGTAACGGTTATGTTACATATTACAGTCATAAAATCCTATCTATAAGGCCTAAAGCCAAGCATTCTTTTGCGTTCAAATAGGTAGTAGCTTCGTGCAACGCCTGCCATTTACTCGCAGGCGTGCCTGTCAGATTAGCTAGCAAGCTATTCCACTGCAACTCAAGCTTGCGAGCGTGCACTGCAGCGTTCTCAAGCATGGTGACCGACCCCTCAAGTTCGCCTGAGTCCTCGTGCACCATAATCCAAGCTTCCTTAGCCATTCTCCTGTCGTCGCCAGCTGCTAAAATCAAAACAGCTGCCGAAGCAACCAATCCGTGAGCACGCACATGCAAAGCACAACAACTGTTGCGCATGCGAGAAGCAAAAGCGAGTGCAGAGTATGCCTCACCGCCAAACGAATAGAGTTCAATTTCGATCGGGCTACCATCTTGCTCCTCCAACACAGTTAAACGCTTACTAAACTTTAAATAAGCCGCTTCGTCGATTGTACCTGTGATATAGATTTTACGCCTGAGCATCCCTCAACCCCTTTAAAAAAAGTCCCTAAGGCGCTGACTTGGCGGGAGGGAGACCAATACGCCTTAGGGACTCAAGTAAGCAGCATCCGAGCAGGCTCGCTATAGACTTAAATTACACCGAGTAGCGGTTATTAGCAACAACTTTTTTGTTGATTTTACGCAGCAGCTATAATAATATAGTTAAAAAGGAGACAACAATTATGTCCGATTATTACGACAAAGCTTTAAAAACAGCTGACTCTCTTGGCGAAACAGCTGCAGATGCTTCTAGCATTAAATATCTGGTTGCTCAGGCGTATATGCGGGGTTTTGACGACGGTTTGACACAAGCTAGGGAGTTGGCAATAGCGCTTATTCAAAGCACTCAGCAAGAAAAAAGTAAAGAGGATAAAAAACCCGATTGGGGATTTGACAAATGAAAGAATGGGTAAAAGAGCTTATGTTAGTCGGTCTGTTTATCTTTATATTCTGGGCATTCCTTATAGGGTGCCTTATAACCGATATGTTATCCCAGTATCCTTACTACCACCCAGCCCAGTAACCCTTACCTGTTAGCTATCATATAATTGATTTGAAGTTAATAACTTGATCCAAAAGAAACCGAAAAAGAAAAAGGAAGCATGTAGCTATTATACAAACAGTAAAAAGTAGCTGTCAAGCATTATTTTAAGGTTTATTGAAAATAAATAGCTTAAGGTTTTTACAGGTACACCGATAAGCTAAGTACAAAGGGGTTAAAATGAAAAAACTTAGCTTAGTGTTCGGTCTAGTAGCAGTAATGGCACTTCTGGGCGCTTGCGCTCAATACCAGGCAGCTGGCCTCTCGGTCAATCCAGCTACCCCCACCGAGTGCCCTAATGGCGGCACTGAGGTTTGGGTCAACGGTAATCTAAATACCGTTTGTAACGGTGCCCCAGGCGCCCCCGCTACCCCTGTAGCCGCCCCCTCACAAGACTTTCAGCCAGGCCTGTCCTGCACGGTTTATAGCATACTTGCCAGCGATTACGCAGGCACTGTGAATTGGAATAAGCTTTTTACAGACGGTACCATCATGTTTACTCAAATTGTCACTCAAATTAACACTCCCAACCAGGCCGATACGACGCCTCTTAGCGGTTTTACGGCAGCTCAGCTAGCCGACACCGGCACCACCAACTATGCGTTGGACTGCAGCGGATTTCTGTATGCCCCGGTAACAGGCACTTACACCTTTACGCTTAATAGCGACGACGGCTCACAGCTCGATTTTGGCAACCAAGTGCTTATAGACATGCCGCAGGCGCAAGCTATGAGTAGCAAATCCGTTACTTTGACGGTATATGCCGGTTACCAGCCCATCAATGTGTTCTATTTTCAAGGCCCGGCTACTAACGACGGGTTTCAGCTAAGCTGGCAGGGTCCTGCAAATGCCGGTCTAGGTACACAATCTATCATTCCTGCCGCTAACTTGTTCCATTGAGGTGGTTGTGGTTACTGTTGAAATAGGTAACAGCTATAGCCAGGTACTAGAACTACCTGGCACTTACTTAAAAGAACTGCAAAAACTTCTGAGTTACCTACCCGGGGGTGAGTCCGCGGCCTACTACTCAAAGTACCCGCCAAAACGCAAATCCCTGGTCGACAAAAATGGGTTCTTTCCAACTGGCCTTCTTCCGAGAGTGTATTCTTTTTTGTTTGTCAACAAAGTCCACTACTTTGTTAAGGACACCCGCAAACAACCACAGGATTTTGTAATCACTAATGCTAAGTTTGCCCATATCCCCTATAAAGACCAACACAAAGCCGTGCAAGCTGCAGCCCAGTACAAACGCGGCGGTATAGTTATGCCTACTGGTTCCGGAAAATCTAATGTTATCGCGATGATAATTGATGTTTTAAGAGTCAAAACTTTGGTAGTTGTGCCAAGTCTCGAGATTAAACGGCAGCTGGAAGAATCTTTTGCTAAAATTTTTCAAGCTGCAAGTTCTCCTGTTCGCGTAGAAAATATCGATTCTAAAGCGTTAAAGAGCCTCACAGACTACGACTGCTTGATTATCGACGAATGCCACCACAGCGCGGCTAACACCTACCAAAAGCTAAATAAGACTTCCTGGAATGGCATTTACTACCGCTTTTTCCTTTCAGCCACCTTTTTCCGCAACCAGTCTAATGAACACTTGTTATTTGAAGGTTTGGCAGGCTCCCCTATATTTGAGCTAACTTACAAAGACGCCATAGCTGCCGGCTACATTGTGCCAGTTGAATCGTATTACATTGAGATGCCAAAAACAGAAGTTAAAGGACACACCTGGGCGACCGTCTATAACCAACTCGTAGTTAATAACTTTTACCGCAACAATGTCATTAGTTTTGTTATGCTTAAGCTGCAGGCAGCCGAAATACCAACTTTAACCCTAGTAAAGGAAATCGCTCATGGCAAAGCCCTCGAAAAACTTTCAGGCGTGCCCTTTGTTAACGGTCAAGATGCGGAAAGTCGTCAATACATTGCTGACTTCAACGCTGGACGGCTCAAAGCGCTCATTGGCACGACGGGAGTGCTTGGGGAGGGCATCGATACCCGCCCCTGTCAATACGTCATTGTCGCAGGGTTAGGTAAGGCCAAATCAGCTTTTATGCAGCAGGTAGGCAGAAGTGTGAGGAAATACCCTGGTAAAGAAACCGCTAAAATATTGATTTTTAAAGATAAAAGTCATAAATGGCTTGCGAATCATTTTAACGCGCAAAAAAAGATTCTTATTGACGAATATGGGTCTGCTCCTGCAAAGTTGGAAGTATAAACTTAGTAAAGTTTGAGAGGTTTGAATGAGCGAGCGCAAATGGACCCTGGAGGAAATTCAGACGGAAGCGTCAAGGTTTACCGACGGCCAAACTGTAGACTATATTTTAAAAGCACTCAACGCCCTGCCATTGCCGGAAACCAAACAGTTTGATGAAGCCGCTGAGAAAGTCTGGCGAGAACGGTATGGCATTTACCCATGTCCCGTTTGCGACTACGACGGTTCGGATGTTGACCATGATTGCGGGGCAAGTCGATGAGCGAGCGACTTGCGATAAAAGCAATTAACGCAAGTGAGGATTAAAATGAGATTTAGAAAAAAGCCTGTTGTAATTGAAGCAGTTCGGTTTGATGGAACCATGACGAGTATTGAACCATTGAACATCCCAGATTGTTCGCAAGAACTTGGGAGCAAAACTCTTCAGATTCCTACCCTTGAGGGAGAAATGACCGCCCAGCCGGGTGACTGGATTATTCGAGGGGTAAACGGCGAATTCTATCCTTGTAAGCCAGACATCTTCGAGAAAACCTACGAATTCGCAGAAAGCGTGACTCCTAAATGTCCAAGATGTGGAGACCTTTATTATGACCCAAAAGAGATGCTCCAGACCGCTTGGCAGCACGCGGCCGTGTTGGGGTAGACGTGGCTAAAAATGCTGAAAAGCGCATCGCGGAGATGGAAAAAGAGATCGAAAGGTTGAAGAAATGAACGATGAAAAGCAGGGTCGCATCGACGTTCTCGAAGAAGAGGTTCGTTTTTACCGCAACGAATGGGAAAACGCCTGCGAGCGCGTTCAATACGGGCAGGAGCGAATCAAGGAGCTTGAAGCCGAGCTTGAAAGGTTCAAGCTTCGCGCAGAGTTTGAAGCCAAGCTGTTCGCGCTGATTTTTTGACCAAGCTTCGCGCAGAACTTGAAAGGATGAAGAAATGAGCGTTTTGTTTGTGGGCTCAAATCTTTGTCCAAAGAATGATTTGCCAAAAGTGCCATTTATTGGCACTATTAGCCATAAAGTACTTTAACACCGTACAAAAAGAAACGGGGAGTTCGCTACACTCCCTTAGGTGCCGACAGCAGACTTTACCTGCGTACCTCGTCTGCCAGGATGCCCTTCGTCCAACAGGATTGCACCAGTTTTAACCTGTTTAGCTGCCCTCGGTCCCAGCGGTGGTTAGGGTCGCCACCGCAGCTTTCCGACTGTCGTTTCAAAACCTATCAAAAATAAAGTGAGCTGGCCGGACGCGACTCCGGCTGTGTGCTTACTAAGGTTCAACAAGGTACTTTTTGCCTGTAAAGCTAGCCCAGGCTTACGAATGCTTGCGATTACCCTTATGTTCGGCACCGAATATTGTCTTCGTCTGCGTGTTCCAGGAAAGTACTACTGGCGTTGCACCTTATAGCAAGGTTTTTATCCTTGTGCCTTTTCGTTTCCAGCTTCCACGCCTCAGCTCAAAATTATACTATCACTTCTAATGTAAAACTGTCAACGCCATTCAGGCCAGCCATAAACTCTTCAAAAGTTGGCCTAGAGGCAGTTACCATTTGGCCTTGGGAGCTCTGCGCTATACCGTTGCCAAGCAAAATACAGCCTTCCGAGTCTTTATTCCAGTTTCCCCAATGAAAAAGCAAGTCGCTATGGCCAGCAACCCCAGTGACCTCAAAAGTAATGAAGTCTGAGGTCATATTATGAAGCCTGTGGGGACCTCGGATGCAGGTATGGCTACCGGGGGTGATTTTAGGCTCCCAGCCGCCTTTGCCGTCGTCGTAAGCATGCTCTAAAGTATGCGCTATAAGCTTACCGTTAGCGTCTACCAACTCGCTAAATATACCATCCTTGCGGTATTCGCGACGCGTTAACTTGTAAATCATTAATAAGCCTTAATAAAGCAATAAAAAGTTTTTGATATCCTGCAAACTTACAAAACAGTTTTCAAAATCACCGCTAGCAGAAGCGATACCGACCAAACGGTTATTATCGTCTAGCATAGGACCGCCAGATGAGCCAGGCACGATTCTAGACGTCGTAATTGATTCAAACGTCTTAACGGCACAAAACATTTCATCGTCTTGTTTTATAATCTCCGTTTTTATAAAAGCGCACCTGGTGAGGTCAAATATTGACTCAATCTTAAATTCAACAAACTCGATTTCGGCTATGTTCAACATCTCGCCATCGGTACGGTATGTTGGGTAGCCTTTACCATGCGTCATGGTGTGCACGTGCTGGTGGGGCTGTAGGGTATAGGCTATTGATAAGCCACCGCTTGTAGGCGCTTTTAACAACATTAAATCAGACCTGGAGTCCTCAGCTATAAACTCTAAATAAAAGTCTTTGCCGTCTTCTGAAGTCGCGTGCACTTTACCAGACTCGACAAGCAAGTTGCAATGTCCGGCCGTTAAAACGTACGATTTACCGTCATTAAGCTCTACCTGCACCCCAGTGCAACTGCCGTGTTCATTGAACAACTTGTAGACATACTGCCTGGCGATAGAATCTGCATCTGACCGATTAGGATAAATCTTAAAACCCATCGTTAAGCACAAAACACCAACCATGAATACAAAAAACGCAAAATTAGGCCTGTGCTTCACGAATTTCCATTTCCAGCGTCGCTATTGACACTTGTCTTTGATTCTATCCATTTTTGCGAGATTTTTCCACCAAAGCTCGCTGAAACGAATACACCGCAAAGAGCCGACAAACCGAGCAAATCCCTGCCAACGTAAACACCGTATATGGCCACACCACCGCCAATACACAGGCTAACAAGTGACATCAACCGTAACATACTGGTGTCGGACTTAGAACTCAGCAACTCTTTTATCATTTTTTACCCAAAAACATGTAAACGGTACCTGCAATGGTCGCTAAAACCGTAATAACGGAACCAAGCCAAGCTAAAGCTTTTAACGCGCCTTTAACGGCTATCACATGTTCCTCAATAGGCTTTACCTGCGCTTCTAAAGCGTCTGACCTGCGCATGTGTTGTTTTAAAGACACATGTTGAGCAGCCAGTGTTTTATCAATACTGCCTAATCGGTCGACAACCGAATCAACTTTAGCTTCAATCCTGCTTAAACGGTCGTCGTTCATAAAACACTATACCGTTCCAGGGCGAATGTTTAAAATGGCTTTAAAATCGTTTAATTTTGAATCATGTGCAACTGAAGAAGACAGCGTTGCCGACAGCACGTCGCCTGCAGCGCATGTAACGGTTGAGGATAGGTTGATGTTTTCTTGTCCGATTTGACTTGAATAGGAAGCGGTTACAGGCCCTGTGCCTGCTCCAGTCACCGTAGTTGTCAAGCTAGGCGAGGTAGGAGTCGGGCTGGTAGCTATCGCAGTGCTGTTTTGAGCAAGCGCTATGATTAAACCAGAGGCGGCCCTTACGTTGGCGTTACACGTAATCGTGTACATTCCAGCTGATGGCACCGTGTAGTTGTAGGTCCCTAGCTGGTTTAGAATTTGTGAACGGTTGTTGTTGGGATCTAAAGTAATTGTAGTTGACATAAATATTCCTTATATTGATTGTGCAAATCGGTTAACGGTTACTGTGCCAGTTCCAGGCGTCGTGGACGTATAAACAGCCCTAACCCACCTAAAAGCACTTTCATCCAAAGAAATTAAAGCTTGCTTTGCTCCAGCTGCCAAAGTGACTGTAGCTCCAGGAATAGCTACCCAGTTTGTAACGACGAAGTTTTGAGCGTTTTGACCAACCTGACAGATGTCGTTTGAAGCTTGCAAACTGCACACACCCGCTGCTGTATTGTCGCTTAGAACGAAATGGTAGCTGCTGTTTATAATTTGGTTAGTGTCCAACTGGCTACCTAAAACCGTTCCCGCGTCCGACCCTGACAACACTAAATCGTTAACTTGTCTCATTAGTTACCAACCCTTGCCCAGCTAAAGTTATTGTTTCCTGCAGTCGTGTAAGCATTAGTGGCCGCTGAAGAAGCAGGCCTCACCGTGATGGTGTCGCCAGCGGAGCATGGGTAGCTAATGCTGGCCGTAGCATTGTAAAAGTTACTACCACCATTTCCCACGACCTGTCCAACGGCTATTTGCGTACCGTTTCTGTAGATAAACACTTGAAAGGTCTGACCGGTAGTTAGGGTAAAGTTTGCGGTCGTCATGGTAGCTGTAAAAGTGTACATACCTGAAACAGGTATTGTAAGCGTTCCAGAACTATACGCATTATGAGTATCGCGTGTTTTAGTCGCAAACGTATAGGTTGCCGGAGACGTACCAATCGAGCCACCAGCTGTATCCGTATATAAACCGTTAACTGATTCAGTGTTAGCAACGACCGAAGGCCCTGATTTGCGGGAAAAAGTAGCTGTGGGTTGGTTGGAACCAGCAGTATAAAGCAGAGTCGTAGTGGCGTCAGGCACGATCGTCAAAACGTCGCCCGCATTGCAAGGAAGCGAAATAAAGCCTGAACCGACCACAGCGCCAGTTGTTCCAATGCCAGCGATCTTCCGATAGGCGCTTGCGTTTTTATACACCGAAAAGTTAATTGCTGTTGAAGTTGTGAGCATGCCTGAAACGGAAACGTCATAAACGCCCGAAACTGGGCAGGTATATTGCCCATTGGAAGCGTTATAACTGCCTGTGCTATCAGCCGTCACCGTTGTGAAGACCAACGCGCTTCCCGAAGTGGCGGAAAGCGAAGCTGCCGTAGTTACTTCCGTTGCTACTACTTGAGTCAAAGTGTCATTTGACATCTGGACGTTTGAAGACCAGCCGGAAATTGGCACTTTAGCCAAAAAAGTGATATATAACGGGTTGTTACCGTATCCCGTACCAGCTGTGCCTGAAGTCCACTGGATACCAATATTTGTGCCGTTTGGTATGCTAATATCTAAAAGCAAAGCCGTGCGAACGTTTACATTACAACCAAATTCCTCATAAGTAGTGTTAACCGCATCGGTTGTAGCTATGTAACCCGTACCGGCTAGCGTTCCACCGCTTGTTAACGTGCTGCTGGTGGTGCTCACGTTTGTTGGCAGAGTGACTTTGGTAGTGTCAATTGTATAGCCAGGGGGTAAAGAATAGGTGTACGTTCCAGAACCAGCTGTTCCCGCGCTGCTTTGTTGAAACGTGTATATGATTTCCATAGAGTCGCCAACACGACGCCAGTAGGCGTTGTTTGACACTACCGTACCAAAAGTGGGAGCAGTTGTGGCGGCTCCCACTACCATTGTGTAGCTTTGCCAGGATGTTACAACTGCACCGATCGGAGCAGTTTGCGGTCCAACGTAAAAATCGTCAAAATAAAGAGTGATAGCGCCCGTAGTAGCGTTTGCGTTGTAAATAACCATCCGGATACTAGAAGTCGTAAATCCGGTTTGAAACGTACCGGTGCAGTAGCCGACACCGGTGGTCTGCGTCATGCCAAAATTTGCAGATTGCGTCAGCCAAGTTGAGTTTGTAACGTCCCAAAACGCTACGCCAAACGAGTTGCTACTCGTTCCGGAGAAGTTAGCAGTAGAAGCGCCTGTTGGAATTGAGTAATAAAACCTGAAAGTTAAAACTTTTGCTTGATCTTCCGAATCAATAGTATAAGCCTGCGACGCCATCATGTTGCCTTGCGTCGTAGCGGCAGTAGAAGTATAGGAAAGCGACGTGGTGCCTGCTAGCTGGTTAGTAGTTACCGTGCCCAGGCTTAAGTTGCCAGAAGCGCCAGACCCAAACGTGGGCGTACCAACTGGAAGCCCGTTTGTTAGCGTACCAATCGTGCCCAAAGACCAGCCGGTAGTGAGCTGGTTTTCAAAGTTTCCGTAGCTTATGTAGTTTTTTGGACCGTTATATGTAAGTAAACTGCCGTTAGAAGCGATTGAACCGTTTTCCAGGTTAATCGATAAGTTATTTGGTCCCCAAATTACAGGTCCTGGCATCGTCAGCTCCTACTGGTACAAGTTGAGCAACAAGTAGCCACTTGAAGCGGTTGCGGTTAAAGCTTTATAGGCAATCCGGGTACTTGCAGGAATCTTTACATGTATCTGGTCGCCTCCAGGTGGAATGTAGGCTAAAATAACCTCAGACCCTGCTGCGCCAGTCGCAAGTATCATGGCCTGACCTGAAGAATCGAAGATATCAAGGTAGGTTGTGGCGGCAGTTGTAGAAGCAATAAGTTGAGTATAAGCAGTTGTTGAAATGCTGGTCGAGGTGTAAACGTTATATACAGGAGCGTTTGCATTACCCGGGCTGCTAGGAGTTGTGCCTGTGTTTGTGGCAATGGTCGCTAAGCTTGAGATTTCTGTAGCTTGGTTAGCAGCTGTTGCCGCTCCGGTAGGCAGCGACACCGTTCCAGTAATGTTCGTTATCGAACCAAGGTTGTTAGTGCCGGCAGGTAACGCGTTTGTTATGGCTGTAACAGCGTTGACGGTGCCAACAGTTGTAACTGTAGACAACGTCTGGCTAGCGGCGATAGAAACCGTTGCGTTGAGGTTTGCAGCTGTCGCTTGAGTTACCGTTACGCTGGTGAGCGGGGTCAGCGTGCTTAATTGAGAAGCAGTTAACACCACAGGAACGCTAGCAGCTGCCAAAGCCTGCCCCAAAGGCGGTATATTAGCCGTGTTGGTGGCTATTGAGGCTAAGCTGGTGTTTCCGGTTGTTTGCAGCGCAGAGGTAGAAGCACCCGTAGGCAAAGGTAAAGAAGCGGCCGAAACCGCAAAAGTGCCTGTCCCTGCGTTTGCTGTGACGGTACCAGTAACTGCTTGGCTAGATGGAAAGTTACTAACCGAAACAGTGCCAGTAACTGCTTGGCTTGAAGGGAAGTTACTGACAGAAACAGAACCTATTGCGTTGGAGCCAGCTGGAATGGACGGCAAGCTGCTGACAAGCACGCTAGAGTCGTTTGAAACCGTAACCCTAGGGATACCTAGGCCTGACGCGCCAGTCCCTGTTACGACGTTATTACCGCCAAACTGAGCTATGTTTTCACTCACCACCACGGGTGAGCTGATGTTGACTAAAAGATTGCCTGCAGCGTCGGTTTGTAACGGTTCAAGGTTACCACTAGGGTTAACACCGGCTACTTCAGTGGCGGAAGTTGGAGCTGTTGTACCAGTTGTCCCGACGCTAGCGTTTGAAGACGAGCCGCCTCCTGGGGGGTAGTAAACGTAAAAAGTGCTCATTTAAGCCACCTTAGCCGAGATAGTAGCGTTTAAGGTGCCCGTACCAGAGGCGAAGGTGTACACCAATCGCATAGCGTAAGTACCAGTGGCTAGGATATCGATCATACCGTTTCCTGCCGCACCACCAGTAACCGGGGTGGCACTGAGGGGCAGAGAAACCCAGTCTCCTGGGTTGTTAACCGTACCATCGCTAAACTGGCTGTAGGTGTCAGAAACTTGTACTGCGAAAGTACCGGTGGGGCTGCCAGTCCAGCTAATGTCGTAGCTGATTTGAGATAGCATCTTAACGATCGTGACGGCAGAAGTTATATTAGCAGTCATACTGGCGTTCGTGATGACTGGGTATGGGGTAAATACAGGCCTAGTGCTCAAACTTCTGCCTCCTGGTAGGTACGAGGGGGTATCCCTCTAGGGCTTTTTATCTTGTTTCAGTCCCTACCAGCTCGATCTGATTCAGCAGATTGGGTGGATGTTTGGTATGATTTGTTGGATTTACCTAATGTTGACGTGCCTTTACGAGTTTTACCGTTACTAGTTTGTGGTGCTTGTGGACCAGCTTTTGGTAAAGGCTGGGCGCCTACGATGGCCTGGGGCGTCATGGTGCTGTCAATAGGCTGGCCTAAGAACAAGGATAAGCCCATCCGGGTTTTATAGTTGATGGTTTCACCCTTGGAATGGGCTATCGTCATCTGGTTGGTCAGCTTTTGCGCCATCTGGTTGTAAAGTGATGGATACATCGTTTTTAAATCAACCAAATCGCTGCTTTGAAGTTTACCTTCTTTTAGGTTTTTTAACACCACGGTTGGGTCGGCAGCAATTCCCACCGCACGCTGGTACCTAGCTTCTTGGGCTGGGCTAGGTTTTACTGGCTTGTCCAAAGGGCCGTTACTATACTCTTTAGGCTTTAATTGTTGCAAGTATTGCAGCTGGGTGCCCATAGTCTGGCTCAATGCCGTCTGGTGGTCGGGCATATAATGGCCGATATCGCTCTGAGCCAGTTTGGTAATCTCTTGCGAGTCATCACCTAGCTTCACTACGGCTTTGTCGATCTTCTCTTTATCCTTCTCAAAGGGCGCTGAGTCTTTTGCCACAATTCGAGCTCCCGACCCAAACACCGCGCCAACCGCATTGCTAATGCGCTGCTCGCCCTTAAGCGAATTGTGAATGAAATCCGCCATCGCTTTGACGCCTTCGGCTTTAATAGGTTTGTCAGACCCCATATATTTGAGTAGGCTCAGTTTAACCGCTTCAGGGGCGTCTTTCCCCATGCGCTGCATTGCCTCACCGATAATGGTGCTGCCAATAGGGTTGTGCCCCATTAAATAGCCTATGGCTCCTATGGAGCTAGCTCCCATATGCCGGAACACCCTGGCTAGGTTGCCGGCCGTACCGCTGTCCTTGATACCTTTTACCGCGTGCAAAGCGTCTTCTAGCACCTTAGCTGACTGGATCTTGCTTAAACTGTCGTTAGGTAGTACATACTTGGCGTATTCAGGCGAGCCCTTCATAGCCTTTTCAACTGCGTTGTTTAACGTCTTATAGTTGATTTCAAAGTTGCCCTGGTTTGTTTTAATATGAGGGGATAGAAACCGTTTTGACTCAATTTCCTGTACTTTTGCCGCTGTTTCTGGAAAGTTTTTAGCTAAAAAGTCAATGGATTCAGCATTTCCTTTAGGAGAGAACTTATTAACAAAATCTTCAGGCGACAGTTTTTCATTCAGCTTAGATTTGAGCGTTCCCGTACCACGGAAGTCGCCCATTCCGGTGTGGGTATTGAGCTCTTCCATCAATTTACGGTAGTTCGCATATTCTGCATTGGTGGCCTGTCGTTCGGCTACTATGTCACCGGCTAATTTAGCGCCTCGGTTAACGCCTTCAGCCATTGCATGTTGGGCAGATTTGTTAATCTGTTGTTCTTGAAACTCCCCGATCATCGATCGGATTTGCTGCCAGGCTTGTTTTTCGTTACCATCTAGGCTGTTTTTCTTAGCCAATTCGGTTTTAAGGCGGTCTAGCCCCCCAATGGTATCCTCACCCATGACTCTCTGGGCGTACTTCTCATAGATATTATAATAGTCACTGTTGGTGCCTGGGCCTTTGGGACCGACAGCATGCTCCATTATTTGGGCGCCAAAGTTGCGTCTATCTTCGTCTGGCACGCCAATGGCGGCAGCTTGAGCATCCCGCTTCTCTAATTTTTTAGCTATCGGACCATACTTTTTGTCCATTTCATTAATGAACGTGTCTCTAGCTTCCCTACCAGCGTCTGCTTTTGAGAACGTAGCAATGTCCTCTAAAGGCATACCCAAGCTTTGGGCCACTGACTCTTGAGCGGCCTTCGGTAAGCCGTTTATGTGGGCCATAAACTTGTCGTTTTGCCCCCGGTATAAATCTTGGGCCATCGACAAAGCTTTGGGGTCACCGGAGAGGGCGGCTTTAATGACAGGGTCGGCTTCGATGCCTAAATCGGCTACGGCCGAGTTAACGGCTTCCGGCATCTGCAACCCACCCCCATTGAGGTGGTTGGTTAAACCTGATAGAAATTCTTCTACTTTAGGGCCAGCAGTAGCTTTCCACAGAGGGCTAACTACGCCTGCTCCCAACGCACCGCCTGCACCACCCAAAGCTGCAGCTAGGCCTATGTTAGCCAGAGCCGACTCAGAGGACACCTTGGGGTCGTTTACAATCGCTTTTGCCGCTTCATTGTCCCCTTGCAATACGGCCATCTCAGCCGCTTGCTTAACTAGGGCTGAGCCGACTCTTGTAGCGTAGCTTGCGCCTTTGCCGGCTTCAGCCAATCCAGCCAGACCTGCAGCGGCTTCCCCAGCCTTACCGAGTACGGCAGCTTCGCCTGTGCCTGTAAGAGCGCCCGCGCCTAAGCCAGCTATTTCACCCGCGCCTTGGGCGATAGGATGAGCTTCCGCTCTACCGCGGATGTCAGCTTTCGGTACCTGAAACCCGTACCGTTCGACCGCTGCAGTTGCCGACGGGCCTATTAAACCGCGAGAAACGCCTTCAAGGGCGGCCTTAGCCGTCTGTCCCGCGCCAGCATACTTATCCTCGTCAGCTTGGAACTGACTGTCAGGGATAAAGTCGGGCGTGCCAGAAGCGCCAGCGACTGGGTTAGCAGAAGGCGCGGCAGTTTGGTCAGTAGGGAACTGACCGTCTGGGATAAAATCTGGGGCGTCGCCCATTTATTGAACCTTTTTCCAGCCGCCCTGGACTTTTTGGTATTTAGCACCGTTATAAGTCTTGGTTTCTGGTTCAGCGGCTTGTTGAGGCAAAGCTTGCTGTTTCAAACCATACGTTCCCAGCAGGTGGTTGTATTCCTGCTGCTTGATGGCTTGCATTTGGCGAATCTGAGGGACTGAATTGAAATTAGCTAAAAACGATGCAGGGCTTCCACCAATTTGTTTTTCAAGGAACTTAGCCTCAGACTCTTTATAAACACCGTCATGTTGCGCTTGCTTGATTTGGCCAATGAGCTGGTTTTGGATGGTAGCCGCTTCATTATTAACTTTTTCACGCTCAAGCGGGTTTAAACGCTCAAGAGCGGCCTTACCGCCATATTTTTGGCTAAATGCCAAACTCATGTTCATCAAGTCGTTTACTGATTTATGTGTCGCAATTTGTTGCCTAGCGCTATCAGGCACAGGTATTTGGGCTTGGCCAACGCCTGGCACGTATTTCTCTTTTAAAGCGCTCGCCTGTTCGTGCGCGCCAATCGCTTCCAAAGCCCTAATTCGACGCCCAGTACCGTCTGGATCGTTAGGGTCGTTAGCCGCCTGTCCGCCACCTTGAGGTGGGTTCATCATGCCCATCATCATACGACGCATGGCAAACTGCTGTAATTGCTGGGAAGCTTCCATGTTCAAATGGCCAATGGCAGCTTGGGCTTGCGCTTTAGCGATCGGGCTTGCATTATTAGCGGCCGATTTAGCGATTTGAGCAGCTAGAGCGTCGTTCATCTGGACGCGCGTCATGTCCGCTGCATCCCTAAGGTTACCGAACTGTTTTAAGTTTGCTCCAAGCAGGTTGTGTTTTGCTTCTAAGTTACGCGCTTGAGCTTGGAGGTTTTGCTCCATTTGAAATTTAAAAAAATTGATTGCAGCGTTGGGGTTATTGGTTGGGTTAAATCCCGCAAGAATCATGCCAATGCCTGTAGCAATCTTAGAGTGGCCACCATTGCCGTTGGCGTCACCGTGCCAATACTTCTCAGGGTCAATGTAGCCGTTTTGAATGTCAGCAATATGCGCTTGGCGTTCTTTTTCAAGGTCCTGGTAATGCTGCTGGAAAGCATTTTGTGCGTCATGCTGCGCCATGATCGCATCTTGATACTGCTTTGCCTGCTCTTGTCCTTTAGCGCCAACAGCGGCTGCTTCGTTAGCAAGCCCCGCTCGAGCTTCACCTAGGCCTTGTCTAAAGGTCGCCTCGGGCGCTGCAAAATCATCTTTAGGCGTTGGCGGTTGAGTGTCAATTAGTTGGCCGTTAATGTCAGCTGCCGGGCTAGAAGCCGTATCAGGGTTAGGAACAATAGCCGGTGCAAGGCCAGCCGCTGCCCGCATTTGCTGGTCAAACTGTTGTTTTTGCTGCTGTTCTTCAGCACCTTCTGCTTTTAACTGAGCTTTATTGGCGTATGTTTGCTCGGCTTCCTGCCATTTATGCGGGTCAAAGTCTTTAGGCGGCTCACCGTTGGGGCCGAAGTAGGCAGATGGCTTAATAGAGCTGTCGGCGAGCACCTGGGAAGCGATGCTGCCCTGGGGAGCCCAAGCACCGCGGCCGCTGCTTAAGTGGTTGTAAATCTCACGCTTTTCTTGAGTTACGGGGTCTATATGCTTTGGAGTCGCTGCAATGGCCTGAGGGATGTCGGTGCCTGGATCTTCAGCAACAGGCGGGACAGGTATCTTCTCAGGAAGCGGTTCAAGGTCGGGGTTGGGAGTCATAACGCCCCCGCCATCCGCAAACTTAGCTTTGTTGGCTACATTATAAGTTAGCGGGCTTTCGTGCTTAACCGTAACTTTACCATAACCCTGGTCTTTAGGCTTATCTTGACCAACTTTGATAATTTTGCCGTAATTAGGTTTTTCAGCAACGATTTTGCCGCCATCAGCGTAAGGCTCGCCCTTAATAGCGTGTACGATGTTGCTAATACCTTGAGATATTGCACCGGGTTGATCAGCTCCTTGCTTTACGCCCTTAAGCTTTTCTTGGTAACTAGAGTTGGGGTCTGTGCCTGTGGTAGTGCCCGACGTAGTAGCTTCGCCGCCCTCAGCCATTTTATGTTGCATTTGGTCTTGCTCTAAAGGCGTCTCTGCCTCTTTACCGATACCGGATAGGGCTTGCAACTGGGCGCGGAAGTCTTTGGACAAAGGTTTGTGCGCGATTGTGATCGTGTGCCCTTGAGGGTGCTGCAAGGTAGTCGAGTCTTTGTCAGACTTGACATGCTTGAACTTGCTGATATCAATAGGAAATTTGCTAACACCCATTATTTTTTACCTGGCTTAGGCGGAAGTTTACCATTTTTAGCCATAGTGGCTTGCACAAATTTCATAGCTGCCCAATGCGGGTGCTTTGACTGCATGACTTCGTTTGGTATGACAATACCGCCAGCTTCTAAAGTCTTCGGTACGGTGTCGTTACGGTAGTCGTTACCTGGGAACTTAGGCTTACCAGGGATGCGCTCGCCTGTTTTTAACGGGTCTTTTTTACCTTTAACCACTTCTTTAGCTTCTTTAGGCGGCAAATACTGCTCACCGGGTGAAACTAAAGCGGGCACTTTGCCGCCTTCAGCTGCCATCATAGCTAAAACTGGAGCCAACTGCGTGATTTGCCCTAACATTCCGCCTTGGGCAGCTAATGCTTCCATAGCACCGCCCATATCTGCAGTTGCAGCAGGACCTGTATTGGAGGTCAAACCGCCCGCGTCTCCCATACCGCCAGCCATGGTGTTAGATACGTCGTTATTAGCAACGCCACCTGGCATAGACAACTGATCAAGGCTAGCCGAGCCTGGAGTGCCACTAACAGACGTGCCCGGGTTGCTTGGCCCGAACAAAGCATTATAGCCAGCTTTTAAACCCATGCCCAATCCTTTGCCGATCGTATTACCGGCGGCCGAGGCGCCAGTGAGGGGGGCTTGGGTTGGGTTGTTTTGAGCAAAAAAGTGCTGACCAACGGCCGATTGAGGGCCCTGGGAAGCGCTAGGAGGCGCACCTTGAAGCTGAGTAGTGGCTGGTGCAACCCCACCACCGTCGGCATATTTAGGTATCATGCCGCCTTGAGCTAACCCTAAAGCTGAACCTAAGCCTCCCGCGACGTTGCCCAAGAGGTTTTGCTGCCCTTGCATAGTTTGCCCGGTGAGGCCAGCATTAGCGGTGTTTATGTTAGATTGCATGCCAACGTTGGCGTTGTTTTGAGCGGCAATGCTACCAAGGATTTGCCCCTGTTCGCCCTGAGTTGCCGTGTTAAGTCCCTGGACAGCATTAGCTTGCTGGTTGGCTTGGTTCGTGGCAATGTTGCCTTGCGCGTTTAATGCGTTGAGTTGCTGTTGGGATTGTAAAGAAGCGGCTTGTCCAGCTGCTTGCTGTTGGGTTGCAGCGCCTTGTTGTGCGGCCTGTCTTGCAAGTAGGCCCACGTTTGCACCAGAGCCTCTTTGGCCAGCCATAAGAGCCGCTTGGTTCGCAACGTTAGCGCCAGTCGCTTGAGCCAGCTGCGCTTGAGCGGGATTGGGACCAGTACCATTAGCAACGCCTTGGAGCGCGTTGAATACTTGCGACTGATTACCAACACCATTGGCTTGGTTGACTGCATTTACAAAACTCTGTTGTTGGCCAAGCGCTGCTTGGGCGTTTCCATACTGTTGGTTAGCTTGGTTTACATTGGTGGGGTTAAGGATGTTGGCCTGGGAAGGCCCTTGAACACCTGTGCCGTTTTGTCCGCCCGCTGTACCTAAAAGCCCACCGACGAAACCCATTCAAAACGCTCCTATAGAGTCAAGCTGATAACGCTATACTGCGTTAAAAGCTGAAATCCAAACGACTTGGACCTCGCAAGCGTGTTACTGTCCCGGCTGTAACAAATAATACCTTTAAAATTCAATGATTTAGCATCTGAAATGAGGTTTCTAACGACCATATCAATAGAGTCATTGCGGAGCTCAGGGGGCATATCGGGGTTGGTCACCAGGGTGTCAATCTGCCCAAAGCCGCCTTCAACTCTACGTAGGAAGCCTGCAGCGACTGGGATTTTGTTTTCTTTAGCCACCCACCCTATTGTCGGTAGCGTATCAAGTCGCAATTTATTACTGTAATCCGACTTTTGGGCATAGTGCATTGCCACAACACCGTCAAAATCATCTGCTGGGGAGAACCTTTTAAGTTCAACCAAATGAAGTACTCGCCCGTTGCGTTCTGTAGCCTTTTTTAACGCCTACAACAATATTCATGCCAGAGAGGGACAGCCCTTGGCCGGGAGCGGTACCAAGGTTTGGGTCAAACACCTCGTTAACGGAAATCTGGAAAGTTTCACATTTTTGGTTGCTTGGAAAAACTCTGACTTGAAACGAGTTGCCAGGTCCGCCCCAACCGGAATTGCTACCCCAGTTGTTATCCCCGCCCCAAGAGGGTGTGTAGTTGTCAGGGCTAACTAATACGTTTTGAGAAGGGCTTGAGTTATAGTCATAAGCCATTTGGACGTTTAATTTGAACGGGCTTGCGTAGGTACCCAAAAGGTAAAGGAAATAAAATCGCTCAAATCCTTGTAGCCCAGCCACCGATATCCATGCCGTAGTAAAGCTAAGAAGTACCGGGGAGGAGCCATCCACGTAACTACCCGGGGTTTCTTGAAAGATTTGCCCTGTTGTGCTGAGATAGGTGTCGTACCTATTGAATAACGTTGAGGAAATCGCGTTGATGTTGGTAAACGTACCCCACTGGTTAAAGAAATAGTCGTAAACCAGGGTGATGTTGTTATTAAGGACAAACCGCACTTGGTTTGTACCTGGTATCGACTGGGCGCTGAGGACCGTGTAACCATTAAATGCTTCAACCGGAGCTCCAATATACTGGGTGCTCAAATCCCTGCCGATCAACCAGATGCCCTTGCCGTCGGACTGAAACATCAGCCCTTTTTGCATGAGCACAATTGAGTTTGGATTGTTACATCCGACTGAGCTGGTGATGAAGATAGGGTCTGAAAACGTACTGTTAGCACCTGTGTTATCGGGTCCTTGTCCGTTGATATAATATGCAGCATCGGACTTAAAAATAATAAGCTTGTCATCCATCGGGGCCAAAGCTGTGCAAGTTCCCGTAGATCCCTGCGTTCCAGTCGTTGGTGCCACATAAATCGTAAGCAGGTCGGACATTTCAACTGGCACCGCCTCGATGACTTGTTTACTATACCACAGCAGGTTTTGGTCTTCAGCGTCTATAAGAAACAGGCGGTTATTAAAAAGCGTGCTTGCAATACTGGCGGGAGCGGCAATATCCTCTACGACACCGCCATTGGTGTAAAGAGGGGTGTTTCCGAGAATTTGTGAGTCGGACTGAGTGTCCAAAATAGTAGCAAAATCTATGCCAGTGCTGCTTGTGGAACTAGTCGCCCAGGTAGCTGAAGACCCGTTGGCGTTTAGAACTGGGTTCAAAACACTGGTAAACTCGTAATAGACCTGCTGTCCCTGAGACCACCTGTAACCGACTATCCTCACCGAGGTTTTATAGGAAAGCCTTAGCGTAGGGATGTACAGGGTGACTGAGCCAGTAGTGCCTGAGCCAGTTGTAGTGACCGCAATAGGTATGCTAGGCGCTGACCTGTGCAAGTTGCCCTGGTTGTCTGTCCACTCGTAACAAAACTGGTAAAAATAGGCGTTAGTGTTAGTCCCACCCGAAACAGGAAGGGCTGCCATTGAGCCGCCAGACGCGCTCCAAACGGCTTGAACGTCTTCTGGCCACACCTGAAAGCCGTGTTCCACAACGTTGGCACCGTCGTACATCCACAGCTGCCCACCAGTCAAATGCAAAGTATTGGCTATCTGAGAACTGTACTGATGGTTATCGTTAATTTGAAAGGTAGCGAGGTTGACACCTAGCTGAGTATAGATAGCGTTTGCGGGAAGCGCTGAATTGGTCGTTTTGTTAACAGTCGTAAGGAAATCAGCGTAAAGGTACGGAACAAAATAGGAATTATCCAACTGAGAAACTGTTGGAAGTACCTCGGTTGGATAGTAGCCGCCGCCGTTGGAATAGGCGAGCCGCATATAGATGTTGCCTGTGCTGTCGATCAAGAAGTAACTTGGCTGGTTTGAGCTGGTAGGGGAGCTAGTTACTCCATAAGCCACTAGCATGTAAACTGTGCCCGTGGGCCCAATGAATGCTTTTGACGCCAAATCAACAGACCTTAGGATTGTCGTGGGACTTGAGACCGTGCCTGTTGCAGAAATCGTTACCTTTTGAATATAATCGGTCTGTACGTTAGAAACAGGGTAGGGGCTAGGGTAGCTATAGGTCACCCCGTAAAACAGGGACAATGATCCATTAGCGGCTATAGATGTCATATGTGACATCGTAACGCCCGCTATTGAGGGGTATTCTGTACTCGCTCCGGTAAGTGTGTCGTTGTAATTCTTTGAGTACCCGTTGGTCGTCGAAGAATCGTAGTATGAGAACCAAATCAGCGGTTGTGCTGAGTTTGTGACATCGACAGAAGCTGAGAGTGACGTTGCCGAATAAGTGCTGCTTATGGTCACTGGGGTTGAAAGTACCAAGGACGAGCTGAGCATGTTGCCCAAAACGGTAGAGGTGCTTCCCGCCCAAGCAATGTAGAGGGTGTTTTCATACACGACACCGTCATAGCCAGCTGAAGTGCTTCTAACGGTGGAGCTGATGTTTACGGGGGTGGGGGTTTGGGTTGGGTTTGTGGACGGTATGGCGAAATACTTAAGGTGAGGTGTGCTAGAAACGGTGCACAAATAAGTAAAAATAAAATAGTTTCCAAGCACAAAGCATTTTGCGTTGGCAATTCCTGTCACCGCGTTGTCAATAGACGCAAAGCTTTTAGGAGCGATTATTTGTTGGCCAGTAGAGCTGTCTGATATTTGTACATAATATATACCATTTTGGTCGCTGTAAACTAAGGCGTACAACCCATTAGCAGCTACACTGCCGTCAGGGTTATTTTGAGACGAGGAGTTTCTCACTAAGGGGAGCGTGCTGAGCTCTATGGGCTGAATCGTACCTTTGTTATACCAAGTGTTGGTATCCGCGCTGTACGAGTACAGGTTTGAACCAGTAGCTACCAAGTTATTGTTCTGTGTGGTTAACGTCGTGCTGTTTGTATTTGACGGCAACGTGGTTATGTTAGCGTAACCATTACGTTTTGTCAGCTGCCCAGTAACGTCAAAAATAGAATTCTGTAAAGACAGGAAGTTACCTATCTGAACCTGATTCTTATCGCTTTTGGTGTCTAAACCATTAGCAAAATTTAATGAAACTGGCTGTTTCTGAAGTGCCATTACAACTCATACGCGATTAAGTTGATGTTTTGAATCTGGAAATAGCTGCTGTACGCGCTGTCGCCCTGGCCGTAGAATGTGTAGGTGTACGTGCCAGCTGTTGGGAAAGTTATTGCGCTAATGCTACCAGGCGGAAGGTTGATCGACAATGTGCCAGCTGCTGAGCTGTAAAGGGTCATATTCGTTCCAGAATAGCCAAAAGTAGGCCCGCTGGAGGGGGAAAAATAGTACCCAAATGATACCGTATAGATACCGGAAGTTGTCACAGTGCGGTACCCGCCTATGCTACCTTCAAAGCTCGCCTGTGAAGCCAACATCAACATCACCGGGCGGCCAGTTGTGGTGATAGTCACTGACCCCAACGCTACTGCTGCACCAGTTGCAGGTCCACCGCTCAAAGCTACGCTGGCCACCCCACCAGCACTGACGGTTGAACCTGTGGCTCTTAAAGCCAATAAACCCTGCGTAATGGTTTGGGGAGCAATCTGCGCGTTTGTGATACCTTGGGAATAGGCAACACCGGAAGCGACGTTACCGGAGTTGTCCAGAGTCATGAAGCTTTGAGACGAAGGCAAACTAGCAGGCAGAATAAAGTTGTAAGAGGTGGCAATACCGCTGTTTGGTTGGATTGTTACACCGTAGGTGGTCGAAGCAACGTCCGGTCTGGTCGTTAACGATCCAATATCAAAGTTGGCAGGTGTCGTGCTGCCAGTGCCCTGCCTCCAGGTAAACGTGCCGCCTGCATAGGATTCACCAGGGATGCTGGCGATGGTGGCGTTAACGGCTCCGCCTGAAGTCAATTGTATTGGAGCTGAGGTGCCGTCGTTATACCATAAATCGGGTAGGGGGCTACTCTCGGTGCCGGTTTTAACGTACAAAGTTTGTCCGGCAGACGGAACAGATGACTGTGTCGTAAAAGTCACACCAGCTACAGAAGTCAGAAAATTTGAGTTTAAGCTAAAGGCGGTTTGGATATTAATGCCAGAAGTCCCAATTTGGACGCCTTTACCCGTGCTGTGGTCGTGTTGGTCAATCGAAGTCAGGGAGTTGTTGACGTCAATAGCATACTGCGGTCCAGCTTCGGAGCCCGCTGTAGGTATGATCAGGTTCATGTTAGGACTAAGGGTCGAGCTCATTAGAATACCGCCAAGTCAATCGTACAAGCCGCTGAGGCGTACAATACTAAAGTGAGGTCAGGGGTAGGGTTACTGTCCTGGGTATCGTAAAAGGTGGCTGCTGAGCGAACTCGAGTCGGGATCCAGCCGTTCAAAGTCGCCCCCAGCTTGTGGTTTATGACGTTTTTACCAGAAGTTAATGTTAAATTTTTTAAGATGTTAGCGTTGTTAATGGGGTTACTTAATATGGGATTAAGTACGGCTGGCCATTGGTTTGTCGCCTGGCTCCAAGGTAGCTGCTTAGGAAGCTGTTGCATTGTGGACAGCTCCTATTGGTTGTGCTTTAATAGTGTTATGGATAGATTTTGGAACAAAGTAAATAAAACCTTCGGTTGTTGGCAATGGAATGCTAGCCGTACTAAAGGTTACGGACAATTCTGGTTTGAAGGGAAGCAAGTCAAAGCACATAGAGTTGCTTGGATGCTTGAGTACGGGGAATGGCCGCCTAAAAACAAACTCGTTTGCCATTCCTGCGATAATCCTATTTGCGTCAATCCGGCTCATCTATTCCTTGGAACCTTTCTTGATAACAGCAACGATATGAGAGCGAAGGGCAGAAACAAAACTGCCAAACCTATTCTTTTGTCCAACCCAGGCGAAAGCAACCCTGCCGCCAAACTCACTTGGATTCTTGTAGACGAAATACGCGCAAAGCATAAGACCTGTAAGTATTCCCAGCAATCCTTGGCTGATATGTATGGTGTTAGCCAGCGCACTGTATCCTTGATTGTGCGCCATGAGACTTGGAAGCGCTAGCGCAAACCCACCGCGGCCATTTGGGCCGT
>QGNH01000521.1_pt1 | contig 58426 bp, 89 predicted proteins | sample 1735481 | NCBI WGS metagenome assembly QGNH01 (sample SAMN09239004, study PRJNA386568) | Viral metagenome, whole genome shotgun sequencing project.
CCCCTTTACCGATATGAAACGAGCCGTTAATATACTCGCCATCAGGCGGGATGGGGCCGCTGAGTCCGGGGAACTCGGGCAGGTCAGGCATCGGGCACGAGCGCCGGTTCATTCGGATGGCCGACCACCTCCACCGGTACGGCCTGCATCCCCGGCACCCGGAGCAGTTCCTCGACGCAACTCTCCGCTTCCTGCTCGCTGTAGCGTTGCAGGAAGCGCAGGGAGGGGCGTACTTCCGGGTCAACCGTCTGGCTGGACAAGAACACGCTAATCATGGTGGCGGCCTGCATGTGGCCGTACATCTCGCCGAACATGCTCTCCACCAGTTGCTTCTGGGGGCCGGGTTCGCCGTTCAAGATTGCCAGGACTTCTTTCATCATTTTCCTTCCATTTCTACGAGCATTTTCTTACAATGGGCCACAGCCGCCCTGATTTCTCGATCCCGCATCTTTTCTAGGTATTCCACAACAGGTTTGCGGGTGATCTCACCAGGGATCAAGTCACCCAACCCGGAGAGTTCCGTATTGATAGACCTGATGGCGAAGGTGTGCCGGGCTAGTTCCAGCAAGCCAGGGTCGTAGGGACTCTCGCCGGTATCGAACATTTTCATGCCTTCACCCCTTGCTGCGTGCGCCTCGCCAGCAGCGCCTGGAAATGACCGTAAATCCGCCACAGGCCGACCTTATCCCTGGGCAGGGTGACAAAGGCCGGCCGATCCTCGCCTTCGACCTGGACGGTCCAGGTGATGGCATCGGCGGCCTCGATGCGTTGCACATGGGTCACGGTGAATCCGAAATCAGCGAACATGGCCGTGAGCTCGCGCTTGGGTTCGTCCTGCAGCCAGGCAGGATGTACGACTTGCAGCAGGCCCATCAGCAGCAGATCATCCATGGCTTTCTTCAGGTGGGTGACAGCGCCGGCACCCTTGCCCATAGGGCGATTCCACGTTGCCAGTTCATAGCTCCTGCGGAGTTCATCCGGGGCCAGTGGTCCCGCCTGGATGGCATAGGCCGCTATCTTGTCTCTCATGGTTGGCTTGGCTTTTGGCATCAGTATTTCCTCTATGCAATACGGTAGCCGGCATACCTACATTCCGGGCAATGGACGTTCTTCTGTGGCGGGTGAGAGGTCAGCGTCAAGTCGGGCGACGTGTCCCACAGTTCCTTACCGCACTCCGGGCAGGCGATGCCGTTGGGATGCGGGCCACGGTAGGGGAATGGTCCCGGTCCGGGCGAGTACAGGCGAGATTGCTGACGGCTGAAATCCTTCAGGGGCGAAAGTTCCTTCTCCAACATGGCCGTGGTGTGCTCCTGCGCCATTTCCTCGCACACATCCTGGTTGATGTCCTCTTTCACGTAATCCCCGCCCTCCTTCTCACTCACCGCCCGCATCGGTAAGAGATAGCCCAGTTCGTAGTGCTGTCCGCAGGCTTTACACTTCACGTAGTATTGGAAATCACAGTCGATGTGGAACTGCTCGCCGCAGGCGCAGTAGTGGTCGGCGCACATCTCCGTGCCCTTGTGCTGGACGAACGTGTGCGGGATGCGCTGCATCAGCTTGTTGACGAGTTTGAATACCTGGGCATCGGTGAGCAGGGCGCCCATGGCGGAAGCGCTGCTGTCGTCGGCCACGGACAGATCCACGCCTGCATCCGTTTGCTTGACGCTGACGAACGCCAGCCCTTCAAGGTCGAGTATCCAACCGTCCTTGTCCTCTGTCACCTCCGGGGAGGCAGGGGCCGGCTTGGGCGCGTCCTGGAGAAACTCGGGCCATGAATAGCCGCCGGTCATGTCCATGCCACCTTTCTCATGTTGCCCATCATGCGGTCAAGCGCACTCATCACTTCGTCTATCTCCCCATCCATGATTTTCTTCCGCTTCTGCAGGGCTTCATCAATGTCTTGCTGGTTCATGATGCACAGTTGCCAGTCCACCGTGCCAATCTCGCCCAGGACCGCGCACCACCGCTCATGAAAGATGTCCCTGAGTTCCCCGGGCGGCAGCAAGGCCAAGGATTCCGCCAGTTTCCTTTTCTTCTTCTCCAGTGCCCAACGCGGGGTGTCGTGCACGGTGATCGTGTAGAAATTGCCGCCCAGTTCCTGCCGCTTCTGCTCGAAGGTCAACCGCTCCAGGGCGAAGCCATGCTCATCCTTGCCCAGTTGCACCCGGATGATGTCGTGCACCAACTGATGGAGCCGGGTGATCCGTTCGTCGTCGCTCATTCGCTTTTCACCCCTTCCGCAAATGCCTCTTTAACCTTCTGGGGCCAGTTCTCGTCCTTGGAGCGAGATAGCACGATCGTGGCGGTGATGTGCATCATCCGGGTGAAGTGGATGCCGGTGGGCGTCCAGCAGCCTCCCTCTGCACTGCCCACGTAGTTCAGGTACTTCTCCAGGTCCATGGCATCGGAGAAGATGCGTTCGATCACCTGGTACTCCCATTCCGGGCGCATCACGGTGGTTTCAGGCCCATCGCTCATCGCTTTCCCCTCAATTTCTTTCTGGCGAGCCGCTTGCGCCGCCTTGTTCGCGTCGGGGGCATCTCTGCCGGCCCCAGGGTGATCGACGTGTGCAGGAAGCCCCAGGAATAACTGGATGCGGTGATTTCCCCGATGCCGATCACTTGAACACCTCACTCAACGGCCGGATACGGAAGCGCAGGGCACCTACCCGAGTCTCCCTGTCCTGCTTGAACCGATTGAACAGAAGCACGCTTTTGAAAACAGCGTCCAGAATATGCTGCTCAATGTCCATCACTTTGCCTCTCCCTGGTTGTAGCCACTCGCCATCTTCACGTCAATCCCGTCACTGGTGGAAAACTCCAAAGTAGGCTCCCGGCCAGGGTCGGTGCTCGGCTGCTTGATCAGTTGGCCGTGGGCCTGCTGGCTGAGCGAAATCAAATCCTTCTTGGTGCGGGCGTCCTTGCTGGTGGTCATCAGGGAGTGCATCTGGATCGAACCCTCCATGGCGGTCTTGAGGTTGAGCCGGGCCATCACTTGCTCGGCTTCCTTCCTGAGCAGGGCCAGGTCGCCGCCGGCATCGATGCGGGCCCTGATTTCCTTCAACTGCTGAACCTCGATGGGTGGTGGCGGCCCCTCCGATTCATCCCCGATCGGCAGGTCGGGTTGGTGCATGAGGCGGCTGGCCACGCTCCTGTAGCACCTGGACATGGATGCCTGCATGACGTCCAGGTGGCCCAAGGCGGTGGGGGAGTGGATGCAGAATTGACGCAGCCACTTGGCGGACTCCTGCGATGCCAACCACGTTTCCCTGAGCGTGTCCTGCTTCTTTTTGTTGCCTGCCATTTTAAATTCCCTCCTCATCCGGGTCAGTCCAGCCCGAGTCTCCCCGGGGGCGCTTGCCCCTGCCGGCCATTTCCGCTTCCAGATACTGGCGGTCGGCCATCTCCTCCGTCATGGGCTTGTGCTTCTTTTGGCCTCGGGGGACGGCCGGCCGAATCTTGCGGGGCTTGCCGGCGATGATCGGCAGGCGTTCGCTGTCCAGGCCGTACTGGAGCTGGTTGAGGATGGGCACGGGCATCGAGAGGCTGACGCCGGGCATCCCGATGGTGATGCGGGGCCGGAACCAGCGGCGGCCGTAGTGAGCGCCCAGCAGGGCAGCGGCAGCGCCCAGGATGAAGGCCAGGAGGATGTAGAGGCTAATCAATTCACCAATCTCCGCTAAATTCGACGCACTGTTCCAGCCGGGCTTCCAGTTCCAACACCCGCTCCCGTTCCACCTGGAATTCACCAAGCTCCGCTATCCGCTGCATTGCGGTTTCCCTCTGCTCAGCCCGCAGCCGGCGGACCTCGGCCACCAGGCGCAGGATGTCCATGGGGCCACCGCAGACCCTGCAGTCGATGGGCAGGTAGTCTTGCTCCATTTCAGCCAGGTCGGCTTCATCCGGCCTATCGTCCTTGTCCTGGGCCAGCGCGGCCAGTCGCTCGGTTCTCAGGTCTGGTCCGGGCTCATCCTCCGTCCTCTCCCACGCCGCTCCCCGCAAGGGGTTGTGATCGCTCATCTGGCCGCCGCCTGCCTGAGTGCCCGCTCCAGGCGCACGGCCTTGTCCTGCCACGCATGATTGGCCAGAACAATCTGCTCCCACAAGTCGGGCGGTGACTCATCAATGTCGCGGCCAAGTAGTGCATAGGCCGTCGCCCATTTAGCAAGCGAGGCCATGGCTATTGGGCGCTCTTTCGTTCTTGGTCGGTGAATCCCGTCTGCAACGAGGCGCCTTTGCTGGATGACCGATAAGCTTCGGCGTAGCCACTCACAGCAGACATGGTGCCCGCCATGTTTTGGGGAGAATAGCTAAGCGTCTGGTTTCTGGCTATACCAATGGATGCACCCACAGCAAAGGCGTTTTCATCGGCACCCAGGAAGATGAACTGCCACTGATAGACTTCCCGCTGGTGGTCGATCATCTCCTTGATCTTGGCGTTGTCGAACTCCCTCGATGCGTTCTCATGGCCGTCCGTCTGGATGACCATCAGAATCTTTTCGGGACGATCTTCTTCCGGCAACGATCCCAACCGGGCACCCACCGCGTTGATGGTCCGGCCTACCGCGTCCAGCAGTGCCGTATTGCCACGGGGGACGTAGTTGGTGTCGTTGAGCCTCGGGGCCTTGTCCACGGTGACGTTTTCATAAACCGGCTCGTACTTGTCGTCGAACTGGTACAGCGAAACCGTGCAGGCACCGGGCAACTTCTGTTGCTCGTCCAGGAAGGCGTTGAAGCCCCCAATGGTGTCACTCTTGCGCTCCTGCATTGACCCGCTCCGGTCAAGCACTACGCTGATCTCTACTGATCCCTGCTTAGTCATCGTTTTTTCTCCTCTTCATAGTCTATCCGTGGCCTCTTGCAGGCGTGGAACACCTTGCCGTAGCCCCAGCCCCAGAACAGGCCGAACAGGAAAATCACCCACTCATGGCCGGTCATGCCGTCACCTTGGAGCGATATCGCTCAAACCGGGTCATGAACTCCCCCATCTCCCGGCCAAAGGGAATCCCTTCCTGGTTCTCGTACCGGACCTCTACCGGGAGGTTCTGGCCGTCGGTTGCACCGAATCCGTATCCCCAGACGTGGTAGTAGTCGCCGCTCTCTCGGTGGACGTATGTTCCACGGGGCACGGCACGAGCAGCGCCGGCCAACTCGCCGGCCATTTGCTCGATTGTCAGCCGGCGGTACTGCTTCGGCGGGTAGCGGTCCACCCCGGCATTGATGCCCCGGAAGTAGTCCAGCGAGACGCCCAGCCACAGACAGATCGCCTCGTAGGTAGCCAACTCCGGCGCCTTGCCGTTGATGATCCTGCACAGGGTAGAAGTGGCGATCCCAAGCGAGGCCGCCAGCGTCCGGGCGCTCTTGTTTCCCTTCTTGACCTGGATGGCAGCGACCAACGATGCAAGATCAATCATGGCTGCGCCTTGGCCTTTCCGTCCTCAATCTCCAGGCGCAGGTTCTCGTTCTCCCGGCTCAGGGCGGCTATCGTCTCATGCGCCTTCATCACCAACGCCACCACCTCATCCGACAGCAGGCGCTCCCTGTTCTCGGATACCTTCTTCAGTCCCTCCATTACCTTCCCGTCCGGGTTGTACATCCCCGTCAACAATGGATGCGTCATTCAATCTCTCCCTCAACCGCTTGTTCTCTACCGCCAACTGGTGTACCTGCATCAGCAGCCGGCCACTCTGCCTGATCGCCTCTTGGGCCTCCTCCCAAATCGGACTCTCCAGGTCTACTTCCTCCCCGTCCTTCCGGGGCTTCGTCCAACTCGTTGACTTGCAATTCGGGCACTGACGGGGCTTTGGCTTCTTTGGCTGCCACTTGTACGTGCACTTCCGACACCACCGCTCTTGAAACATTTCACTCCCTGCGCCAGATAATAATAGGACTATATCGCTTTTCCTTATAGCTTGTCAAATTACTGCCTCTATCACTTATGTTGCCTTACTTCCCATGGATGGGCTGGAAACACGTAGTATAAGTATAGCGCTCGGCACCACCTCCCCACCATGTACCCAAACCTCGCCTGTCCATCCAACACCTTCCCTGTTCTACCTACCCACACTCCCCTGGGGTTCCTGCTTTTTCTGGTGTCCAGTGCGATGGCCGTGAGGCAGGCCTCCCATTTTGGCGCTCAGAACTTTTGCTGTACAGGCGTGAGGTGGGGCATGATTCGCGGGAGGAACGTGACTGCTAAACGTCACACAGGGGACTCGCTCCAGGGCCTGCCGGGGGTGGTGGCAGAGGGTGGAGGGTAGACCTGTGCCCACCCGATCGCCCGATCATCACACGCGTCTTCGCCCGCAGGTGCTGCTCGCCAGGCTGAATGATCGCAGGTCCAGGCCCAGCACGCCGCGCCAGCAGCCGAGCCCGACGCCCGTCATCCCACGATCAGGGCCAGGCCCACAGCCAGGCAGCCCCACCTGCCCACGCGTTGGCCAGTGAGATCCACCTGGAGGCCCAGGGGTGATCGTCCCACGATCAGGCAGGCCCGAAGCCACGCCCAGGTGCAGGCGCCGGCAGGCCTGAAGTCATTCCTCTGGAGGCAGAATGCGATCGCCCCGTTGGCTCGGAAGGGAAGCGGAGGGTGATCGCCACCTGCCGGCTGTGGGGTGGGCCTCCTGCGACTGGGGGATGTGGCCGATCGTGGGATACTGGCTGGCTGAGACTGGCGTCGCGCGCACTGCGCCCCCGATTTGTAGGGGTTGGATGGTGTGTTAGGGAGGGGTGCAAAGAAACGCCATCCAAAGCCATATCAGGCCGGTTCACCTCCCCAGCCGATAACCGCCTTCCCCGAGTCTGCCAGCAACGCATGGAAGTAGGTAGTCTGCTGGTTGCGAGCTGGTGACGGCAGCACCTGGGCCACGGTGGACGGGGGCACCGGCAGGGGCGTGCTGCTGGGAAGTGATAGCAGGTGTAGGGCAGGAAGTTGGGTGTCCCCCCAGGGGGAATGTAAAAAGACCATGTATTGGCTGGTAGGTAGTGGGGGTAATTAGCTCCGGCTGGAGGTGGTAGGGTATAGGGCTGTAAGTGGTGCTGTGGGCCAGTCTACAAAATAGTTGTTGACAGGGTTGCAGATAGGTGTATGCTGGATACATACCTACTCCATGGCAAGTAGGTTAACCCGGCCCGATGAGAGGCCCACTGAGTAAGGAGAACGAAATGGTCAATTACCAAGTCATCGACCGGGCAGGGAACATCCTGTCCACCCACAGCGACAGCAACACGGCCGTCATCGCTGCCGACAAGGCCCGCAACGCAACCGGCGGCCAGCACTTCGTTGACATCATCAGCCTGTGCGAGGTCTGCGGCCGCGGCAAGGCCGTCAGCAAGAACCGCATCGGCCTGATGGTCTGCGAGTGGGACATTGACGGCCCCACCGCCGAGGACATGGACAACGCCACCCGGAACAACCAGCCCGGCCCGGTGGGCTGGACCAGCGTCACCACCTAACGGACCACCACCCGGCCCTCCTGAACGAGGGTCGGACTGGTAGCCCTGAGAGGTTACAGAACGAGAGGACAAGACCATGAACACCCTGCAGCCGGCCCGGCCCGGCACCACCTACCCGCTCAACGAATCCTGGGGCCAGAACCTGGCGACCCGCGCCGCCCTGGGCTACGACGTCCAGGGGCCGGCAGCCGACGACCAGCCCGCGCAGCTCAGCATGTTCGGCAAATGAGCGCTCAACTATTCTTCACCACCTGCGGGGGCGAGGTGGCCCGGCTCAACGCCGTCAGCTATCAGCCCCACATGTGGGGCAACAAGGATCCGCTCCCAGCCCGCAACGTGCGTATGATGATGGCCTGCGGCGGCGGCAAGCCAACCCTCTACTATTACGCCTTCGGTCAGTGCGCTGGCTGCAGCGGATGGCACTATGCGGAGCGGATGATCAAGCGGCCGAGTTCCCCCAGTGGCCATGTTTGCGGCGGGAAATGTCGGGCTGCACGTGGGCCTAGCTGCGAGTGCTCTTGCGGAGGTTCTAACCATGGAGCCAACTAAGATGTGCGTCCGCTGCAAGCGCCAGCCGGCTAAGTACCTCGTGACCATGAAGGTGAGCGGCCGCGTCGAGGCGCTGTGCGGCCGCTGTGACTCCAGGTATCAATACTGGTGCGCCATGAACGGCGTTATCGGCTCGAAGGAATACAAGGTTATCCAGGAGGTAACAGCATGAACGAACCCACCCTAACCCCCGATCAGACCTACCGGTCCGGGCCCCTGCTCGTCACCCAGCCGACCTTCCCCGGCCTGGGCTGCAGTCACCGCTTCACCGATGCCAAAGGCAACCAGGTGATCGCCTGCAGCGCCTGCGGCTCCATCAACGGTAACCACACCCAGAAATAAAGGAGCACACCATGAAGAACCCCGCACCCTATCACGTCATCCCCCAACCCGAGATCGGCAAGTTCGCCGTAGTCCTCATCCTCGTTGATGGACCGCACCGCGGTTGCTCCGGCCCCTGCTGGCACGTCATCGCCAAGGGACTGGGCCAGCAGGACGCGACCGACACCGCCGCCCGCATGAACAAGGCGCTCCCGGTTCAGCGCCGCCGGAGCGACTACGCCACCGCACCGGGATACAGCGGTAACGTCATTCTGCAGCAGCACTAGAAGGACTTCCAACCGGCCGCTTACAGTACGGCGGCCGGACTGGCAGCCCACATCATAACGAGAGGAGAATACCGTGAACTACTCAGCCACCTACGACCCAGCGGACAACAAGATCCGCATATCCGGCCCCCGCTTCAGCCCCGAGGAATACGAGCGGGTAAAGCGCGCCGGCTTCCGCTGGGCACCCAAACAACAAATCTGGATCGCCCCCATGTGGACCCCAGCCGGCGCCGACCTGGCCGAGGAGTTGGCGGGTGAACTCACCGACGAGGACACCAGCCTGGTGGACCGCGCCGAGGACCGGGCCGACCGCTTCACCGACTACAGCGCCAACCGGACCCGCGATGCCCAGGCCGCGCAGGCCGGCGTTGCCGCTATCGCCGATAACATCCCCTTTGGACAGCCGATCTTGGTCGGGCACCACAGCGAGAAGCACGCCCGCAAGGACGCGCAGCGCATCGAGAACGGCATGAGAAAAACGATCAAGATGTGGGAGCAGGCCGAATACTGGAAGGACCGCGCCGCCAGTGCCATCCATCACGCCAAGTACCTGGAGCGCGCCGACGTCCGGGCCCGCCGGATCAAGGGCATCGAAGCCGACCAGCGCAAGGTGTTGAAGTCGCGGACGCGTTGCGCCGACTTCCTGCAGGCCTGGGAGAAACCGATCACCCATGATCAGGCCCTGCAGATCGCCAACTTCGATCACGTCTCTCGGCCGTTCTCCCTGGCCGACTATCCCCGGGAAGCACCCGCCAGCCAGTACGAAGGCCCGATGTCGTTATGGTCCGCGCTGGACGGTGGCGTGATCACCGCCGAGCAGGCCCAGGAGATCGCCATCCGGGTACACAAGCGCACGATCCCCCACCTCGATCGCTGGTTGGCCCATTACGGCTTCCGCCTGGACTACGAGCGCGCCATGCTGGCCGAGCAGGGCGGGACCGTGGCCGACCAGACGAAGCCGGAGAAGGGCGGCGCCTGTAAGTGCTGGGTTGCCCGGGGCTGGATGACAATTCAGAAGGTCAACCGGGTGACGGTGGGCGTGCTGGACAACTGGGGCAACGGCGGCGCCGACTTCATGCGGACGATCGAGCTCGACAAGCTCAGCGCGGTCATGTCCAAGACCGATTGGGAAGCCTGCGGCAAGGACCCGCGCCACGGCACCCGGCCGAAGCAGCCGGCACCCGTGCAGGTGGACACCACGCCGCCCGAGATTGAAGCCATGCGCGACAGCCTGAAAGCCGGCGTGCAGGTGGTGAGCGCCCCGCAACTGTTCCCCACACCGCGGGACCTGGCCGCCCGTATGGTGGGTATGAGCTGCGTTACCCCGGAGATGCGCGTGCTTGAGCCCAGCGCCGGCACCGGCTCGATCCTGCGGGCGCTGTTCACCGGCTCGGCCATCCCTCCAACCCAGATCACGGCCATCGAGATCCGGCCGGCGCTGGCCGAGGCCCTGCGCGCTGCCTGGCCCGGGGTTAACGTCCGCTGCTCAGACTTCCTTGAGACGGTGGACGAGCGCGGCTTTGACCTCGTGCTCATGAACCCGCCATTTGCTGACTCGGCCGACGTCGAGCACGTGAGCCACGCCTACACCATGCTCGCTCCGGGTGGGCGCCTGGTAGCCATCATGAGCGCGGGGGCAGAGTTCCGCACCGGGAAGAAGTACGAGCAGTTCCGCCAGCTCGTGGAGGACTGCGACGGGTACATCGAGGCGCTGCCGGCCGACACCTTCAAGGAGGCGGGCACGTCGGTTAATACCGTGCTGGTTGAGATGTGGGCGCCGGCGGCAGCAGTCGAGCCTGAGCCGGTCCCGGTGGTCCCGGTGGTCGCGGCGAAGTACCAGCAATTGAGCATGTTCTAACCCCCAGGCACCACCAGATTAAGAAGCCGGGCCCTACACAATGGGGCCCGGCTTCTCTTTGGGTTGTCTACGGCCGGACGTGCGGCGGGTTGATCTGGTTCCCGTGCTCGTCTACCTGCGGGTTATTGCTCGGGTTGCCGCTCGGGTTATTGAGCCGGTTGCCGTGCTCGTCTACCTGCTGAGGGATCAGGCTGCCGTGGCTGTCCACCGGCGCCTGGCCCAGCCGCGCCTTCTCGGCTGCGAGGTCGCCGGCGGAGCGATGGCCGGGGCTCGGGCCATCGGACCTCCCCGGGCCGGGCTTGCCGGGCGTGTCGCCGCGCATCTTCATTTGTTCGAGGCTTGCCTGTTCGAGCTTGTCATCGCCCGGGGAGGCGATGCCGCCCGTTTGAGCGCGCGTCTGCAGCTCCTTGTCGTTGGCTGCGCTTTGATCTCGAAGTTCCTTGTCGGTGGGCGTAGGCATTGGATAGCACCTCTTTTCCTGGCTCAATCATATCATTTCAGGGGGGGGCAAGGTTAAGATTATTGCGAGTGATTGACAACCGTTCCTTAACCCTGGTAATCTAGGAATGTGGACCAACGGCGGGGGCGACCCCGAGAGAAGTTCACCGGCTCGCAGTTACTAGGTGTCGGGATAGGCGGGCCAGCGCAAGCGGCACACGGAGCGAGGCCCCCAAGTGGGCGGCCGGAGCTCACACTTCCCCGCAGGGCTTCGGCTCAGCGGGGATTGTCGTTGGTGGGGCCGCCGCTTGCACCAAACGCCAACCCCGTGCTAACCTAATAGCACTACCGAATCAGTATGGAAGCCCTGGGGTGCGCGGTCCGGGCCGGGCAATCGAACCCCCAGGGCTTCTCCATTCCCCCAGTTGACAGGGCAGGCCCGCGCGGATTAAGATGATCCCAACCGGTCCGGAGTGTTCGATATTCTCCCCCGGCCGCATACTGATGCTACTCGGTAGTTCAGTCGGGCTCTAGGAGCCGGCCTTCCAGGGCCACCCTAACCCCACTGAACTGAACACGCTTAAGGGGGAGTCGCCATCCGGGGCGGAGGCCAGACAGCATACATCGGGTGCCCAAAAGGGGATCCCGGCTGAGTCATACTTCATAAGCCCGCGTGTACGCGTAAGCCTGACGCACGCACGCGAGGGGAGAACTCCCCCACCACTTGCCCGCCCGACCCGCGTGGGCTATAATTACCGTAGAGGTACACCATGCAAATCCTGACAATCTCCAAGGCATCCGAGCTCACCAAGTCCCTGGGCCATCCCCTGGAGCCGCGCAGCATCCGGGCCGCCATCCACCGCGGCCTGCTGCCGGCAGAACTGGCCGGGCCGCGCTGCCTGCTGGTCACGGAGCAAGACCTTCGGGCGTACCTGGCCCGCAAGAAGGATAAGCCGGGGCGGAAGCCGGCGAAGGCTGGCTGATAATTCTCCCCCACCCCCTTGATTAACTGCCGCTAAAGGAATACAATGGAGGTATAAGGAGAACGCCATGAACCAACCCCCGATTCCCTACACCCCCGAGCAAGTCAAGGCGCTCGTGAAGCACTACGCCATGGTGAACGACATCGAATTGCTCTATGGCCCGCGCCGCGCTTGTGAGGCCGAGGGCTGCCAGAAGGGCTGGCCCCTGGTCATGGAAGGCGGCAAGTGGGTATGTGACTCGCACCGCAAGTTCGCGGCAAGAATCTGGTAAGGAGAGCACCATGAAAATCACCCAAGTAACCTACGGGCAGACCGTCAACACCGGCAATTACAGCTCGATGCGCCTGGAAGCCACGGCGGAAGTCGATGAGGGCGACGACGCCGCCTTCGTTATGGCGGAGCTGCGGGCCTTTATCCGGCTGCAGGCGACCGACCCGGCGAAGGGGGCATCATGAACACGCCCACCAAAGCAGCACCGAAACCGCCCAGCCCATTGCAGGAACTCAGGAAGTTAGACGCCTGCTCCGATGCCATGGATTGGGTGAAGGAACAGAAGCGAGCCAGCAGGCAGAAGCTCTGGGACACCTGCGCCGACCCGGAATGGCAGCTCTGGTACATGGAACACTGCGACATAGCCGAGTCACGCATACGGCTGCTCGCTGTCCTGTTTTCCGAAGAAACCGCCCACTTGCTGGAAGATGGCCCCGCCAAGGAGGTCATCACCAAGTATTGGGCGCACGTCAAGGCAGGGCAAGGTGTCGTCAGTGACGACACCTTGCGGGAATCGGCCTGGGCATCGGCCAGGGCATCGGCCAGGGAATCGGCCTGGGAATCGGCCTGGGCATCGGCCAGGGAATCGGCCAGGGAATCGGCCTGGGAATCGGCCTGGGCATCGGCCAGGGAATCGGCCAGGGTATCGGCCTGGGCATCGGCCTGGGAATCGGCCAGGGTATCGGCCAGGGTATCGGCCAGGGTATCGGCCTGGGCATCGGCCAGGGTATCGGCCAGGGTATCGGCCTGGGAATCGGCCAGGGCAAGGCAATGCACGATCATCCGCCAACTGTTCCCCAAGGTGCCGAAGCGAAAGGGGGCATCATGAACACCACCCGCCTTGACGCCGCCCTGTACAATTACACCGCCCACCTCCAGCAGTGCCACCGGGACGCCGCCTGCTGGCGCCGGGCCAAGGAACTGGCCTGTGTGCCCGAGCGCAGCGAGCGCGTGAAGAACAGCGAGAACATCCTGGCCCGTAGCGGCGTCAGGCTAAGCCGCCTGCGCGCCGATGCCTTCTTCGCCGGCGCCAGCCTGGAGCAGATCGACGCCCTGCACGGGGCCGCGGCTGGAGGTGCGCCGTGACCCCCGACACCATCAGCGACGAGGCAGAGCGGGAATACCAGATGCTCCTTCGCACCTGGGGCTGCCGGGTGACGCCCACGCCCCGGCCGACTGTCACCCGCTACGAGCGCCGCCGGCCCTGCCATGACTGGGAACTGCTGGTGCTGGTGCTGGTGGTCGTGGCCGTGATCGTCTGCGGCAGGAGCATGTTGTGGGCATTCGGACTGTAGGAACCGGAAAGCAAGGAGAACGAACATGGCAAACGAGACATTGAGAGCGGCGGTGGCCCTACTGGCCGAGCGAAGGCTACATGCGGCCGCTTGCAAGGCCAAAGTAGATGAAGAGCGAGCATACTGGGAAGCTCAGCACGAAAATAAAATTGCTGAGGCCCGGCTGGCCGCTGCCTGCGTAGCCGAGAGCGAGAATGAGGTGCGCTCATTAGCCATCGACGAATACGTGTTCGTCGGTGACAAGCACCCGGCACCGGGCGTGGATATCCGCGTTACCAAACGATTCAACTACGACGCGGGGGCGGCGCTGGCCTGGGCCAAGCAGCACGACATGGCGCTGGCGCTGGATAAGAAGGCATTTGAAAAACTGGCCGCAGTCTCGCCCGAATCAATGCCCGTGACGGTGGAGGAAGTGCCGACCGCGACGATCGCAACAAATCTGGCCGCCAAGCTCACGGCCGAGGCCGTGACGGTCTAGCGCCATGCACGTCCTGACCTACCCCAGCCAGCAGGTAAGCCGCGCCAACGCCGATGGCACCAGCACGCCCTACGCCGTCACCCGCACGACGGACAGCGAAGGCCTGCTACTCGGCGTCTGGGTAAGTGCGACCACCGGCAAGCATGGCGGCCCTTACTTCCTGCTGCCGGCAGGCGACTTCCTGCACTGCTGCTGCAGCCAGTGGGACATGACGGTGCTAGACGGCCCGGAGCTGGGCATCAACTACTGCCATCACATCGCCCTGGCTCACGAGGCCGCACTGCAGGAAGCCCAGGGCCCAGCCCCGGTGGGCGAGCGGGATTATTCTCGGATGAAGTCGCCGCGGTTGGTCCGGGAGCTGTCGGCAACGGCAAAGCAAGTCATGGAAGATTACGAAATTTTCTAGAGGAGGGAAGATAATGATAAACGAACTGGCAACAACCACCCAGCCCAACGACGGGCAATTGGTGGGCGTACAGAAGCCCGGCGGCCAATTGGCATTGGCAGATATTTGGAACCGGGAGCAGATTGAAACCATCAAGGGGACGATTGCGAAAGGCGCTACGGACCAGCAGTTGGCATTGTTCGCGAATGTGTGCCACCAGACTGGTTTGTCGCCTTGGACCCGCCAAGTCTACCTCATTCCTGACGGCCGCGGCAGCATGACGATACAGATCGGCATTGACGGCTATCGGCTGATTGCCGAACGTACCGGCCGGTACCAGGGCCAGGAAGGCCCGTTCTGGTGCGGCCCTGACGGAATCTGGACGGACATTTGGTTGAGCAAGTCGCCGCCGATGGCCGCCAAAATGGGCGTATGGAAGCAGGGATTCAAGGCCGTGCTTTGGGCCGTGGCCCGGATGGACAGCTACAACAAGGGCACGCCGACGTGGAAGGCGATGCCGGACGTGATGATCGCCAAGGTCGCTGAGTCCCTGGCCCTGCGCCGCGCCTTCCCCAACGAGCTGAGCGGCATCATCACCGACGTGGAAGTGGGCGAGCCTATGGACACGGACCCGACGCCCCCCACCGTCCAGCAGTTGCCGCCCCGCCAGGTGGCCAGCGTGCAGGCCGACACCACCCTGGACGCCGACCGCGACCAGGCCCGGGAGCAATGGGCGCGGGTTGCCAGGAACGCCCGCAACGCAGGGGTATCAATCCCTGACGGATGGCGCATCCTCAAGTCCGATACCGCGACGGATATCCTGGGCAAGGCCGATATCATTCACCAGCACGCGCTGGAAGCCAACCACGCCCCCGAGCCCGAGGTCATCGACGCCGAGCACACCGCGGTAGAGCCCGAGGCCACCACGCCCCAGCAGCCGGCTGCAGCAACGCAACCCATCACCGCGCAGAGCCGGGAAATCCTCGGCATCTACCAGGACCAGCTCATCAAAGCCGGCAAGCACACCCCGGAATCGCTGGCGGAATTCGCCGCCGAGGTGCTGGGCTGGGCCGAGCCGCCGGATGACTGGTCGATGCTCAGCGAGGCCGATGCGATGGGGGTCCGCCAGGCCATGGGCGAGCTCGTCCGCAACCTGGAGGAGGACGAGCCGGAGAAGCCGACGGCCACCGGCAAGGGCGGCAAGAAGAAGTAGCGACTACGCGGGCTGGCCCCCACCGCAACCACGGGGGCCGCTCTGATTTCTTCGCTTGACAGGCGCGGATGAACTAGCTTAAGCTAAAATAACGAGGACTAGCAAAATGAAACTGCTCCAGATGGAACGCGAGCGCCGGAAGTGGACCCGGGCGGAACTGGCCCGCCGCGCCGGCATGAACGGCGTCACAGTCGGCCAGATCGAAAACGGACGCATCGCCCCCTACCCCGTCCAGCTCCAGAAGTTGGGCGCGGTCCTGGGCATCTCGCCCGGCGAACTGATGGCCGAAACAAACGAGGGAGCGGACGGGCAGACGGCATGAGCCGCAAGCGCAGCATCAGCACCGACATCAGCACGGACCCCAAACTACTGGACCTGGCCGCGCATGGCGCGTTGCCTTTGCTGCTGTATACGTGGGCCATCCCCCACGCCGACGACTGGGGCCGGATGGCCGGCGACCCCCGGCAGTTCAAAATGATCGTGTGCCCTGGGCTGGACGTGACCGCCGCCCAGGTGGACGAGGCGCTGAGCCAGATCGCAGCGGTCGGGCTTTGGCAGAGATACCAGGCCGATGGACGCCAAATAATTGCGTTTCCTGCCGATTCGTGGTGGAAACACCAATCTTATATCGCCCAATCGAAGCGCGACGCCGACAAATCCCAGTTTTCGCCACCGGACGCCGCCGATTGCCAGGCTTCACCACAAAACACCACAAAACACCGCTTCCCCTTCACCTACTCCTTCACCTTCCCCTTCACCTACTCCTTCAGATCACCCCCTACCCCCTGCCGGGGAATCGGGGGCTGACGCCCCCGCCGATGACGCGCCGGCTGCGCCTGAGAAATCAGCACGACAACGCCGGGCGGCTGAGAAGGATGCGAAGGCCAGGGCGCTCCTTGCTGCGTATCGGCGGGCGAGATTTGAAGGCGGCCCGGACTTCACCAAGACCGATTGGAAAGACAGCGGGCCGCTCTGGCTCGCCGCCGTTGATGATGGGCGCAGCCCTGAACAAGTCGAAGCGACGACGCGCCGGCTGCTGCTGGACTTCAGCAGCCCCGACATGGTTACGCCCAAGGCTGTATTGCGCCGGGTGGATGAGCCGGCGGCCCGAGCCTTACCGGCCACCATCACCCCGCACCCATCCGCCCGCGCTGCGCCCCGAGAAACGCCGGAGCAGGCCATAGACCGGGGATTGCGTGAAATACAGGAGTACAGGAGTAGTGCAAATGGCTAACGAAAGGGAGATCGGGGCGCTGTTGAAAATGGCGGCGGCGGTCGTATCCCGCCCGTTGCAGCCGCCCGACCTGGCCGAAACGCTGAAAGCGTGGGTGCTGCTGCTGAGTGACATTGAGCCGGCCACGCTTCAGCAGGCCGTGGCAAAGGTACTCCAGACGGCGGAATACTGGCCGCAAATCCCGGCAATCCGCGAGGATGCGGCGCGGCTGTCCTATCAGGCAGAAATGCGCCAAATGGCCGAAGCAACCAAGCGCGCCATGATCCGCTCTGGCGACTGGAAAGACCCACCCCAGCTCGAAGCCGGCGTCAATCTGGCGACCCCGCTCAACCCAGGCGTGCAGGCCATCGTTACCCGGCTGTCGGGTCGGAAGCAGATAGCCGATACGAGCGGCGGGAATGAGGATGACGAATGAGCGCCCACGCCACCCACACCGCCGGCATCGACGGCAACCCCTGGATCGGNNCGTACGCCCGCCGCGTCGCCTACCTTTCCGACCTGATGATCGAGGCTATGGCGGTGGGTGACAGGAAAATGCTGGACCACATCAAAGTCGAGCTGGCCCAGGTGCCCGAGGAATACCGGGCCGGCAAGGGGCAGCAACCCACGCCCCGGCCAGCGGAACCGGCGGGAAGGTCCGAGGCCTTGCCCGGCCAGTACGCGGCGGATGTGGTTCAGCCGTACAAGGGGCTGGAGTTGGGCGGAAAGCGAGGAGCGGCATGAGCAGCAACAATACCAAAATCGAATGGACGGAACGGACATGGAACCCGGTGCGGGGCTGCAGCCGGGTAAGCGAGGGCTGCCGAAACTGTTACGCCGAAACCTTTGCCGCCCGCTTCACCAACCCCGGCCAAGCGTTCGAGGGCTTCGCGGTCCGCACACCCCAGGGGCCGCGCTGGACGGGCAAAGTGGAGCTGAGCCTGGGCAACCTCTGGGACCCCATTTCCTGGCGCAAACCCTCGCTCGTGTTCGTCAATTCGATGAGCGACCTCTTTCACGAGGACCTGCCCGAGGGCCAGATTGCCCGCATCTTCACCGTCATGCGCGAGGCCAGTCACCACACGTACCAAATCCTCACCAAGCGTCCGGCCCGAATGCTGGACATCATGCGCCGGCTTGACTGGTGGTACGGCTGGGACGGCGAGTCTGGTGGCTGGAGCGCCACTATCTGCAGCCCTGGCGAGAAACCAGACAGCCCATTCATCCTGCCCAACGTCTGGTTGGGGGTGAGCGTCGAGAACCAGGCCACCGCCGATGAACGGATACCCCTGCTGCTGGACCTGCGTGACCTGGCCGCCGTTCGCTTCCTGAGTTGCGAACCCTTGCTCGGTCCCCTGGACCTGGGCCGCTATCTCTTTGACGAGAATGGCGAGCCCTGCAAAGAGTGCGGCGAGCGTATCCGTATCAGCAGCGGACAAGGGGTGATATGTGGCTGCTGCTCCGAGGGACTGGAGCCGGCCGACGCCTACCGCGTTGACTGGCTCATTGCCGGCGGCGAATCGGGCAGGAACGCCCGGCCCTGCGACCCCGATTGGCTGCGCTCACTGCGTGACCAATGCCAGGGGGCCCAGGTGCCCTACTTCCTGAAGCAGTTGGGCGGCCGGCGGAACAAGCGGGGCGGCGACGCTGCGGTGCTTGATGGCCGGCGCTGGGTGGAGATGCCCACGGCTTACAAGCCAGCGGAAATAGTGACGGCCTGATGCGCACCCTCACCCCCTGGCTACTTGCCTTCCTGCTGGCCCTGGTGCCTGCCGACGTTGCCGCCCACCCGGTGCTGGTTGGCGGCAAGGAGTACCGCAACCTGAAGCTGCCGGCGGCCGTGACCTCGTTCCTGCCCCTGGTCCAGCGGGTTGCCCAGCAGGAACGGGCGCCCCAGCTCGCCACCGTCACCGCCGCCTACTGCTGGCAAGAAGGGGCCGACCCCCGCCAGGACTTCAGAGCGGGCAGTATGCGGGCCATAGGGCTGTGCAGCGTACAGGCCCAGGACTATCCCGGCTACTCAATCCGGCAACTGCTGGACCCGGTGCTCAATATCCGGCTCACGCTACGCGAGATGCTGACCAGGTGGACCGGCGACCCCGTGACGACGGCTACCGATACCTTCCTGCCTCGGTGGCGGGTGTTCGGCGGCCCGGCTGGGCAGTGGAGTGGCCCGGCTGAATACCAACGCGCGTTGCGGGCGCGGATACGGCTGCTGGAAACGGCTACGAGGGGCGACAAATGACCCCCGCAACCCTGCCCCGCCGCCCTGTGGCCCTCGACTTGCACCCACCCCGCGGCCGGTCCCTGTGGTTCGCCCGCCCCTGCCGGCAATGCGGCAACCCCGGCTACTACTACTGCCATCCCCGGCGCCCCGGCAAGCCCAGTGGCCGCCTGTGCGACCTCTGCCGCCACCGCTGCCGCAAGCCCTGGGTTAAGCCCGCCATACCCCGGCCCGCCGTTGACCACGTGGCCCTGTACCGGCTGGGGCGGTTCATCCAGGCGCTAACTATTGTGGTCGGGGTATGGCCCAGCGCCGCGCTGCGGCTCATCGGCGTCAAGTGGCACGCCCAAGCCTGGATGCGGGTGCGCACCGGCACCGCGCCGCCCGGACGGCAGCAGGCGGTGCTGGTGGCGTTGCTGCTGAGCAGTCCTGACATGGTGCACGCGGCGCAGGCGGCCGATTGCCTGGCGGATTACTGGATAGCGCAGGAGATCGGAGAGTGAGAGTGGAGGAAACGGGCATGGCAACTGAAATCAAGCAAACAGAGGCACCGGCAGCACCGAGGGGGAAATGGGTAGCGGCGGAATAGATAGCGTCGATTACTTGTGATTGGAGGAACTGAGATGGGGGCAGCAGCCTGGAACCGTGGCAGCAGAAAGATTGCCCGTGAAGCCGATATCGCCATTGCCGCCGTCAACCATAGGCAAGACTTGGCGTCTAGGCATTACTTCCACACAAGGCAGCGGCGGCCCGAGCGCGAAACGCGGGAAGCCCTACGGGTGGCTCAGCAGAAAGTGGAAGCCCAGCGTCGAGAGGCCGAGCGTCGGGCTCACCTCCCTGAAGGCACCCTGCGCTCTACCTTCCTGGATGATAGCGTGTTGGGTGGGACGCAGCTATTTTTGAGTTACGAGGGCGGCTGGTACATCGTCCACACACGATTCCAGTCGCTTGCCAGGCGGCGCAACCTGGACGATGCAGCCGCCGTGTATGAGCGTATCGACATGGACGGGGTATTGCCGTGATGGCTAAATGCGAGATCCAATGTGACTACCCAGATCGGGAGCAATGCCAGAACCACGACTGGCATGTGCCTGAGTGCAAGTGCAACGAGCAGGGCGAGGACTGTATCAGGGGATGCGACCCCGAGCCCGTCATTGAACCCTGTACCTGCAAGTGTCACGAGGATGACGACTAATGATTACGCGGATTATCAGTGGAGGCGAGATTTTCAGGATGAATGAGCGAATTATGCGGGAAGTGGATAGCATCGAGGCCGACCTTGAATATCTCATCGGCCAGGCCGACGAGGATGGCGACGAATACGCAGCCAAGCGCCTGCGCCGCATGATAGACCTGGCCCATGAGATCCAGGACCAGTATGCGCCCGAGGCGGTGACGGAGCAAGATTAGAGGATTATTCGTGAAATCTGGAATGGAGGGGCTATGAAGGAACCTACACGCTGCATTACGTGCGGCTCGCTCTGCACAATCTACAGCTCAGGCGAGGGCACCGACAGTTATGAGCCTATGCAGGACGCCGACTTATGCAAGGCCCTGGAAGCCGCCCAGGCGCGGGTGGCGGAACTGAACGGTCGATGCTGCGGCTGCTGTCGCATGTGCGCTGTCGAGGGCGATTGCCCATATGACATCGACGAGAAGGGCGGGCGCTGCTGCCAACCAGGTGGCGAGTGCCTGCACACCACGCCCCAGGCAGGCGAGCAGGAGGGGCAGGGCGATGGCTGAGCCCCTATGCCCCGAATGCGGCGGCACCGGCCGCTCTTACTGCCACGGCTGCGACGTATACACCGCCTGCACTGCCTGCGGCGACGTCTTGCACAACTGCCTGGATACCGAGGACGACGACTGGGGAGGCTGGGAATGAAGAAGGTTTACAAGGGCTACGAAATCGAAGTAAAGCGGGAGATGTGCCTTGGCGGTTGGTCCCAGCTTTACTTCACCATTTACCGCATAGCGGACGGACAGGAAATGGAGTGTAGTTTCGAGGATAGCGCCGAAACCGTGCGGGAAAAAGTAAAGCACATGGTGGCCAGAATCGACAACGAACACGCCGAGGACGACCCCTGGGGAGAAAAAGCGGAGGCGGCTCGATATGGCTAAGAGAGGCAGAACCGGACCCATGACGCAACTCCGGCTGTACAACCAGTTACGCGGCTTACTGGCTGACGCGGTGAACGAAAGTCACCACGCCAAAGGGTGCCCCCGGTATAATTGCCAGTTCGCGGCGGTGGGCGAGCCCTGCCCATTGGAACGCACGCCCAAACAGCACGCCTCGTGCTCATGTTGGCTGGGAGCGGCAAGGGAAGCCCTGGGAGGGACGCCATGAAATACGGCCGCAACATGCCCAACGGCCCCCTGCACGAGATGGTCGGCACTATGCCCCTCTGCGGTAAGCCCGTGGTGGGCTCGCTGACCGTTGAGGTTGACGGCGTGCACCCGGCCGGCTGGGTCTGCAAGGGCTGTAAGGCAATCAAGGCGGGGCGGAAGAAGCGGGACAGGAAGCGAGGAGGGGCGGCGCCGTGCTGAAACCCAAGCCCGAGCGGTGGCAGGCAATCACGCCCACCGAAGTAGCCAGGAAGCAACTACAGCAGGCGCTCAGGCGGCCGAAGAAGGACACGAAAAAGCCGAGGCCCCCTGCAGGCCCCGGCAACCCGGACGGAACTAGGCCTCGCTCTTGACCTTGGGCTGAGTCCAGGCGATCTCCCCGACTTTGCGATAGGCGTGGCTGGGTTTCACCGACTGGTTCAGCCACTTCCCGGCGCTCTCGGCCTTCAGTAGGCCCTCGGTGATTGCCTCCGGGGCCACATCCGCGTAGTCGTACACGGAGCCATTCTTGAAGGCGATGGTGAGCACCCGGCTGTGCTCGTCGTAGGCCGCTGCCTCGATGTTGCTGGACTCTCGGCCGGACTCGTGAGTAACTGGCCCGATGGTGATCTTCACGGCTAAACTCCTCTGCTTTCCTTGTACATGCGGTTATGCTCTGTTTCCATGTTACTCCCTACAGAGTATATTGTCAAGAAGTCCCACGCCTTGCAATTTACTCCACTACGGAGTAAGATTGAGGATACAAGGGAGCACGGCAATCATGGCCAGTACATCAATCCAACGGAAATCCTACAAGCACCAGTGCGAGAGGTGTGGTTACTGCTGGATCTCCACGCTCAAGCACCCTGTCCGGTGCGCCAACAAGGTCAACTGCGCCAACAAGGATTGGAATAAGCCGGCCAAGGCGGGCAAGTACCGCCGCGGCCACAGCCCAACCGGCCTGGCTGGACAACCGGAACTGCCGGCCGCCCCCGACCATAACTAGAACAGAAAGGAACCACCTATGAAGCGAGAAATTGGCGTATTGATCACGAACCTGAAGCAGAGCAAGGACGGCGAGATCGTCGTGGAGCTCACCTTCCCGCTGGGCCACAACCCCATGGACTTCCACGAACTGGCCCACTACCGCGCCAATACCAGCCCCATCGAACTGCAGATCACCAACAATCAGATCGGCCTGGCTTTCGACAAGATGAGCACCCAGGTGAGCCAGGTGTGCGCCCGGGTGCTGAAGGAGCACGAGGAAGAGAAGGAGGCGGCGCGGAAGTTCGCCCAGCAGCAAGCCGAGGAAGAGAAGCAGCGCCAGGTGCGCCCACTGCGCGCGTGATGCCTGAATTCGTTAGCCGGCTGGGCCGTCAGGCTCCCCAGGGCAAGAACGCCGGCTACTTCGACAGCGGCACCCAGCGCTTCCAGGCGATACGCTCCCTGGACTGCCACGCCTGCGGTAAACTGATTGCGACGGGGAAATACTTTGGCCGCAAGACAATGAGGGACAGCCAGATCACACGGTTTATTGTATGTGAGCCGTGCCTGAAGAAATGGGAGGAGCAAAGGTAATGGACTTCGCAGCGGAACAGAAACGGCTGGAGGCAAACGTACTCACTTTGCAGTCCAACCTCACCAGCTACATGCAAGGCAGGAAGCAACTGAAGGGGCAGATCAGAGAAACGGAGCTCCAGATCAGAGCCAACCAGGGGGCACTGGAGCAGAACCAACGGCTCCGGGCCATGCAGGCAGAGGAAGATGCAAAGCAGAAGGAAGCCGAACCGGACAAGGCCCCGGAAGCGGCGACGAACCTGGCCGGTGCGAACGGGAACCCGCAGGCCAAGACGCCCAGGGAAAAGCCGCGGGGCCGTCCGGCCAAGCCTGAGCCCGGGGCGGTGATGGACGAGGCATTAGCCGCGGCCCGGGAGCGGGCGATGGACGTGGAATTGCAGGCCGAGGACCCGGAACTCCACGTAGGCGAGCCGGTATGAACGAGCCCATCCCCAAGCCACCCCTGGGCGAGGCGCCGAACTTGGCCGAGTCCGAGGAGGCGAAAGTCCTGCGCTTCCCCGGTGCCGACGTCATTCTATCCGCCTTCGCCTTCAACTCCGCCATGTCCCGCAACGAGGCCACGCTTACCCACCGGACCTCCGGGGAGAGCGTCCTGCTGGTGATAACCAAGAAGGACGAGGAACGGCTTCAGCGCATGGGCGACAACGAGCGCCACGCCTACTTCCAGACCAAGCTGGATAACGCTGTCACCAGGCTCAGGGAGAAGGTGGACAAGCCGGACAAACCGCTGATCGAGATAGCGAAGCGGTAGTGATGGCCCGGATCGAGCAGGACTTGAACCTGCAACCCCTCGGCACGGCCTGCGTCCAGACCGCCGCTCTACCAGCCGCGCACCGATCCAGCCATCAAGGCTAGTTTAACATGGCCCAGCCCGGCGGCGCCCCCTTGGGGATATTGGCTTTCAAAATATCCTGTTTTTCGGCTCCCAGGTCAAGGCAATAGGTTCACCCCAACCGAGTAGGTTATTGACGTGGCATCATCCGGCGTGAGCGTCACATTGAACACCTCGGGGATGGCCCTGCTCGCCACCGTACCAGCCGCCGCCGTAGCGCCTGGGTACACGACAAACACTTTTGTCCCCGTTGATGCCGCCTTGGTGGGCGCCGCCAGCAAGGGGTAATACTTCCCGCTCATCGGGTCCTTGCCGCTGATCGCGATCGTCAGGCCGCCGGCTGAGTAGGCCGTCACGTCCAGGATCACTTCGACCCCGCGGCAACCCAGGGAATCCAGGTCCTTGAAAGTGATGACGGAAGCCGAAGCCACCGCGGCCGATGCGAATAGCTGTATCTGTCTACCGAGTTGCTTAAGAGACATTGGGCACCTCCTGTGCGGGCAAGGGAACTGGGGTAACGGGGAAGGCCGCCGGCTGGGGAGTCAACTTGCTGGCGATGAGCTGCATCGCCGCCTGGAGCTGCTCGGCTTCCGTCAAGACCGGAGCGACCACCGCCGGCGCGGCATCGGCCACAGCCGGGTGCTCGGGGGGCGGGGCCGATGGCGTCTCCGCAGGCACCAGGGCGGATTCAATGTCGTGGATGCTGGACAGGGCCACCGTCTGCGCCACGTCCGGCTTGACCCCGAGGGTGGTCATGAGCCTGGCGGCTCCCTGCTCTGCCAGGGCTTCCACGTCCACCACGCCCGACTGCTTCAGGGCGCGCACGGTGGACACTCCCACCTGGGTAATCTGCTGGGTGCGCTGGTTGTCCTCCATCGCCTTGAGCGCCGGCCCGGCCAGGTACTTGATGAGGGCACCGATGGCCCCCGAGGCCACCAAGGCCACCAGGATTTGATTGAGCAATTCTTGCCACATGGTTTTCTCCTTACACTACGTTGATCTGCAGGTCGGAGCGTCCCAGTTCCCTGCTCGCGGCGTTGTAAGCCACCACGGTCAGGGTGTGCGGTCCCTTGTCCTGGAATTGGAGCTCGATCGGGGACACCGCCGGGCCGGCGTAAATCTGGAACCTGCCGTTTGCCAGCACGTAAGCATGGTTGGTGCCCGTGGGCCACTTCATCCCGAACTTCAAGGGCACCTTGGCGGGGAATCGTATCCCCTGCTCCTGCACCCACATCGAGGGCGCCAGGGTGGTGTTCAGCGCCGCTGCTACCCGCTTCATGAAAGCCGGCCAGTCCCAGTAGGGGCCGGGATCGGTGTGCGTTTGATTCGGCAGGTCCACGTGCCCCAGCAGGTGCACGCGGTCGAGGGGCAGCTCCCAGGTGGTGAGCAACCACGCGGCTATCTCCGCGCCCGTCTGTAGCTGTACCTCCGTCCAGGGACCGTGAGGCGGGTTGGAAAGCATCCGGCCGGACATTTCTATGTGCCCGCCCCTTCTGTTCGCTCCTGGGGCAGCCCAGGGGGTGTCCTCGATCTTCACGCACTGGATTACCTTGCCGTCCTGGCCCACCACGAAGTTGGCGGACACCTGGGCGCTGGGGTTGTGGAACCAGTCGGCCGCCTCCTGTGCATCGGGTCCGCCTTCCGTAGAGTGCATAACCACCACGTTCTTGGTGTCGCAGCCCTCGGTATAGTTGGGCGACTGTAAATATTCGCAGCCCTTGAATTGTCCTGTAGTCATTGGATTTGTGCCTCCGCGCTAACCTGAATATGCCAACCGCCTATGTCTGTGTCGCTTTCAATCCCGAACTTCGCCTGCACCTCGTCTGGTGATAGCGGGTTGACGGCCACCCCGCCGGTGAAGTGGATGACCATCGATCCTCCGGCCTCGATGGCCTTGTCCAGTTGCACCCGGAGCGCCGCCTGCTGTGCCGGCGGTAGTTCAAGATGAATCGTGCTGTCGTCCATGGTCCATCCCCTCTCAAAACAGCCGGCCGCGGAACAGCAGCAGGACGATGATGATCAGCACCACCAGGCCGACGTCAATGGGCGGCCCATTGTATACGCCATAGCCACGCGACCCGCCCAGGCCGAATAAAAGAATGATGATGATGAGCCAAAGCAACATATTTACTTTCCTCCCACAAAATGCCACAGGGATTGCCAATTTATCCCGGCTAGCAGGCCCATGATTCCGGTGACGCCGCCGAAAAGAGAAATCTTTTTGCTGAAATTGGTGTCGGCCTTCTTGACCAGATCGGCAGCGAGCACCGACTTCACCTCGATGGTGGTTTCCAGTTTGACCAGGGGGTGCCCGTGGTCGTATAGCAACTCCAGTTGCTTGTCGTTCTTCTGATCGAGCCGGTCCAACTTGCTCTCGGCCCGCAATACCACCGCCTCCAGCGACAAAATATCCGGCACCAATGGGCAGGCGTAGTGCTTCTTATCGAAATCTGGCTTATCCCGATTTAGCATCACTTCTCCTCCTTGCTTTCCTCTATCTTACTCTCTGCCGCCTGCTTGCCCTCATTCGCCTTTTTGAGGTCATCCCGCAACCCCGTGATGGTCTGCTTCAGGTCCAGGATCTCTGTACGAAGGCCATCAATGGTTTTCGCAGACGCTACCCGTTCTGCCTCCGACAGCAGGATGGTCGCTTTCAGGCCCTTTACTTCAAGGCTCAGGGCGTCGATGCGATTGGATAAGTCCTCCCGCATCTTTCGGGATTCGTCCCACATCTTCTCGCGTTCAACCTGCATCTGAGAGGATTCTTTGTTGTGGGATTCTTGCAGTTGCACCCTGTTGTCGGCTTTTATGGCCGCCATATCTATTACCGCCTTGGCAGCATCTTCCTTCGCCTTGGCTGATGCCTGCCTGAATCCTGTGATGAAGGGACCGGCCACCCCCACGCCGATACCAACCAACCCGAACGTGCCGGAAATTACGGCGATGATCAGGGCTGTCGTACCGCTAATTGGCTCTGCCATTGCGTTCACCTTCCTTTCTGGCTTTATTCGATTTTAGCATTATGTGGCGCTCGTACTTGCTAATAGGTAGTACGTCACCCCATTGGCAACGATGGCGATCTTATTGGTCACGGTGGCAAGGACGCTTGCTGTGGCGGCGGTTGTTTGCTCAAACGAGGTGCCCTTGACCAAGCCGGTACTTGTAATTGCTCCAGACCCCAAGGTTCCTGCCAGGGTCGTGTTGCGACTGCTGTTGATGCTCAGAGCAGCCGTAGCAGCCGTACCTGCTGACTGTGAACCACCCGTATAAATAGCGTAAGTACCGCCGGCGGAAAAACCATGCCCAGAGATGGCTCCGGTTGAATCGTAACGTGGCGAACCACCATTCCAATCAAGGTTGTATCCGCCGCCGAAAGCACCGGCCGCATCCGCTGTTGCCACCCGGCTGAACGTATTCCCCAGTCGGAACTCACAGCCGGTAGCGAAGGTGATGTCCACCCTGGTGGCACATGTTGTAGCGCCACCCGTAACCGTGAACCCACCCGTCGCCGTGGCCACCGTTGTACTGGCCGTGCCATCGAATGACACGCCACCAATGGTCCTGGCTGTCGCCAGCGCAGTTGCCTTGCCTGCCGTCAAACTGGCCGCCGTACCTGTCAGGTTTGTCGCAGCAAAGGCCGGGGCATTACTCCATGCAGGGGTTGTGCCCCCAACCAGGATATAAGTGGATGCCTGGATACCCAACCTGGCCCATGCCGTTGCCGACGATGCATAGAGCAGATCGCCGGTTGCCTGAGAAGCAATGACGAACCCTGCCGGTGTCCCAGTGGTTGTCTGCAAGGTGCCTGATGTCGGCAAGGTGACGCCTGTCGTGCCCGTTGCTGTCAGGGTGATAACGAACGCCCCCGAGGTAGTCAGGCCGCCGCTACTGGCCGCCGTAGCACCCATATAGGACGCGCTCCAGTCGGCGGCAGCCGTGGGGGCGGCCTTGAGAGCGGTAAATATGGCCGATGTGTTGGCAGCCAGGATGATGATGGTGTTCGTGCCAGAGGACTGCACAGTGACAAGGCCAGAACTACTATTTACTACCTGATACTGCCCACCGGCCACAACGGAGGTCGTAGGTAGCACCACCGTTTGGGTCGAACTACCGGTGAAGTATTGCTGGAATTTATCTGTGATCGTCAGAGTGGTGGTGCCCGCTCCCGTTGCCGTGGTTCTCCAGCCTTCGATAATATTGTTGGCGCTGAAATTGACATTGGCATCCCAGAGGGGAATGGTGGAGGCGGTAGGGGTAGCTGTAGCCCCTACGTCACCGGTAGTAATGGTGTCCCATGCAGGGGCAGCAGAGACAGCCCCCGTGCCCGTCTGCCGCAAGAAATTACGGGTAGCAGTGATATTCCCGGCCAACCGTGTCCCCGTGCCTGCTGCGCCTCCGTAGATGGTATCTCCAAGTGCTGACATTGGCTGCAAGGCATCGAAAGCCGCCGCCTTGGTGGTCTGTCCCGTACCGCCGCTGAGGATCGGCAGCGTACTTGTTATAGTGCCGGCCGTGGTCGCCGTGCTGGCGTTGCCCGTCAATGCACCCACGAAGGTAGTGGCGTTGACGGTATTGGCAAAGGTCGCTGCTTGCGCATTGTCGCCTGTCAGGAAAGCCGTCATCGTGCCCGAGGTGTTGGCGGTCATCAACTGCATCTTCCCGGCCACCACGCCAGCCGTAGGACTCCCCTGGACCAATACCCGGATAGTGGCCGCCTGGGCGAAAGCCGGGGTGCCTGCTCCGTCCGCACCCTGCCAAACTAGCCGCCCCAATTCCTCGGTATCCACGCTGGACGTGAAGGCTGAGTGTGTCCCAGGGGCGTGGTAGAACTGGAAAGCAGGGTATTTACCACTCCCGAAATGCTCCATCTTCCACCCGGTGTTGGCGGTGGTGCTGTCCTGAACCGTCAGGAAAGGTGTTACTATGGCACTGGCTGCGGGGTCAGTAGTGCTGCCGAGAAACAGCGATGTCCCAGTTGCAACTCCAAGCGTCGGCGTTACCAGGGTGGGCGAGGTATCAACTACGAACTTGGTGCCTGTCCCCGTCTGCGAGGTGATAGACGTGACGTTCCCTGTCCCCGTGATCGGCCCGGTCATATTGGCGTTGGTGGTCACGGTGGCAGCCGTGCCCGATGTATTCTGATTCAACGTCGGCACGTCCGCCGCCTGAATGGTGTTGCTGACAAAGTTAGTGCCGTTGCCCCGCAGGTAATTGCCACTGGCGGCGGCATTGCCTACCCTGTAGCCCGTGCCCACGTTCAATACGCCTGCCGCCAGGGGGTCAGTGGTCGAGCCAATGCCCACCCCCGAGCCGGGGAACACGTACAGCACCGCATCGCTGTAAGACACGTTGGTGGTGTTGTCGTTGGTGTTGTTGCTGGCGAGGAAGATGATGCCGCGCCCATTCGTTGCAACCCGCCTGAAGCCGACCACGCCCTTCTGAATCCCGGCACTCGTGCCTACTTCAAAGCCCCAACCCACCTCATCATTCAGGGTGGCGTCGGTGTTCCCGATGGTGAAGTAAACCGAGCCCACCGCCGAGGTGATGAAATTCACAGCTCCAATGGGGATAGTGGATGACGCCGACCACACCCCTGAGCCATCCGTTACCAGCACCTTGTTGGCCCCGGTGAGAATCAGGCCCATCGTCCCAATGCTGCTGAACACAGGGATAGCGTTGGCCGCGGCCGCGCTCCAGTCGTTGCCCGTGCCCCCCTTGCCGGTGATCAAAGGATCAACGATGCCAATCTGGATTTGGTTGGCGGTCTGGGTCACGTCCACTTCGTTGGCGGTGCCGACGATGCTCTTGTATTCCTGGCCGGTAGCGGCGTGAGTCATCCCCAGCACCTGATCGGCGGTGCCGTTGGCCAGGCTGGCCAGGGTCTTGGTGCCGTCCGCCCGCACCATCGCCCCGGCCGTCAGCCCCGTATCCAGTACCGCCCCAGCACTGACCAGGGGAGCATTGACAACCGTTCCTGCCGTGATGGCCCCTGTGGTGGTGAGGCTGCCCACGTTCAGATCCCAGGTTCCTCCCGACAGGCCGCCGGTAAGCCCGTCCAGCCAGTCCTGCAAGCGGTTGCCGATGGGCACCACCGGAGCGGTGAACTTGATTAACTTGGACAGCGCAACAGCCGGCGTAACCATCCTATTGCCTCTGCATATCCTGGTAAATCTGCGGGCTTGGCCGCTGCCCGTGCTGAATCAGGGGGATGTACTGGTTCTGCACCAATTGCTGCTTCTGGGCGAAGATGTCTTGCAGGCCCGAGCTGAAGCGGGTGGCATCGACTTGCCCGCTCTGGTACTGCTGAACGAGGTGGCTATACATCTGCTCCAGCCCCTTCTGCTGCTGCTGGATGTCGATCATCTTGCTGTGCACCGCCCGATCGCCCCCGGGAACCATGTGCAGCATCCGGGCGCCCACGTCCTCGGGCAGCACCTGGCGGGGAGGATTGCCCTTCATCCCCGGCATCACCAAGTCGCGGATGTCGTTGAATACCGGCGGGACCGGCAAGACGTTCTGCGCCACATACCCGGCCTGTGCTTTGTGCCGCTCGGCCGCCGGTGCGTTCTCCGGGTAGAGCGCCTGCCCGCTGTTGATGTCCCGCCCCAGGTAAGCGTTCATCAGGCTCGCCACTGGTCCACCGAAGGCCAGTTTACCCGCATCTTCGAGGTTGCCCGTCGCCATGCCCTTGATGATCGTCGCGAACTCGTCCGGCGCGTACACCCGGCCCAGCGGCATGTAATAAGGATTGCCGTAGCGGTTGCTGAGCGGCGTGTTCAGCGCCTGCCCGTGGATGTAGCCGGGTTCGTTGGCCGCGGCCTGGTCGGCGTCCGGTCCCAGGGTGGCGTTCAGGCCCGCCACCGCCAGGGGGATGACGCCCAGCACCCAGGGGCGGGAGGTGGCCACGTCGGCGGTGATCTTGGCCACCACGTAGGGATAAGAAATGAAGGGATTGAGCAGGCCCATCTGGCCCCGGCTCATCTTGCGGACAGCCGCCGGCAGGTTGCCGAAATCCCCGATGTAATGCCGGCCGAAGCGGGCCGCGCCCTCGAAGTCGCCCGGGTGATCCTGGAGATACTTGAAGGCCAGGTAGTGGGCGATGCTGTCGTACATGGAGCCAAAGCCCTGGGTGAGTTTGTTGTCCTCCATGCCCTGGATTGCCTTCTGGCCGGCGGGGCTGTCGAGCAGGGCGGCGAAGAAGGTGCCGGCGTAGCCATCGCTCTCCCGCCACATCTGGCCCAGGGATTTCTTCGGCTGGTTGCCCTGCTGAATGTCGCCCAGGATGCCGGAAAGCTGCCCGCTGGTTCCCGCCTTCAGGTCGGCCCGCAGGTAGTTGGTGGAATCGTACAGGCCCGCCTGGGCGAGCTGGCGGCGCAGGGGCGAGTCCTTGAAGAAGCCCGACTCAGCCGAGAGCATGGAGTCCATGAAGCCTTTGGGGTCCAGGGCCACCGGGTAGCCCGCCAGCATCGAATGGACCATCGTGTGAGAGAGGAAGTCACGGAGCCAGATAGCTGGGTTGTACACGGTCTTGCTCAGTTTCCACATCCGGGTGAGTTCCGACGACACCCGCGCCCAGCCTTGGAGCTTGGGATCGTTCAGCGACTCCAGGAAGGGTACGGCGTCCTTCTGAATCCAGCCGATGTTGCCGTTGGCATCGCCCAGCGGCCCCAGGTTGTTCTTGTTGCCCAGGGTATCGCGCACCCTGACCCAGTTCTCACCGGCCGGCGCCTGCCCCTCCGGCAGCTTCTGGAAAACGGAGTCGTCATGGGCGATGCTGTCCAGGAACTTGGCCTGGTTCAGGTTCCAACTCATGAGCTCGTTGCTGCGCTGGACGTAGCGCATGGGGTCAGTCTCCAGGCCCTCGCCAACCATCACCTTGAAGGTGGCGTCCTTCAGTTGCTGGTCGGTCATCTTGGCGAGGTCGTCAGCGCTCATGCCGTACTTCTCGGCGTACTTCTCCAGCCATTCCAGGTTGGTCTGCCGGGTCTTGAAGGGCGATGTTTTCATGCCCACCTTGCCGGCGCTGAGCGGGTCGGAATCGGCAAAGGAGCGGTAGTTGTAGAAGGGCAGGTTTTCCTCGTGCTTCTCCGCGCCCAGGTAGAAGTCGCTCATCTCTTTGCTAAGCAGGCCCTCGGAGCGCCACTTGTCGAACAGGTTGACCATGTTCTGGGTGATGGCCCCGGAGGTCGCCAGTTGCTTGAGCATGGGTTCCCGTTGCTCGGGGGGCATGTCGCTCAACTGGTTGAAGTAGCGGACCACCTGCTGCCCTTCGTCGGGAGATAGCCCCTTGAGCCAGCGGGTATCGAAGTTGGCGCGGGCGCCGGCGGCTCCCTGCTGCATACTGCTGAACAGGTTGGCCATCTTCTGCGCCACTGGACTGCCCATGAATCTGTTCTTGAGGCCCAGGTAATCCAGCACCTGCTCCCGCCCACTCTCCAGGGCCGCCGTGACGCGGGGGAATAGGGAGGGAGGGCGAGGCACGCCGGCCGCGCTCAGCGCTCCGCCCGTGGCATTCTGCGTGGCCGCGAACTCTGGTTGCTCCCGAACCGTGGCGGGGGTAATCTGCCCTGCCACCACGTTCTTGATGATGTCTGCCAGGCCCGGAGGCGTGACACCGGCGGGTCCGCGAGGCGTTACCCCGATGTTGGCGGCCGCACCGGGAGCGTACTGTCTCGCCCAGCCCAGTTCATCGTTGGCGGCCGAAGATGGTCCCGCGGGAGTGTCCAGGGGCACCTGGGAGCGGGTGGGGCCGGTGGTCGGCGTCTGGAGATCGGGGTTGGCAGCAGCGTCCGGGGAGTAGAACGGGTTGATCACCGCGCCCTTCTGGTTGCCGCCGAGCTTGCGCTTGACCGATGCCATCAGGCCAGCCGCGCCCGGTGCTTCCGGGGCAGCAAACAGGGGAGTCTGGGAAACGGGCTTGGGCGCTTCGGCTCCTGCAATGGCCTGTGCCAGCAGTTGGTCCCGTGTCGGCCGCTCGCTCTCGATCAGTTTGTCCGGTGGCGGCTGGTTGATCACCTCGTTGGCGTAGGTGTTCAGCAGTTTCTTGACCGCCGATGATCGGGTACTGTTCTGGTCGAGGAAGCGGAGCAGGGTCGCCTGCAGCGGCGAGGTTTCGGGCTCGGTCCCGAACATGCTCTGCTGGGGAATATGCGCCTCCACCTCAATTCCATTCTGCTTGAGTTGCGAGTAGGTTGCCACCGCCTGCGCCAGCTCGTCCCCCAGTTTCAGGCTGGGGTCACGCAATCCCTGGTCCATCAACTCCTCAGCCTTGGCCATGCGGGGTAGAGAGGCCATCATACCGTTCTCCACGTTCTTGATCAGGGGATCGGCTGACTCGATGAACAGTTGCGCCAGGTAGCGCCCCGCGTCCCCGGTATAGGTGCGGGTCAGCAGGGCCGCCTGGATGCGGTCGATACCGGCGTTGCTGAGTTGAGCGTTCCCGTCCCGCAAGGTGGCCCGTTGGTTGGGCGACGTGGCCGCGATGAACTCGTTCACCAACGGATCGTTGGCCGGCGAGCGGAGGGCCTGGGCGATGGTCTGGTTCTCGCCAATCTTGAAGGTAGCGAGGGCGCTGTCGCTGATCTTGTCGGCCTCGTTGAAAGCCTGCTCCAGGTTGGACATCTGCAGCATGGGGTTGTCGTTGGACTCGTTGACGTACTTCACCTGATCCTTGGTGTCCAGCCGCCGCCGCACCAGGATCGGGTTTTTCATCCCGGCTACCGCCGCGGGGTCTATGCCCACCTCGGGGAGTCGCAGCAGCAGGGCCGCCTGGTAGGCTTCCATGTTCTGCGGGTAGTTGGAGAGCATCAGTCGGAAGGCATCGGTGCGCCCGTTGCCCACCTCGGTCACGTTGTGAATCACTGTCCCATCCGGGTTGACGTGATCGATCACCGTGGGGGTGCCCATGTCGGTGCGGCCCACATCCCCCAGCATCTCGCCCAGCCGCGGCTTCATAGCGATCCGCTCCACCTGGGCCACGGAGTCTGCCTGAGAGCCACGGGTGCGGGGCTGGGCCTGGGCCGGGAAGCCAGGCTTGTCGCTGGTGAGCAGGCTGTCCAGGGGGAGGACTTCCCACTGGAACTGGTGCTCGGTGCCTACGTCCGGCGTGATGCCGGTGACGGTTTTGCCAACCACGCCACCGGAAGGAGCGGCTGTGGCCGTCGTCGGTTCCTGCCTGTTCTGGAACGCCTGCAAGATATTCGGTGCCCGTGTCTCACCGGGTCCCGGGGGCGCCGTCATCCGCGCGCCGTTGGGTTCGATGGGCACGCCGGGGGCCAGTTTATTGCCGCCAGAGCCAAAGATTTCCTGCAACTGCCGGACGATATCCGCAGCGGGTTCCGGGGTCGGTGTGGACTCCACGGCCACGCTTGCCCCTGGTTCAGCTACCGCCGTAGGCTTGCCGGGGAGTGGCCGGGCTGACTGTCCGTTGCCCGGCCGAGTCGGGGCCGGGTTGAAGATGTCCTCCAACTGCTGGATCAGGGATTCAAGGATGTGAGGTTGGCCGCCGGGTTTCAGCGGAGCGGCGCCCTGAACAACGCCTTCCGCCCCTGCTGGCCCGCTAACGGCCTCCATCATCCGCAGTTCCCTCTCCGTCTGCAGTTCCGCCGGAGTCAGCGCACCTGGGTGTGGTGGCAGGCCGGGCTCTGGCCGGATGGGTAGGTTGTCCAAGGGTGGCGGCTTCACCGGGGCCGGCGGTATCGGGCCGTGGTTCAGCATGTCGTTCAGATTCAGTTCTTGCAACAGCGCCTGCGTAGGCAGTCCGGGCCTCTCGGGGATATGGATACTGGTTGCGCTGCTTGGCGGTGGAGCGGCGGGAAGTTCTGGGGCTTGTCCTCGTAGCAACGCCAACAAATTTGCCTCTGTCGGGGGAACATGCGGCGCAGGTCGGCCCTCCCGCAGCATCCGTTGGTATTCGGCATTTTGAGGGTTGAGGCTCTCCCCTTCTAGCCACTGAGGGGCTATCCCGCCGCTGCCAAGCTGGTGACGATACCATTGATCCCATTGGTCAGGGGTAAATTGCTTCGATAGTGGCAACTCGGGCGGCAACTCGGTTGGCACATCGGGCGGCGCGGCTGGGGTGGGGCGCAGCGGTGGTACTTCTCTCTGCGCTTGTTCCCATGCCAGTTTCTGTTTATACCGCGGTGGCTGCGCTTGTTCCCATGCCAGTTTCTGTTTATGCAAATGAGCAATGCGGTCGGGGGATAGAGTCGCGATATCGCCATCCGTAAATCCCCAATTATTCTTCAGATCAGCAAATAGGTCTGCATTTTGATCAACAAAGGTTGCCTGTGGCAAGGTGCCGCCGGTCGGGGCCGGGTTCAAGTCCTTCCCGAACATCCCCGGGAATAGTTTGGCCTGCTCCGCAGCATCCGCCGGGTCAATACCGAGCAGACCGCCCTGATTTTGCTCTAATGGGCTCCGAGGCTGTTGCATCATCTTGATGATGGAGTCAAGGCTGGGCGGCGTGGAGGCTGCCGCAATCTGCTCATGGGTGGGCAGCAGGTTCTTGCCGGAAGTGCCGCCAGATGCAGGCAGCAATCCTCTCGGCCCTGTCATGGCACCCCCTTGTGGCTGAAGCGTGAAATCCGGCTTGTAGTCCGTGGGATTCAGGGGCATGAACTCGCTCGTATCCGGGGTGGCGGTGGCGGCTGCCGGTTCTGTCCTCGGTGCCCCCCTGTGTGCCCCTGGCAGGCCCAGCAGACCCATCAAAAGGGAATTTACCCCCACGTCCGTGCCCGTCCCTCCCTGGGCAGCGGTGACGCCCCCACCGACAGCAGCAGAGGCCGCGGCGCGCGCCAGGGGGTTGGGGATCAGCCGGGCCAGGTTCATCCCGCCGAACATGGCGGCGTTGGGCGCGATCTGCTCCCCGAACTGCTGGGGGTCCTGGATGCCGGTGAATACCCCGGCTTCGGTCAGGCCACGCGCCAGCGCGGAGAGCGCCGGGCCGGCCCGGCCGCCGATGCTCACCGCCTCGCCCACAGGACCGCCAACGGCACCGGCAGCCAGAGCCGCAGGAATGGAGCCGCCGAGCTTGCCGCCTATGTCCATCAGCATGTCGGTGAGGCCCTTGGGCGCGGCAACGGGGTCCTGCCAGGACTGGGGGAGCAACTGGCGCGCGGGACCCAGGGGGAGCTCCTGCTGCAACTGCATCGCCGCCCGGCCAAGGCCGTGAACGTCCTGCTGGTTCTTGAGCGGGCCGTACTGAGCGAGGGTCTGCTGGATCTCGTCGGGGCTGAAAGTGGTGTCCATCTGCTACTGTCCGAACGCCCGCCCCAATGCCCGAACGCCCGGCTGGATGACGCCGCGATTCAAGCCCCTGAAGGCATCGCCATAAGTGTCCAGGATGTCTTGCAGGCCCGGCACCGTGGCATGCGGTTCCGCCGCCCATCGCCGCTGCTGTTCGGCCGGTGAAGCCGCTGGAGTGTCCCAGGAACCAAGGGCCTGTCCTGGCTGCTTCTGCTCTCGCTCGCCCTCCATCGCCTTCACCGCCAACTGCCCCAGCGTCGTTCCCAATTGCTGGGGGTTGCTGGCGTAGCGCTGGAAAGCCGCCTGGTTCTGGCTGTAAATCTGCTTCATCAGGCCGGTGAACTGTCCCACCGTCGCATTATTCCGTTTCAGGATGTCGGCCAACGGCATCTGGGCTTTGGCCGGGTCCGGGTCGAAGGTCGGGAACATTTGGGTCGTGGGCAGGTTGAAAGCCAACGTAGGCGTCAACTGCACCTGGAACGTCTGCCCCGCCTGATTGACAGCGGGGCCACCGGCCCTTGTCTTGGGAGTAGGAACCAATGGTTGTCCTTTACGCTGCTGCTGATAATTGTAATCAGCGATGGCTGTCCTGATGGTATCCTGGCTGGCTGTGTTCGGGTCTACTCCGGGCGGTACGGGCAATGTGGGCGGCCATTTCACCTGCTGCGTCTGGGGCAGCACGGGAGGAGGGGCGCCGCCGCCGGGACGAGCCAGGGGAATGGGGGTACCGGCCGGAGCGCCACTGGGAGCACCTCCGGCCGGAGCAGCGCCACCGGCCCCGGGACTGGGCACGAGGTTCTGGTCCCTGATTGCCGAGAGCAGCCGCAGGGTCTGGTCGAGCCCCTGCTGTTTCATCCGGGTCTGCAGTTCGGTGTTCTCCCACTGCCGGATCTGGTCCGTGGTGAAGCCGGGGCCGGGCATCAGTTGGCCGGTTTCCTTGATTCGCATGGTGCCGGGGAATTGATCGATCATGTCCTTTTCCACGCCGGCCCTGACCCGCTCGATTGTGTTGCTGATTTCCTGCTGAGCCAGGGTATAAATCTGTATTTTCTTGGCCGGATCACTCACCTTGCCGGTGACAAGGTCGCTCAGTTGCTGGTTCGCCAGTGCGGTCCTGGCCTGCATTTCGTTGATCTGCATGGCCTTGACGCCGGTGCCCACCTGTTCACCCGTAATCTGTGCCCCCTTCAGCCCCTGCGCCTGCGTCACGTCCTTGTTGAGCGAGGCCGCCTGTCGTAAAGCATCAATGACCGTGGACTCGGGGACATGATTCTGTGCTGCCAGACGCTGAATGACCTCTGGGTTGTAGACCTTTTGCTTCGTCTGCGGGTCTATCATGGTCGTTGATTTATCAAGGGCAGCGGGATCGTAGCGGGCAAACTGTTCGGCCAGGGCCTTGCTGTCCTCCAGATAGGTCTTGCCCGTGGTTGCTTCGGCCGTGCCTGCCTCAGCAATGAGTTTCCTCACCTTGGGGTCGGCCGTCTGCATCGCCGCAAAAGTCTGAAGCTCTTTGAACTCAGGGTCTGTTTGCTTCAGTTCCCCCTGATTCACCAATATATTGAAGGCCATGGGATTGCCCGCGATTTGCTGTTTCTTCTCATCTATCCATCCCTGCGTGGTCTTGGCGTTCCAATCCTGAGCATTATAGCCAAGGGGATTGGCAGCAAAGGCCGCCCCTGCCTCATTGGTGACTTCCTCGGTGCCGAACTTATGCTCGGCCGCTGTTTGACCGGCAATGTCTTTTTCGCCTGCCAAGCCAGTCTGGGCGTTATAGAGGCCAGCCTTGGCCATCTGCGTTGGATTCATACCGCCGCCGCCACCCCCGGCGCCGCCCAGAGTGTAAGGCATACCATAGGTGCTGACGCCCGTAAATCCAGGGCCACCGTGCCCGGCCGGTACGTTGCCGAAGTGCTGCAGCAACTGGGATACCCCTTGCTCCGTCATGGGGGCTGTGGGATTGTCCTGGTAGAAGTTGGAGAGGTCGCGCATCCGGTTCCCGCCAGCGATGCCACTCATTACCCCGCCGGCCCGGCCGAGGATGCCACCGCCGAACAGGCCCTGTATGATGCCCCCTGCCGTTTCCCAGCCGTTGGGTGCGGCCAGGTCCCGCGCCTGCTGCCCCAGGTTATCACCGGAGTTGAGCCCCTGCTCGACGTTGCTCAGGAAGGTCGGATCGATCTGATGGGTGGGCGCCGTCGTATCGACTGAATCCACGCCCTGAGTCTTGAGTAAATCCGCCACGCCTTTGGGCTGTGCCAGGGGCGACGGTAGCGACGGCTGGGGAACATCTCCCACACCTGGAACGAACTGAGCATCCTGGGGCACCGGAGGGGCCTGGGTGGCATCCGGAAGCATCCCCGCTGGCGAAGCGTAGGGAATCGCTCCCATGAACGAATTGGTAAACTGCGGGGCCAGCGTGGAAAGATCCGCCAAGGATGGCACGGTATCCTGTGGGGATACGGCATCGGTAGCAGCGGGATCGGGCAACTGAATAGGCTGCTGTCCTCCCGGCAACGCATATGGTCGCTTCGGTGTTCCTCCACGTGCCATTATCGTTTGCCTCCCAATATCTTGCGGGCCTCAGTGATGCCGCTCCCCGGATTCTGCGAGGGATGGGGATACGGGGAAAGTGGGTTTTTGATCACCGGAGGTTGCCCCGGTACGCCCGGCGGTGTGGACGATGGCGGCACGGTGGGATGCTGGCGATTATTCATCATGCGCCTACCGCTCTTCCCGCCACGCCACCGCCGGCGTTGATCAATTGCCCGGCAATGGAACTGAAGTTAAAGGGTGGATTCTGCGCCGTCTTGGTCTGGTTGAGCGCGGCATTGCCCGCTCCCTGGCCGCCAATCAGCGACCAGTACAGTTGCGGGTTGGTCGCCTGCAAGCTGCTCAGCAGATCCTGCGGCAGGGGGTTGCCGGCGTAGCCCTGCCCGATCTGCTGCATGTATTGGGCCAGATTGGCAGTGTTGGTGGCGTTCTGCTGCTGCTGGGCCTGCTGGGTCATCAGGCCGGACTGCGCCCCCGTCTGTGACTGCAACATAGCCTGGTTGTACCCGGTCATGATACCCGTTGGGTTGTTGAGGGAATTGTAGCCTCCCAATTGAATATCTTTTGGCGCTGTCCCATAAAGGGCTTGCTGAGTCTGGAGGTTCGTTCCAGCCTGTTGCTGCGTCAACCAATTCTGCATCGCTGCGTTCTGCTGATTGATCGTGTTTTGGATACCACCGCCAAGGATAGATTGGGCCGCTTGGATACCCCCACCCAGATTCATATTGGCTTGTGTCAACTGATTGCCGTAGTTCGCGGTTCCCTGCTGCAAGAGGTTGCCGTAAGCATCCCGTGTCATTCCCAAGTTATTGCCGAGGTTGGCCAGGTAGCTCTGGGAATTGGTGCCGGCCGCCAACTGCCCTAACTGATTCTGGTTCTGTTGCTGCATTTGCTGAGCGGTCAATCCTGCGCCCTGCAATGCTCTCATGGCGGTCGTCTGCTCCTGAGCCTGCCCAGTGTTCAGACTCAATAATTGCTGGTTGAGGTTGGATGCAGCCGTACCCGTCGCCAGGCTTCCCGCCTTGAGGATCGAACCTGAATCAATGGGCTGTCCGGTACGGGTGGCTTGTTGCTTGAGCATATTCTGGATGCTCGGCAATACGTTCTGATTGAAATCGGTGAGGGACTGATTCCGAGCTGCTGCCCACGGGTCGGGGGCACCTTGGGGCTGCATCCAATTTGCCAACCCATTGATAGTAGGTGCGGTGAAATTATTCCCCGTATTCGTTGGCGCATTTGGGATGGTGAAGGCATTGGTCAGGCCATTGTTGGGATCATAGGGAGTGGTGGGCGGCGCTATGGCGTTCTTGGTGGGCGCGGCCGGTGTCCCATTGTTATAGGGAGTCCCATTGGGGTTGGTCCCGGTGGGGCCAGGCGGGGAATAGGAAGGCAGCGATGCGTTCATGCTGGGGATGGTGGTCAAGGGGCTTCCCTGAGCCCGAAAAGCACTTGAAGTCATCGGGGTCGGCGTCATCGAAGATGCACCTCCATTGGGCGTGAGGAAACTCGGGGGCGGCGCCAGCCCACCCGCCGAGGGGGTAGGCGTGGGATTGCCCATGTCCGGGCTATTGTTCTGAAAGCCGTTGCTGGTGTAGTTGCTGAGCTTCGCCGGTCCCTGGCCGGGGTTGAGGTTGGCCTGAATCCATTCCGGGCTTCCCGGCGTGGGCGGCGGCTTGGGAGTGGGCGGGGCACCTGGCCAGGCCGGTTGGGTGGGCGTGGACGTGGCGATGCTCTGCGGCCCCAAACCCTTGGGCACCGATGCCATGTTGCTCTGGGCATTGGATTGGAAGGCGGCATAGCCAGGATCGGTTTGCTTGATCTCGCTAGTCCATTGGCCATTCTGATCGTAGGGCATTAGAAACCGCCTCTCTTTGGGGTCCCGAGAGTATCATATTCTTCCGTGATTCGATACAGCGAAATGGAATAATCCTGCAATACCCCTGTATCCGGCTTGCGATTGGTGATGCCTATCAGGTGCCGTAAGCCAATATTGAGCCGGTTGCAGTTCACCAGATAATCCGCCGGCACGTTCTGGCCATTGGTCGGGAGAGCCACCGTGCTCCATGTCAGGTTGGTGGTTACGAAGGAATTGGCCACAATGGCTGTCGTACCGCCCACGTCGGGGAAATAGAGAGCATAGAATACAGGCGTGGTGCCAAAGAGATTGAAGTCAATGCGGCGAGCATTGAGCCTGAGCGCCCGGCTAAGCTTGCGCTCGTTCATGTGCCCCTTTTGCCCTTCCATCGCCTTGGTGACGAACCCTTGCAGGAAAACATCGGTAGAACTGCCCGACGTATTCAAGGTGTCATGCCCTAAATCGTTGGAATCCAACTGGTAAACGGAACTGGCGAAGCGGCTGATTCCGTACAGGTTGGAACCGTAGCGGGCGAAGGCGTCAATGCTCATGGCCGCTCCGTTCAAGGGGAACCACCCGCCGGTGGTCATCTTGGCATCGCCCCGCAGGTAGTCGAAAATCAGCACGAGGTTGTTGTAGGTCGTTCCTGCCTGCCCACTACCGGCAAAAATACTGCTGCTGCTGATGCTCAGGGTAATCCAGACCCGGTTGTTGTAATTGATTGCGCTGACGTAATCGAAGCGGGCCAGGGTGAACTGCTGAACCATGTCGTAGATATAGCGGCTGGCGTTGTTGGAATAGAGCCCTTCGTACTGGGTGCGGTAGCTGCTCATCATAACGCCCTGGTGCCCCAGCACCATGAACTGAGTGCGGTTCAGAACCAGGAAGTAATTATCGTAAGGCACCACGGCGAAGGGGGCCTCACCGCCGAAGTTTACGTTGGTTTTCTTGACGAACCAGTTGCTGGGGTCGGTGGCGTCCAGCACGTCCAGTTCCCAAATAGACCGTTCCTTGATCACGAATATCTGGTCGCCGGTGGGAGCCAGTCCCTTCACCTTCTCGTTCGTCGCCGTGAAATTGATGTACCCCAGGGCGCTCCAAGTGCCCGGCTGGGTGGCCTCGCAGTAATAGAGCCGGTCGAAGTTGGGAGCCACCACGCTGGCGTTGTCCACGGCCATCCAGAGCCTGTCTTTGAACGCAATCACCACCCGGACATTGCTCGGCGGCCTGCCGTTGTCGGTGGGGGCCAATACGCCCAAGGCGTTATCCGCCACCGCCCCGGTATCGGAGTAAACGGTATTGGCCGGGGTCTGAAGCGCCAGCAGTTGCAAGGTCGTGCCGTTGGCAGCGGTGCGGTAGATATTGCGGCTGGCGACCGCCCCGATGCCTGTAGGCACAGCGGGCATGGTCACAAACACACCATTTGTGGAAACGCTGATCACCAGGCTGGTGGGACTGACGCTTGACTCCACGCCGTCCTCGTCGATGTCGGTATAACCGTAGTAGTAGTTACCGTTCAGGGTGCCTCCAACCCCAATGGCGAGCGTAGGCGCAACTCCAGGCGTGGCCACTCCCCAATTCAGCAGGTGGGTGCCGTTGTACTTGACCCTGACGCCCAGCCCATCGGTCATGTACAACCGTCCCTGATACTGGACGCTGGAAATACGGGCGGTGCCGGTGGCGAATACGCCTGAAGAATTGGTGACGGCCGAGCCCCAGGCTGAGGCGAAAATATCGGAAGTGGTCCCAGTCCACACGTAGAGGTCGCCACCGTTGACCATGAGCAGTTGTTCGGTGCCATCGGCCTTGCGGTAATTAATCAGTTCCCACGGCCCCGCCCCGCCTGCCTTGGTGAGACCGATGAAGGTATTGTTCCGGCGGGTGCGGATATTGCCGAACTGATCGCTTATCATGTTCAGCATCTCTGGCGATTGGTCGGGGTTCAACTCCTCGCGGATGACGGCTGTTGCCAACCCGCCGTCGAGCTTGGGCAGGAAAATGGTGCCTTTCATCAGCTACAAGCCTCCGCTCGCGGTACAATAAAGGCAAGCCGCAAGGGCACGATCAATGCTCTCACGGCTCTGTCCACATCATGTAGTCGGTGAAGGAGACTCACGACATGGCTAAGCTTATTCTCCCACTTCTCACTGAAATAGTCATTGCCAGATTCTGGAAAAAGGTGGATAAGCGCGGCCCGGATGAGTGCTGGCCGTGGCAGGGGGCCAAGCCAACGGTTGGATATGGCGTTGCTTATATCACCAAGACATACTCCGTGTATGCCCATCGCCTTGCCTATGCGCTCTATTATGGCGTCGATCCGCAAGATAACCTTGTATGCCATACCTGCGACAACAGACTCTGCGTCAACGGACGCCACTTGTTTGCCGGCTCCCACGCGGACAATTCGGCGGATATGGTCGCCAAGGGACGCTCTACCCGTGGCGAGAAGAACCCGCAGGCGGTTCTCACCGAGCAGCAGGTAAGGGAAATCAAGGCCTCGCCCTTTGGCTCTAAAATCCTGGGGAGACAATACGGCAGAGATCCCCGCCACATTCGCCACATCAGGGCCGGGGGTGCTTGGAAGCATGTAGTTTGACATATAGATGTCAGTACCCCCCTGATATTAAGTAGTATGGATAGCCACCATCGAAGCCGGCATAATGCTCATCGGCTGTTTTGATGCGCCCACTTCCGGCTTCGTACTTCTTCTCCTTCTGGTCGCCAATGGCCCGCCGCAGGCCGTCCTTCCATTCCCCCAGCCACTGGCGGCTGAGCGCCTGCTCCTCGGTGTTCCGCCCCTGGGCGAAGGCGTAGTACAGCACGCGGGCCAGAATTACGTCGTTGTACTCGTCGGAAACCAGGGGGGTGCTGCCCGACGCGATGGTGGTGGGCATGAGGATGGTGAACAGCCGCACGTTATATACGGCGTCGGGAATGGGCTCAAACCAGAGCTTGTCCTGCCACAGCATCACGTACTGCGGCTGGCCGGTGCTGGTGTTGTCGATACCCTTTCCGCCCGCCACGAGCTGAAAGGTGGGCGGGTCGATTACCCGGCAGGGATTGCCGTTGACCGAGAACTGCCGGATGCGGATGATCGAGGTGACGGGCGTGTAACTGCGGGTGCCCGCCACCGTGTTGATCGTGACATCTACGCCTTCCGATATTTCGGCAATCTTGCAGAGCAGCCGCTGAGCATCGTCAATGGAATCCCACAGGTCCGCGTCGTCGTATTCGCCAGTACTTACGCCCTTCGCGTTGAGTATTTTTCTGGCGCTTGCAACGATATCGCCCGCCGTGGCAACCATAGCACTACCCCGTCCTCACTATCTTCCGCAGACTGTCAGGTAAAAAGTGTCGTTCTGAGTTCCATTCTCAACGTGAACGCTACCTTGTTCTTCGACGCCGGCGCTGTCCTCGTTTTCCGTAAACTTGGGGGTGGTCGTGTACACGTCGCCGGGAGCCCAGCCGATGATATGGGAGATGGTTTTCAGGCCCAGGTCGGCCTTGTTGATACGGCTCGCCCCAGTGCCCTTGATGATTCCATAAACGCCGACCTTGCGAGTGCTCCCGGACGCTTCCTGGAAGCGCACATCGACGATGTTATCTGGTCCTGCCATGATTTATCCCTCTCTTTCTCTTAACCACCAACGACGTATTCTACATAGAACTCGATCACCCCGGCGGTGAGTGCTGCCGTGCCCACGGTCAGCACCAGGGACCGGGTGGTCGTGGTGGTGATGAATTTGGTCACGTCCGAGGCCACAGGGATTCCCTGGTGGCATTTGGTTCCAGTAGCCGCCATCGAGGCATCGTTGTAAGCCACGGCGGTAACGACATCGTTGGCCGCTTCGATGCTGAAGGCTACCGTAGCCGAACCACCGGAAGTCAGCGCCGTTGTCACCCGATGCCAGGCATTGGTGATGATGGCCGCCGCGGGCAGGATGAAGTTGGCCGCCGGGGTGATGGCACTAACAGCGCCACCGTCCGTGCCAAAGACATACTTGGCCTTGGCGATACGCTTGACCTGCAGAGCCGACGCCACCGCTGACACCTGGTTGGCTTCGGTGATCGTGCCCGCACCGACGCCGGCCGCCCCGGCCGCCCCGGACTGCAGTTCGTTGGAACCGAAGGCCACGCGCTTGGTATCGTTGAGGATGAACTCGATTACCCCGACAGCGGCATCCACCACCGCGACGTAGCCGACTACCTGAGCGATCGCGTTGGAGGCGGTGGGCTTGGTGAGCGTCCAGCCGCCGGCGGTGGTGCTGAGGTAGACGGGATCGCCCACGGCCCCGCCCACATTCTGCCCGGTCAGCCGGGTGCTCTTGGCCATCGCCCCGGCGGTGTTGTTGGTCAGGTCGGACTCCAGGATGTACTGGGCGTGAGCGCCCCCGGCATCCGCATCCGCCTTGGTGATGGTATAGGCGGTGTTGGTTTCGTTCCACCCGGAGATGTACACCAGCGACCCGGCCGTGATCGTGCCGCCGCTGCTGTTGTAGCACTTCATGTAGGGCCGGAAGTCGGAGCGCGTCGTTGCCTGCCCGCGCAGGATCGGGACGGTGAGATCGTTGATTGTTTTGGTCTGAGTCATGATCTTATTCCTCTCTCCTCCCGGCGCTTAAAGGGTGGACGACTGGAAGTAGAACAGGTAGACGTAGAATTTACCTGCCGTCAGTGCCGCCGTGCCGATGACGATCTTGGGCGCCCTGGCCGCCGTGGTCTTGATCCAGGTCGTATCCGTGGCGAATACCGGGGTGAGGATCTCCACGCCCGTAGCCTCGAAAGGCTCGCTGCTGTAGGCGGTGGCCGTGAAGATGTCGTTGGCCGCTTCCAGTTGCAGGGCAACGGTGGCCGAGCCTCCCGAGGTCAGGATCGTGATCACGTCGATGACGGCGTTGACAACGACAGCGCCCGCCGGCAGGGTGTTGGCCGCCACGCCGCTCTGAGCCGCCAGGGTGATGGTGGAGATGGCGCCGCCGTGAACGGCGAAGTCGTAGACGTAGCGGAAGTATCCGAAGGGATACTGACCGTCGCCTTCGGCTGGCGCCATCTGCCCGTTGGCCTGAGAGGTGAAATTCTTGACCGTGAGATTCTTGTAGATGGGTTGTCCCATGATTCTGCTCCTTTGCTACTCCCCCGGAGACATCCCCCGGGGGCACGACTACTACGGAACGGCCGGTGAAGCGAACCCCCACCGGCAAAATCTTTACCAGCCGGTGGATACACCCCCCGTTGTGGCATAGCCGGGGTCGGTGTACTCGTCCTGGCCACCACCGGTCACTTTCATGCCGGTGCTGCCGTCGCCGTCCGGCACGAAGGGCCGCTCAAAAGCGATGCCGTTGGGCATGGCATCCGAGTTGCCTTCGAGCATCTGGGCGCAGGTATGGGCGCCGCCAATCGGACAGCCGCACTCGTGAGAGGCACCGAAGCGCCTCTCCTCGCCGTAGCGGTCGGTCTGCGTGACCACGCCCGGCCGGATGAATACCGGGCCCTTGGGGATGTCGTCCGCCTTGGCCTGCACCTGGGAGAGGTCGGTCAAGAGCACGGCATCCGCCGGCACCGACATAGGAGCGGAGGCCGCGGAGGCCATGCCGCCCCCGGCAGTCGGTGCGGTGGCCGTGGCCAACTGCGCGAGCAGCGGCGCCATGTCCACCTGCTGGCCCGCCATTTGCAGCGCCTGCATGTGGATCATTTGCTGCAGCAGACCGGCCACCTTGTCGAGCGCCGCCCCGCCGGCCTGAGCCGCCACTTGCGCCGGATCGGGAGCGACGGGTTCACCCTTGTGGAACTCGCCGTGGTGGAGCAGGTACTCGCGCCGGCTGGTGTAGGGGAAGGTGCCGCAACTGGAGCAGAACAGGGTGTCCTGCCCCATCACGCCGGCCTGGAGCTTGCGCTTGAGGAAGCAGCGGTGGTTGGGGCCGAAGCCGCCGTACTTCCCCTCCGTTTTCTTGCCCGGGCCGGGGCCGTGCGGATCGAGCCCGCAGTCCAGGCAGACCCCGCGCAGCGCTTTACGCCGCGCGTAGCCGTCCGGGGAGTTGCCGGGCTCGAAATACTGCCGCCGGAACATGATCCAGTCGTAGTAATCCATGACGATGCCCTGCGGCCCCGGTTGGATCACCAACACCTTTTCCTGGAACCGCTCGCGGTGGGGCTGGTGGTCCAGGTTGGTCACGCGCATGGGGCAGTAGGTGAGGAAGCCAAACTCCTCCTCGGGGTCGCTGAACTTGGCTACGGTTGCTGTTTCAGTCATGGCGCACCCCTAAGCCGCTACGGCCGTCATGACGCCCTGCAGCGCCGAGTTCATGATCGCCAGGTTGCCGCTCCAGGTGATGTGCGCCTTGTTCAGAGGCGTGTCCTCCTTGCGGGCGAACGGGCGGTAGAGGAAGTCGTTGCGCGGGTGGTAGCGGAGCAGCATGAAGTTCTCGTTCAGGAAGTAGAGGTAATTGGCCTGGGCGTTGGGGTCCACCACCACCGGGGTCGAGTTCAGCAACAGGTTCTTCGCGCCGGCGTTGATCGTGTTGCCGCTGCCGAACCGCTGCTGATTCTGCAGCGCCGCCCAGTACCTGTCGGTCTGGTTCTGCTGCCCGAGGATCAGCGTCGGCATCTCATCCGCGATGGTGCAGAGGCCGTACATGCTCTGCATGGCCGGCAGGCCCTGGACAGTGGTGGCGCTGTCCACGTTGGCGGCCCACCACGTATTGGCCGTGCGGTCGATGGCGGCGTAGACGTTGGTATCGAGGATACCCGCCTTCAAGCCGGCCATGGCCTTGGCGTTGGTGCCGTCGTTGAACAGGGCCGTGCCCAGCAACTTCTTCAGCGTCATCTCGGCCCGCTGCACGCGCGCCTTGACGATGTTGATCACCTGGATCTCCGGGCCGCTGTTCTCCAGCTCGTCCATGTCGGAGAGCGTGATCGAGCTGTGGCTGTACTTCCAGAAGTATTGGGCCGCGGTGAACTCGTCGCTGGTGTTGTTGGTGTAGGTGTCGGTGCTGACGATCCACTCGGCGTTGGCATCTACCGAATCGTACAGGACCGGCACCAACAGGTACTTGCCGCCGTTCTGTGGCGAGTAGGTATTGCGCTTCTTGAACCTGCCGAACAAGAGCAGGGATTTGAAGATGTTGTCGTAGACTTTTGGCATGAAAGCCTCTCTGGTAGTGGCGTTCACGCTATTGAAAGGGACGGCCATATTAAGCTCCTATCTATCCCTGGTTGCCGTTAGAACCCCAGCCCCATTCGCCTTGGGAGGCGCGTTGCATGGCTTGGGCTCCGATGGTTTCCCAGGACTGTGAATAATCGAACGGTTTTGCGCCTGCAGCCACCGGCACATGGGCGCGCTGGGGCGAGAACACCTGTCCTGCCCTGTTTTGCTGCTGCGTTGCCTGTGACTGCTGGATAGCCGCTTGCTGGGCTGCCAGTTGGGCCACTTGCGGCCCGTACCGGCGCCAGAAATACGGCGCGGGGTCATACGAGGGCAACCCGGGCTGCCCCATCTGGCGTGCGCGATCTTCATCGGCTTGCATGTCGTCCAGAACCGTCTGGATGGCATCCTTGCCGGTGCCGGGGTCTTTCTGACCCCAGGGGAAACTCGCCAGTTGCGGCTGTGACTGCATCGCCGTGAGCGCGCTCGCCACCTGCTGCCCCTGCTGCTGGTAAACCATATTCAGGGCCGGGTTCTGCTGCTGTGCAGTTTGCAGTTGCTGTAGTTGCTGCTGCATCTGCTGTACCTGCATGGCCTGCTCCATGCGCGGGTCCAGGGGGTGGAACTGCCCACCGTTGGTGGTCGGGTCATAACTCCCGGCCGCCGCCTGCATGTACTGGTAGAACTTGGGGTCACGCTTGAAAGCGTCATCCCACTTGAATACCGCCTGCAGTACGTTGGGATCTCGTCCCTGGAAGGGCTGCATTTGCTGTTGAAGGCCCTGAAGGTACTGGAAATTCTGCGCCAGTTGCTGTTGGGCCTGCTGGAATTGCTGCTGCTGGGATTGGAAGCCCTGCTGCTGCCCCTGCATGGCCTTGTACTGCCGCAAATTCTCCTGGATTTGCTCGCGTGACAGGTGCTCGCCGTCGAACTCAAAGGATTGTCCCTGGGTGACGGGTGGGGCGCCGGGGACCGTTCCTGTCGGTTGTCCCTGTCCCTGCGCCACCGTATCCGGGTGCTGGCCGTTGTCCGTTGCAGGTTCTGCCTGCGCGGGCGCCTCGGCCGGTTGCCGGTACGGATTTGTATTGGCTAGTTCTTCGTCCGTGATACGGATGTCGTCAGCGCCCATTGGCTATACCTCGGTCGTATCGGCTACGCCACGATCAACACGGGCTTGCCGACGTTTCTGCTGGAAATCCAATGCAGCCTTGAGGTGCATCAGGGCCTGGGCATTGTCCTCGGAATGGTATGGACCCGCCTGGAAGCCTTCGATGTGGTCAATCAAGATGTGGAGCAGGTCCACGCTCAGGATGCCGTTCACCTGATCGGCGGGGTTGCCGTGCTGGAAATGGAACTGAGCAATTGCACTGATGGCGTTCTGCTTGGCGTGCTTGCTTTCGATGGAATAGTGGTAGTTGGCACCACTGGATTCCTTCTCACCCAAGGCATAAATGCCCGTGTGGTCTGTCTCGCCAACCAGCCGTGCTTTTTGTTCGACTACATGCGTCATCTGCTAGACCCCCGAAATCTGGTCAATGCCGCTGGGCGTGGAGATGATGTCGGGGCCGCCGGGCCGGACGTTATCGAAGATGACCGAAGGCGGGCCGCCGGGGTTGGTGGTCATGCCGACGCTGCCATACACACCGGGGCTGCCGCCGAAGGTGGGCGCGGGCGGGGAGTCGATCGGACCCTGGCCGGCGTTGTTGCCGCCGGTGGCCGAGTTGATCTGGTTCATCGTCTGCAGGTCACCAAACTGCGCCTGCATACCGGACGGCTGCTCGAAAATTGAATCTGCCATGTTCTTTCCTCTTTCTCTTACATTCCGGGGGGTTGCTGGCCGGGCTGGCCGGGAGGGGCGCCCATCGGCGGCGGGCCACCGGGACCCATCATCGGGGGGCGGGGAGCGGCGCCACCCATGCCCGGCGCCTGGGGGCCCGGACCCTTGAAATTCTGCTCAGCCGCTTCGCCCATGGCGTACTGCTGCGCCGCCTGAATGAAGTGCTCGGCCGCTTCCTGGTTGCCCTTCTGCATGGCGGCCTTGGCCTTCTCGCCAATCTGCATGATCAGGTGATCAGGGCCGCCTCCACCAGGAGCCCCCACTGGATGGGGAGCCCCCGGCATTGGCGGTTGTGCCGGTCCACCGGGCAGGGGTGGGCGGGACGCGCCCCCTGGTCCACCCGGGCCGAGCAACGGAACAGCGGATCGGTTAGGAACACCAGAAGCCCGCTGCCCAACAGTCATATTCGGATTCATCATTTTATCTACCCATGGCCTTTCTTGCCGAGGAAATCACAGACATATGGGGGGCGTGGGTGGGCATGGCCGTGACCATCTGCCCCCGCAGGCCGCCCTTATCTCCCAGGGCAAAGCCCGGCCGGCCGGCGCTCATCATCGACCAGTGATCGTTCTGGTAAGGCGCGAGCGCCCCGATGTTCTTGGGCGTGAAGTCCTGGGAATCTTTGTTGGCGAATTTCATGACGCAGCACTCCCGGCCAATGCTTCAGCCACCTGGCGAACTTGGTGGGGACCATACAGGCAGGTAGGACGCTCACGATAAAGCAAGTAGCCATCGTTATCTTCCTGCAAGTCATACTGCCTGGCGATAAACTCATGCTCAGGGTCTACGGTGGTGGGCGCATCGGGATGGCACAGATTACCGTGTCGATCCTGAAGCAGCAGGGGGAGAAGCAATGTCCGGGGTGGATTCTTGGGGTCAATGCCCCGCATTTCCGTCCTGGTGAATCCATCCAGGGTTTCAAAGGTCACATGCGTAGCCATCAGCCGACACCCGCGGGTTGCGGCATCTGAGCGCCGTTGAGAGGAATCTGGGGGGCGACCGGGGCGGGCGGTTCAGGCAATGGCCCCATTTGCGCCCACTTCATGATCTGGTCGAGCAGGGCCGGATTCGTGGTCGCCAGCAACTCCAACATCTTGTCGTAGTTGAGGCTGAGCGAGATGCGCGGCGGGTTGGGCGGTGGCCCGGCGTTCTGCTGCTTGTCGGCGTACATCTTCTGGAGTTCCTGCAACAGGTTGGGCCAGTCGGAGAGATCCATTTCCTTGCCCATGGCGATGAATAGCGGGTTGTTGGGGTCGCCTACCTTGTCCAGCATCGCCTGGAGCTGCTGGATGGCCTGGATGCGGTTCACCCGCTGGAAGGGCAGGGACGAACCGGCATCGAAGTTAACGTCGAAGTCGCCCATGATTGTTTTCTGGTTCTGGCCATCGGGGTCGGCCTGCAGGCTACCGTCTGAGTTAACCGGCGTGGTCGTGGCTATCGTCTGCCCGGTGGGTTCGCCCGCCTGGGGATGAGGGATGGCATTGCCTTGCTCGTCGGTGGTGTACTGCGGGAAGCGTTCGTCGGCAAAACTGAACCAATAGAATTGCGGGGGCGCGGCGGGGGCGCCGGGAGCCGCCGGTTGTCCCTGGGAGGCGTCACCGGCGATGTAGGCGAGGCGCGGCGAACTGGCTTTCTCGATCAGGGTCTTGACGATCAGATCGCCTACCCGCTTCAGGCAGTCGTCCAGGTTGGACGCCTTGAGCCGGATGCGGGTCTGGGCCGCCTGCTGCAGCGTATTGATTGCCGCGGCCGCTTCGATACCTACCGGGTCAGCGCCCCGGCTCACGTCGTGGATACCGCTCACCACGTCCATGTGCTTCTGCAGCAATTCGATGATCTGGGGAATCCAGGGGGGCATCTGGGGCACGTCCTCCCAGAATGGTTTCATGTGCGGCTCGCCGCTCCACCGGCTGACCTGGCCGGGGATGGAGGCCAGGTTCTCGGTATTCACCTCGGAATCACGGTGCACCCACAGCCGCCGGTTGGCCATGACTCGAATCCACTCCAGCACGCGGGACATGGCCTCGTTCAGCGTTTCCTGGATCGGGACGAGCATTTCTGTTTCGGAGATACCCCAGAAATGGCGGGGCCGCAGGTAATTGTCGAACTTGGCGAACGGCAGCATCCCATGGCGGAAGGGGTAAGGATTCTCCACCGGGTCGTCGCCGCAGTCCTGGAGCAGTGTAGTACCTGTCCAGGTGATCAGCCGCCCGTGAGGATACTTCTTCCTGAGCCCCATTTCCGGCAGGTCGCTGGCATTGTCCTCGCCCGGCCCCTCGTTGTGCTCCAACTGGTATTCCTCGGTTTCGTCGGGGAGCATCCACAGTTCGTAGCCGGTGAGGGTGGTGTAGTCGTTGGCCGTGCCGGTGACGTAGGAGTCCGGGGGGTTGCGCGGCGTCTTGTCCATGGGGCTGAGGATGGCGCCGGCCGTGCCGGGGTTGGCCGCATCTTCGTCGTCCTGGTCCTCGGACTGCATGGGCTTCTGGCCGCCGCCCTGGGTGAGCAACTTGGCCTTGTCGGGGAACTGCAGCTTCAACTCGCCAATGGTGGCGGTGAACTCGTGAATGACGTACTTGGCGGTGTCAAAATCAGAGCAATTGGGGTCGGGCCAGATCCCGCGGGGGTCGCACACCCGCAGCCGGATGTTGCCGATACCGTTGAGGGCGCCGGCGTCCCAGTCCACCTTGAACACGCTGGAACCGCTGACGGCCACAGCATCATAGATGGCTTCCTTGACCCGCTTATCCGCCCCGATCTTGTTCCAGGTCCACTGGACGTTCTTTTCCATCTGCTCGCCAAAGCCGAAATCCTGGGGGGTTTGGCCGCGCACCGCGAACGATGGCCGCCGGTCGGTCATGATCGGCACGATGGTCTGAACGACGGAGAAGGCGAAGGCGCTGACCGGGGACATGCGGAAACTGGGCCGCTTGTGCTCCCAGTGCTTGACCGTGTAGGCAATACGGGCGTTGCGCTTCCATTTGGCGTGCTTGCCCTGGAACCGGCGCTTGCTGGCGTCCAGCAGCGACTCGCACATGGTCAGGGTGGCGGAATCAAGGGCACGCTGCTGCCAGTCCGCGCTCCCGTCGTCGGGAGGTGGCGGATGGCTGTCGTTGACCATTTGGATTGCCACCTGGGCACCGCCTCTAATCCTGAGCATGGCAGTAAGGGGCACCGATAATCAAAATAGACTTAAGACTTGATTGCGGTCACGGCCATGTGCTAGAGTTTTGGAAATGGAGGTGAATATGAACATCACCGTTGACGACAATCCAGATGATCAACTGGTGCTGAACTGTCTATTCTGCGGAAAAAAGGTGGACAGGAGGCACCGAACCTGTGCCTGCGGAACGGCAGTTCCACGCTTCACCCCAAGGATGAAGAAACATCCAAAAACCCACGCCAGCCGGAAAACCGGCTACGGCAAAAACAAAATATGATGCGGCTGAAGCAACTGCGGGAAGCACAGGGATTGTCCAAGAGCGAGTTGGCACGGCGTTGTAAGCCACCGATGGGCAACAGCACAGTCGGCCAAATCGAGTCAGGGTATATCATTGCGTCCGATTCCCAACTGAAGAAGCTCGCGGCTGCCCTGGGCCTCCCCATGGAGGAGCGGGCTACCTTGATGGGGGATGACTGACTATGTTCGATAAGAAAGTTTTGGCCCAGATAATGTGCGACGGCATGCTTGAGCGGCTGGAATATCTAGAGCAGTGCGAGTTTCAAGTCAATCAGGCAACGAGGGTGCTGGATAAATTGGGGGCTGCGGGGGGATTCGGCGGCTCTGCCTATTTCATCCATGCCCGTATCGAAGATTACGTTGACAAATTGAAAGCAAAACTTGAAGTGGCCGAGAAGCCGATCACCGAACCGATTTCACCGCCTGCCCATCCCGGTAAATCGTAACCGGCTTATCGTCGCTCTCGCCCGGTAGTGGGGCTTCAAACTTCGCCACGCCTTCATCCTTGCCCATGGCCTCATCTAACGCCAGCACCTTCTTGACACCAGCCTCGTAAGCCTCGGGACTCTGCGGGGCCGGTCTATCCTGCTCGTAGAACAGGCCCGTTCTCTGGGCAACGGCCATGTCTGTTTCGTACTCGTGCTTCCAGTCGATTTCCGGCTCCTTGTGCTGGAGTTCGCCCAGGTCGTGGATTTCCTGCACAATCATCTCCTCGACTTCGCTTCCGTCGCCGTGAGTGCGGATCAGACCCCGGTTGATCGCCTCGGCCTTGCGCTGCGCGTCACGCTCCGATTCAACGTACTGGCCCAGGGTGGAGTTCACTTCCCCGATCCGGTGGCAGGTCAGGGTACTGATCTGCATCTTCCAAAAGGCGTTCACCATGACCATAGACCATGCGCCGTACCCGTCCAGAATTGCCTGTTCGTCGCAAACGATGCAGGCGACACGCGCCCGGTTGCTGCGCACCTCGGCCTCTGCTCCGCAGGACTCGCAGCGGTACAGGTGGGGGTCGGAGGCGATCCCCTCCTCCTCTGCGAGGACCAGGGATAGGGGGTGGCCTTTGATGAGCGAGAGGTCGGTCCCGCCGCGGTTGGTAACGCCGATGTGGCCCGCGGGGATGTGAGGGCAGGGGGAGACTATTAGTTCGTGGCCGCCAGGCAACGCATACGCAATAGCCTCGTGGCTTTCGCCACATTCGGTGATCGTGCAAATCATTTAGCAAGTCCTCATGTGCAGAATAACCGCAGAAGCAATCAGCAGCAAGAGCCACGCCATGTTGGCGGCCCGGCATAGCCAGCAGTCAGGTGCCCAGTGCTGATTCAATGGTGGTTCCTCCCCAAAATGGCGTCAACTGGATCTGGCTCCCTCGGTGTCTGCGGCCTGACCATCGCCACCAGCACGGCTTCTACCTGCTCGGAGGTAATGCCTACGCGCCGGGCGATGATCCGAATCTGAGCGCCCCTCGCTTCCTTCAAGGCATCAATCGCGTGGGTCGGCTCCACTTCGGGGTGTTCCATGTACCTGAATGGCAACGGCTCCAAGGGTTTGTAGTCGCCCATGAGGTCACACATCTTCCGCACCAGTTTTTCTTGCTCGTAGTGGTCAACGTAGCTCAGCAAGTAGCGCATGTCCGACTGCCACGCCCCTTCGCCTGCTTCCTGGCACCGTTTGCGAATTGCGTCAATCATCCCCAAAATCCCTCCGGTGATACTGGCGGTCCCTTCCATTGGACGAACGGCGGCTGTTTGAACGCCTCAGCCACCCCAAGCACGATACGCTCCCCATTCGGTAGGTCATACCAGTGGTTCCCGTCCTTGTCCCAGTATTCCACAACCATAACGGTTTCTTCGGATTCAGGGGGAACGCCTGTGACAAAACAAACGCAATCAGGATCGCACTCGCTCATATCTGGCTCCAATGCCTCCCTGTCATATCCTCAGTATCCCACGCCTCCAGGCGCTTGATGTCCCGCGCCGGTGAGATGGCTTTCCTGCTCTCGATGCCTGATTCGTCCTGGATGCCCTCGGCCTTGTAGAAGGCGGCCACAGGGCTACGCAGTTGCACCACCTTGCCGGAAACACGGCTGTATTTGCCCTTCCCGCCCATCGTATTATACCTTGCCGCGTCTGGGAGGTGGCTCATGAAATGGAGCGGCTTTTCAGTGCTCTTTTTGTTCTTGTCCTTGTGCTCCGGGTAGGCGTAGGACTGGTACGAACTGATCATGTTCCGACAGGACTCGAACACCTTTAGCTGCCGGGTGTTGATTAAATCCATGTGACACTGGATGCCCAGTTCCAGAGCGTTCTTGGCGGCCATCGCCGTCGCTCCCTCGATTTCCTTGAGGTTCATGCCCAGATCCTTGCGGGAAGGGTCGTAGTAGAAGGCGCGGATATTCCAGGCGTCCCTCATGTGCTGGCACAGGTCGATGGTTTCCTTGGCGCTCATCCCACTCCGCAGTATTTCCGCCACGGTGTAGAACTGGTTCTCGTGGGGGTTGAACGCGCGCACCTCCAAGGCAAATGGATCATCCGTACCGAAGTCTACCCCGGCTGTGACCGGCCAGTGCGGGTCGATTTCAAAATCCTCGACGACGTTATCCGCCTTGGTGAACAGCTCGTAGACCAGGCCCTCCAGTTGGACAAACTCGCCTTCGTACTTGCGGGCGACGATCTTATTGCCGAAGCGGGAGCGCTGCATGGCCAGGTCCACTTTGTTTCCTGGGCGGTCCACGGAGCGTAGCTTCCTCATCAGCCAGAGGTCGCGGAAGGGAACGGTGCGGCCGTCGTCCAGTTCGAGGATCTGGCACAGTTCGTAGGGCTCGGCCACGTCGTCCCAGAGCCAGTTCATGCCGTAGGGGGTGGTGGGGAAGATGGCCGGGGAACCGTAGGTTTCCAGCCGGGCCATGATGTTGACGTAGGCGGCGTAGGGGTACTTGCCGGCCTCGTCGAGGATGGCGCCCATCAGCATGTTGATGCCTTCGGTGGCGTCTACGGTGTACTCCAGGGACTTGAAGAAGATTTGGTGGCCGCTGCCGTGCAGGGTGAAAATCTTCTTGGTTTCGTTCCACTCGCCCAGGTGCCAGAACACCTCCTTGAAGGCTTGCCAGAAGCCGCCGGTCATCATCTTGTAGTCGGGAGAGCAGGCGAGGTAGGCAGCGTAAGGCAGGTGCTTGTTCTTCGTCACCCACATGCGGACGATCAGCCACGAAACCATGGTTTTACCTGATTGTACGCCTCCTGATGGGAACAGGAAGCGGTGATCGTGGGGCGGGGCCTTGCAGACGTTCTCTATGCGGTGGCCGGGGTGGCCGGCGTTGGAGCCGCGGATCTGGCGATCGCAGTCGAAGCACCAGCGGGGACAGCCGCCGACACAGCCGTAGCCGATGTGGTAGCAGGTGCATTTGCCGATGGCGGCGTTCCACAGGTCGGTCTGGGCGTGGGTGAGGGTGAGGCGTGGTTTCTCTACGGGGATGAAGGAGGCAGTAGCCATGGCTCAGCTCCTTCGGCGGTGTCGTAGAGGATGGGCACCGACAGGTATTTCCCGCCCTTGTTGGTCTTTGCTTCCCTGACAATCTCGCCCAACTTGCTCAACTTCGTAAGCATGGATGGCGGATTATCCAGCATGGAGAGCATCCGGGCCGTTTCCTGCTTCATAATGGCGTCGTAACGCTCTTTCTGTTCTTCTGGGGTCAATTCCTCCAGCGGCACGGGCATCCCAGATGTCGGTTGAGGTCGGCCGGCGGCCAACCACTCGCGGAACTCGTCGGCAGCGCGGGCAATGAACGCCTCGCCCACTTCCGCCGGCATCCAAGAAGCCGTACCGGCCTCCAGGTACTCGGCCGTGCGGTAGAAGATGGGACGGGTGGCTTCCAGTGGCCCCTCATCCTTCCTGAGCCACCATGGCACCACGCCGGCCTCGATAATCTCGAACGACCAATCATCCCAGCGGCTGCGGAAGTAGAAGGGGTAGCCGTCTACGCTGCCCTCGTATTGCAGGGGCGCGCCGGGACAGGTCTGTCTCATTTCCAGCGTCATGCCATGATACTCGTCATCACGCCCATCATGCGGGGATTGGCAATAATCTTCCGCTGCCCCCGCGTCATCCAGTAGTGAACCAGGAATCGGTTGCTGCGAGGTGCTTTCATGCCCATATACATCTTGCCGTCTGGGAAGATACTCAGCCAGTAGCCCTTGCCCTCAACCCCGATGATGCAAGGTGGGCGCTTGGCCAGGTAGCGGTCCTGCATCCAGACCCGGTAATCCTGTTCATTGTCGGTGATCACCGCTCCCGGCCCTCCAGGGCGCCCATCAACCGCTCCTTGTAGTGCTGCCCGGCCAGGGCTTCGTTGCCAGTTGCCCCGTCCACGTAGGACTTCAGCCGGTCGCGGCACTCTGCCCTGACGTTGGGCTTGCAGAGGTCCAGGGGCTTGCTGGCGGCGGTCAGGAACTGGAATAGCTCCTGGGGCATCCGCTCAGCGCCACAGCCATCACACTTGCGCTTGAAGGCAGATTTGCGCTTCAGGGTGTCGTCGGTGCTCACGCCGTCACCTGCTTGGGCAGGCGATCAAACAGGCATCTCAGTCTGTAAAATGACCGCTGCGCCTGGTAATCAAGGCGCTCCTTCAGTGTCGCCAGATCTTCCTCGTCCAGTTGCTGCTGGCTGACGAAAGCCTTGACCCGGTAATAGCCCTTGGTATCATCGCCATTAGGTGCCTTCACAATGGGGCCATCAGGGTGAAGTCCCTGGAGGAACCAGGCGTGGATGACGCTCCCATCCGGCGCCATCCCTATTTCAGAGGTTTCCGCCGAGCTATCGGCCAGGGCGACGGNNACGCCCGCGGGTGGTACTCGCTGAGCCGGCGGTTGACTTCGGGGACGACGTGGGAGCGGATGTAGTCCGTCAGCACGGCCAGGTCGATGGGTTCCCGTTCGTCAGGGGGCAGCATGGGCCGGTGTCTCCGGGGCGGGGGCGGCTTCCTCGGGAGCAGGTTCGGCTGGTGGGGGCTCTGCCGGCGGCGGAACCGCAGCGGCTTCCTGCACGTCGGCTACGGAAGGCTCCGGGGCTTCCTCGACAGGTGGGGTTGTCAGTTCTGGATGGGTCAACTCCAGGTGAGCCACTTCCTCCGCGGTCAATGAACCAGCGGCGGGTCCCACTTCCGGCAGCGGTTCGGCCAGTGGGCTCAATATGCCCTTGGCAACATTATCTAGGACATCTTGGGGCGGACCGTGATTTGTCAGCACCTCCAGGAGAGCCTTCTGCGTATGTTCCTGGACAGCGCCCTGAATATCCGCCGCCAGCAGGTGAGCGTGACCGCCCTTGGCTTCGTCCAGCAGGGCGCGGGCCACCTGGACAACCGGCTCGTTCTTCAGCACTTCCTCCACCTCTCGGAAGCGGGCGGCGTAGTGGATGACCAGTTCTTTCAGCAGGCCCTCCAGGGCGTCGTTGTACTGCTTCAGTTTGTCCAGGACCAGAGACATGGATCACCGCCTTTCGTCAGGGGATGGCTACTTTGAGACGATTATAGCACCTTGTCCACGATTACTGTCCACCCGCCTTGTCCGGTGCCGGCGCAGGGCAGGTGGGCGTTATAGTCCACTCTCCCATTTTCAAAAGTGACGTAGCAGAGATAGCACTTGATGG
>QGNH01000524.1_pt1 | contig 58147 bp, 79 predicted proteins | sample 1735481 | NCBI WGS metagenome assembly QGNH01 (sample SAMN09239004, study PRJNA386568) | Viral metagenome, whole genome shotgun sequencing project.
GCAACCAATCCGTTCGACGTTCCGACTGGCTGCAAAGAATAGCCGATGACAACGGCATTTGTGATAACGCTATTGGTGAGAGTGAAAGAGGCCGCTCCTCCGGCCGGCGCATTGCTCCATGCCGCCCCATTCGTGGTTGCGGACAAGACCTGCCCCGGCAAGGAACTGTTCAAAATCTGGACAAGATCGTTGGTTCCGACCGGAGGGCCGTTGGTGCCGATAGTGGCCTTGCTAATATCTCCGATGAATCCGTTGGCATGTATATATGCATTGGTGTCCATCAATATATCTCCACCATAAAGAGGCGTCCCAAACTCATCCTCCCCGTAACTCATCCTGAACAAAATCGAAAGGTCGTTTGAGAATATCAACTGTGAATCCGTTTCCCGAATCGCCATATAATCTGGATGGGATAAATCCATGTAGCCTGAACCTTGAGAGCCGAATACGTTATTTCCTCCCCAAATCTGCTTGACGGAAGTAACCCCTCCGAACTGGACATCCGTGTTCCATTCCACGTCCCCAACCTTGATCTTGAAAATACTGCTCGATCCATGCGCCACAAAATTAAGTTCGCTCGCCGTTGTGGGAATGGTGTTCGAAATTACAAGAGCTGGCACCACTCCATCAGCATTTGTAAATAGCACAACCCCTCCGCTGACCGGATTAAAAACCGCTTGATTGAGATTTTTGCCATTCGGCGCATTCGTCGCCGTGCCCGCCGCGACTGCGTTAGTCGCGTTGGCTACCGTGCCGCCGACTTCGCTGCCATCTACAACTTTGTAACCAGCACCGTTGGCGGTGATCGGCCCCGGCACGGTCACTTGCGCCAGCGCCAATCCGGTTGCCGCCAACAAAGCAAAAAGAGAAAGAATCGTTTTCATATTGTTATTGAACTTGAACGGTGAAATCTCCGATGGTTGCCAGCGTATGCTGGTAAATCCTGTAGCTCACCACGCCGCCAGAAGCGTTCGTGAAGTTCCGTGTCACCAGCGTCCAGCCGGCGTCAGGAAAACCGTTCACGGTGAACGTCGCCGCTCCAAAACTGGCCGGATAACAAACGAACATATAATTGCTAGCCGTGGTGATGGTTTGAGTCATCGCCCGCGCCGTGGCGTAGGCCGAACCGCTCAAAGCGATGATCTGACCATCCGTGATGGTAGAGGCTGTCTGCGATGATGCGCCCCAATAAATCTTTGAATAAAAATTCACCGTCGTAGAAGACGTGTTGGTGGTCGTGCCGTCAGTCACGGATAGCGTGTAAGTCCGATTGGTTGAGTCACTGGTCGAGTTGGTTGCCCCGCGCAAGGAGCTCCCAATGATGCCCATGCCGTTGTCCAGCCATTGCAGCGTTATCGCCCCGCCGCCAAGCGTCCATGTCAGAATCGTGCTACTGACAGTTGCGCCAACCTCCTGCGGGTTTTGATTATTGGCGAAGGCCGTGATCGTCGGCGCCGAATAGATAGAAATAACGTTTGCTGCTATTGTAATTCCAGCACCGGCTGAATAGGTTGCGCCAGAAGCTGGATTCGTTACAACATCCACCCCGTTCACTTGCAGCTTTTGGAAGTTGCCGTTGGTGGCAAAGACGCCGGGGAACTGGTTCGTTGGCGTTCCGATTGAGTCCGGCGCGGACGGGTTGGGAATGATGGGCGTGGCGCCGGCCAGCGCCGCCGCGAACGCGAAGATTAAAGCGATGAATGGTTTCATATTTATTGTGGGTAAATGCTGCCGCCGCTGGAAGCCCAACCACTGTTTGTGCCCGTGCTGCCATTCGGGTAAATGCTGCCGCCCAAGCTGGTCCATAGGCTGCCGCCGGAGCCGCCGCCGGTTGCCCCATTTGTTGAATAGATTGTCCAAGTCCCATCGTAGTTGTTTATCACATAAATGTTTCCGGCCCCGATGATTTGCTGTGTGAACAAAGCAAGCGATTGGCTTTGAGTGAAATAATTTGTTCCTGGATTTGAAAATGATGGCGTGATGGTAGTCACCAATGCGGCCAGTGGCCAATTGCCGGCTGTGTTTGTAATTGTCACCGTCCAATATGACCCGCTCGAATCGTTTGCTGAGAACCTGTGAATTCCGTTTTGGATGTTTGTGAAGGAAAAGTTTCCGCCTGAATCTGGCGTCGTTTCAATTGGATCGTTGCTGATGAATATGCCGTTTATTGTCCGGTTGATTGGCTTTGTGATGCTTAAACGTAAAGTAAGACCGGCGCGCGGATGTATTCCGAAGTCGGCGATTTTTCCGGTGAGAATGTTGCTCTGAATTTGCCCGTAACTTTGAAGGCAAAACAAACCGATGAAAATTGTTAAAGCTATCAATCGCTTCATGTTCAAAACAATCAATGGTTTGTGCATTTCAGTCAATTTATTTTTGTCGTTTTTTGGGGTAAGGAAACATCCGGTTCAACCAAATCCGAGCATCGTTGCAGCCGCAGATTCTTCCGGCGTGATCCATGAACCAATCCACGAATCGCTTGCCTTGTGCCCCTCCCGCCAACCGTGCAACTGTGTCGCCCAACCCAGCATCTTCCGGCCTTCTAAATCGCTGTAAATGTTTGGTCAACCGAGGCGATGCGGCGATGAACTTGGCCAGCTTGTTTGCTTTACCGGCGGAATTGACTCCCGCGCTTGGCGGCAACTTAGCGTTTTTTGGAAGTCCATGAATCATGGGCAGGGCGTGAATGTTCCCGTTGGCGCGTAAATCGTGGCCGGCTGGTCGGTTGGCGATGGCGGAAAGGCGATGTTCCCGGTGTTATGGGTCGCGGCGTTCAGCATCGTGTAATCAATCAGGAGCGTCGGCGTTTCGTTCAATGCCGCGCCGCCGCCGCCATCGGGCGAGGTCGTCAGGCTGCTTGACCCCGGAAGAATCGCCCGCGCCTCTACAATCGGCACACACGTCGGCGGACAACCCTTCACCGGATAGGATTCAGTTCCGCATTCATCCGCCGCGCAAACCGGATGCGGGATTTGATAAAACGGGTCGGTCATCCCCTGAAAAACGCTCACAACCCGGCGCGAACCGTAGCGCGGATCGGCTACGAAATCATTGTCACTGAAATCAAATCTGTCGCCCTGGCCGGCTGGCGGTGTGTCCGTCGAGTGCGGCGACAGAACGATGTAACCGGGCCCGCAAGCCGCCGTCTTTTTGCAAACATCCACCAGCGTCGTCAGCGTCGGGTCGTAACCATAACAAAATGTGCCAGAACAATCCGGCAGCGGCGCGGCAAACAGTCCGGTGCAACCAGTTACCCATTGGCACGTCCATGTCAAATTGCCATCAGTCACGGTGCCGCCGACGGTTGGTGATCCGGTGAACGGGCTTGAACCGCTGCCGCTCAAGCCCGGCGGCGTCGAGGCCGTCACTTCCCACATATTGCCGGCGCCGTCAAAGGTGAAGGTGTTGACCGCGTAGGCCGTGTTTGCCAGCCAGCCGGTGCCGGGACTCATCCGCAAAAATTCTCCGGTGGTTCGCAAATCAAAACTCCACTCGCCTTTGACCATCGTTCCGACGCCACCATGCGCGCCCTGCCAGCCGTCGTAACACCAATACCATTTTGGGATTGGATGGTTGCTTGCATCCGGCATCTGCCAGTTCACCGCGGACTCGCCCGGCAGCGCGCCGTAAAGCACAACCCATTTCGTCGCCGAAATGTCTGCCAGCGCCGCCGTCACAATGAACGTCGTCAGCGTGCTGGCTGTAGGAATATAATCCACCGGGGAGATTAACGGCAGTTGCCCGGCGTCGGCGGCGTGCGTGCCGGGCCGGTTGCCATTTGAATCCTTGATTTGTAACCCAACCACCACGTTGCTTTTCAGCGCCGTCATGTCTGCCGCGCAGAAATCCAGCGCGTAAGTCCCTGCCGTCCCGTCCGGCTTGATATTGTTCAGCACGGGCAGCGCCTCGGCAAGAACCACCGTGCAAGTGCCGTCGCCATTGTCGGCCACCGACACCACCGCCAGCCGCCCGCCAAACGGCGGGCAACTCGGCATCCGAAATTGGAAGCAGATGCCTTTCGTATCGCCGGCCAAGTCGGCGCCGTCATCCCAATAGTCAAATCCCGATGGCAGGCTTCCGACGGAATGACAGGTGAAACTTGGATTAGTGAACGTGTCAATGTGGTAAAGCCCGTCAACGCCGGTTTCAAACATTGCCCAATTCTGGCCCGCAGCAAATCCGGTTGGCGTGCGCGCGAAAGTTCCCGCTATCCCGGTGAAGCTGCTAGTGCCAAAATCAGCCGTGAAGCAGCCAACTTTGTTTTCATCCACCAGCCATCTGTCTTTCCCGAAAGGCCGCGCATGATTGAACGCAGGAAATCTCACAACCGTCTGGACACACTTCGACACCCAGATGCCACCGAGCGGAGCGAACTGCGGCCCGTAAAGGCGCTGGCGGCAGAAGGCCAGTTGCGACGCCTCCCATCGGTTCGTCGTCTGCGTCACACGGTAATCTTTATTCCACTTCCCGTAGGCTCGGAGATAGGCCGAGTCAGTCCAGTTTCTCGGCGGACAATTTTCGTAATCCAAAAAGTTTGCGTCGAAATAATCCATCGGCACGCCGTCACCATTGATCAGCGCCAAAGGCTGGCCAAGAATTGAGCCGTCCACTACCGTCACCAAGGTTCCGGTGTCGCTGGTAAATTCGGCTGCCTCGCTTCCCGGAAGACAAATCGCGCCATACCACGGCGAACCGCTTGAATGCTTCCAATACTGGCAGGTATTATCATACCAATCCATCGTGCCGGCGGGATTGGTGGAATAATCCGGCATCGTCAACGGCACAACTCCCACATCGGAAAACTGGCGTTCCGTGTTCAACTCATTGCGTGAGACTTTCGGAATGATGCCATCCCAAGGCCGCGTTTGCAGCGGCATCACCGTCCGGTCCAGCAGCAGCCACGGCTGATAGTTTGCCTCCGCGTCGGCGGTCACGGCAGCAACCGTGTTTGGAATGGAAAGCGTGGCCGTGCAAATTGCTTCGTATGTTTCCGGCGGGTCAGTGTAAGAATATGAATGGGCAAATGTTTGAGTAAGAGAATAGACCGTCGCGGAAATATCGAGCACTTCATCCACCATCAAGTATTCGCCGGCACCCGGCCCGCCATCGGGTGAAATCGGAACGTAAGCCCATGGGAAATGCCACTCGAAATGGCCGGTGTCGAAATTTGCATCAAACCATTCTATCACAAATCCATCCGAATCCCGTGTCACCTTTCCGTTGACGTGGCCTGTTCCGTTGGCCGCGCCGCCGGTATAGTTGAATGTGATTGTAAATCCACCTGCCGTTAAATATCCGATTAACAATGGGTCGCGAATGCCGATGTAGGTCGGCCCATAAGCAAGAAAAGCAAGCCCGTCTTTCAACCCACCATGAATCCCTTTCGATAACAAGCTGGTCGGGGACGGCATTCCCAGAAGATTTGCAGGTGACAGCGCAGGCATGTCGCTTCCACCAGTCAGGCTGATTATGCCACTGTTTGGATTGATGGTCATGTGGCGAGAATCCCCGACACTAAAATTGTCCGCTCCCGAAGAAACCCAACTGCTGATATAGGTGCAATCCACTTCCATCTTGAGGTATTTTGTCTGCGGCACCGTATAACTGCATGGGCTGGTGCTGGCACGGCACGGCTCATAATTCGACAAACCAAGGCAAAATTCAGTGGTGCCGATATTTTGAATCGTTGGCACTCCGTTCGGATCGTTGAATGGATTATGCCCGTGCCAGCGCCGATTCGAGCACACCGCCGCCCATCCAACTTGATTGCACCCGCTGACTTCGTGAACGGCGTCCTGACGAAGAAACGTGAACACCGCGCTCGAACCGCCGCCGCCCGTCGCCGCGGTCAACGCCGTCAAATCCACATACACGGCGCCGGGGTCAATAACGGTTGCGCTTTGAATGACTCCGGCGATGGAATGGATTCGGAACGTCGGCGCGCGGTCGTCAGGATTCGTCACGTCCGGCGCATAAGGCAGCGTCACCGTCAGCACTGCGCCATCTGTGTAACCCGTGCCGCCGGACACAACCGACACCGCCGCCAGCGCGTCCAGTGGCATTGAAGAAAACGTGTTGACCGGAGGGCGTTGCGTCCACGGCCCGCAAAAGTTGGTGGCGAAGTCGAAATTATTGCCCGTGTATCGGTTCCCTGAACTGCCCACATTGCGGGCGCAATCGCCAAACCCGCAGATAAGCGAGATGCCATCGTAAAAACCATCCGGCGAATGCAGCGTTTGAAAATCCGCCGCCCCGGTCGTGGTGTTAAGCGTGCTGCCGGTCAGGCTGGCTTGGTCGCTGGACGGACTTTGGCCCGGCCCGGAGCCGCAAAGGTTCGTGGTGTTTTTGTAGAGCTTCAGCCCAGGACGCTTGCGATAGTATTTCTGCGCGCCACAAGATTTGTAACCCGCGCACTTGGCCGGCTGCGGCGGGCTTGTGATCACGTTGCTCATGCGTCAGACGCAGTAGGGGACAATCAGCAGCGCGTAGCAGGTGCCAGTGGCCGGCAGCGGGTCTTGTGGCACGGCGTTGCCCGTTGGACTGGCCGGAACGCTCCCGGCCCATGTCCGTGCCAGTTGTGAGTCCACGCCGGCGGAAGGCACGCCGTAAAGTCCGGCGGCAACTGTGATTGTGGCTATGGTCATTTGATTGATGACCACAAACATATCGCCGGCGGTGTAACTTTTTGCCTGGTCGTAAATGTCAAACCCACCTGACCCAACTGGCGAAGAAATCCCTCCAAGAATTCGTCGGCGCATTTTTTCAACGAGTCGCGTCAGGTTTTCTATTTGGTTTAATGCGTCTCGAATTTGCTCTGCTTGCTTTTTGCTTCCTTTCCAAGATTGCCTTATGTCATCAGAATCGCGCGGGGAACGGCGTGATGATCCTTCGTGCGGCGTCGGCAGAAAGATGTTTTTTGAAACTGAACATGTAGCCATATCAAGACAGAATCAGATTTCGATAATCGCTTGGCGCTGACGGGCGATTGTTTCTTGAATTGATGTCCGCGTCCCATGCTCCGATTGGAGCGCCGAGCCATTTTCTTGTGTGCTTCCACAATAATCCGTGGATGCACTCTTGCGCATCTGCATCCCGTAACCAACTTATTGAGGTTCCGCCGCCATTTGCTCCGGTGATGCTGAAGCATTGCGGATTTATGTAGCTCAAATTGTCGAAAACCGTCTGGCCGGTGTTTGGTGGATTTGCTGTTGAATAAAAATAGTCTGGCAATCCTGGGTTTCCTCCCCACGAATCGCGCGGGTCTTCAGTGTATCCTCCAAGGTTGAGAGCCGGCGGCCTGAAATAATACTCGCTCCATGTTAGTTCGACTCCGTTGACCATCGGGCTGTCTTCCATTCGCCAAAGTTTCCCAATGAGTTCTTTCGCGGCGGCAAATGCCATTGCAACCTTCCCGTTTGGGTCTGTTGACGGGTCAAATGACACTAAATAATTGATAGGATTTTCATCGCCGTCGGCTGCCCATGCTGGCGGGTATGGATTCCCGCCGAAAAGAGTTCCTATCTTCGGCGTTGCTGTGGCTGGTTTGGCTGAATTGTAATTTGGATTGTTGACCGGATAGACAGTTTTACCAGAAACAAAAGCCGAAATGATTGTGTCGTGCAAAGAGCCGGTGATGCAGTTTATGTTTTCTGTCGTCGGGATAAACGGGTTTTCACGGTAAGCTTGAATCGCCCGGATGATTGCCTGCTTCGCATTGATCTGCGCGCTGTTGTCTGCCGTGCCGCTGAAATTGGGAGTTTGATTCGTCGGCATCAGCGCGTAGAAATAGCGCGGGTGCTTCAATATGTCCAAACCGAGTTTTACCGGATTCAAACTGTATTCGTCCGGCGGAACGTCAAAGGACATTGATTCAGAAACAACCGTCAGTAGTGCTTTTCCGCCCGGCTGTCTCTGGATGCTGCTCGACAAAACCCGGTAGAAGTTTCCGTAAGAATCTCCAAGCAACGCGCCGCGACCGTAAAAGTTAAGCCGGTAAAAAGCCTCTGTCCACGACATCCGAACGTGATGCGTTACCGTGCATTGCTCGGCGCGCTCCATTATTGGTGAGTCGTCCAATTCTTGAGGTGTGATGGTGTCAATCGTGTTTCCGCCACTCGCATCAAATACCACAATCTGCCCGGCGCGCGTCGGTGTCCCAGTCCTTCCTCCGGTTCCATCGGTGCGATCTCCACCGTGGCCGAGATTGTCAATGACCGCACTGAAATTGGGGACGTTTGGCATTTACTTGACGGTTAAAGTTGCCACTTCGCTGATGATTGAGCCTGGCTCGGTTGCGTTGTCGGTTATGATGCACCTGTAATAAGCCGCGCCGACTGCATCCCTTGTGACTGTCAGGGTGTTTGTTTTCGCGCTTTCGGCTCCGCAATTTGACCAGTCTTTTCCATCAACCGAAACCTGCCACTGGTAAATCAAATCGTGCTCGCTTCCGGCCTCGACAAGCATTGTGACCGTCTCTCCGGCCTTGCATCCCTTTGATTGCGGCTGCGCCAAAATAACCGGTGGCGTCCACGTCAATCCCTGCTCCAATGTGAACGCAAGATTAATCAAGTCCGGGACGCTGATTGCCACGCAAGCCTTTCCGCGTTTGATGAAAAGATATTCGTCGCTCAATTGAATCTGTCGGGACCAGTTTGGATTCGCGGCTGGAAACTGGCCGATGGTGACTTGCCTTGCTGGAAGTGTTGGCGCCACTTCGTGCGCGAATACCGGCGGCAGCGTGATCGGCTTTCCGTTTGGGATTGTGGAAATACATTTCATAAATTTAAGGTGCTGATGCGATTCCGGCGGCTCTGGTAATGTCGTCTCTGCCCATTTTTACAAGAGCAGAAAGAACCTGTTTCAAGATGCTTGGAATTGGCTTTGTATTGTTGGCTGTCTGCTGGCCGTAATTTGTTCCGCCGCCAGCGCCAACTATCAGGCCCATTCTCTCCCAGGCCGATGCTGGCATCTGCTTCATGTAGGCTTGCGGCGTGGCGGATTCTTTTCCGCTTATACCGAGCGTTTTGATTTGCGCCCAAATATCTGCCGCGCCTTTTTTTGTTCCTTCAAATGCGTCCGCGTTGTTTTTCTTGAAACCGGGGACGTGCAACTTCGCCAGTTCATTATTGATTTTCAGAATTGCCCACACAACCGAATCGGCCACGGCTTTTAGAGCAAGCGCGATTGACTCGAACGCAATAATAACCAATCCAGTTACCACGACCACCTCGTCCAGCGTCTGATTTAACACCATCATTGCAGCCTGAGCGAATGTGGAATCTTTCACAAATTGAGCCATCTCTGACAAGAAATTTGTAATTTTGTTCACTTCCGGCGCTAATTGCTCGGCCATTGCGTCTTTTAGCGCCCTGAAATTTATTTCCATCGCCTTGATATTCCAGCCCGTTGCCGTCAACGCTGGCGCTGTATCGGCAATCGTTTTCATTGCGCCTGATAATTTCCCGTTTAGTTGGTCAATTGCCCTGCCGAATTGGAAGATGTCATTTTCGCTTACGCCGATTGTTTCCGCCAGAATTGATCTTCTGACCGTCATCCCCATTCCGAACCCGCTTTGAATCGAACTGGCGTAAAGCTTGCGCGCGGCCTCTGCCGCCTGCATGACCATCCTGGCGAACATTTTCAACGGAACTAGCAAGGCGTCAAACGCGCGCTTAATGACGTAAAGTGATGCGAACAGTTGACCAAACGGAAGCGTGATGTCCCGCATTCCTTTTATCAAGCCCATCATTCCGGTTGCTGGCGCTGGTGTTTTAGGAAGTTCTGTTGGTTTAGGTAATACCGGCGGCACTGGTCCGAGATATGGAGCGCCAGTCGCAAGTCCCGCGTTCGCCATTTTTACGGTTTGGCCCGGATACCATTTTGCAAATTGATTGCCGGATTTTACGTCCGATGCGAAAGTGATTTTTTGACCGGGTGCAATTCCTCCGGCATTAGCCTTGCGCCATTCGGTAAGTTGCGCGGCCAATGCTCCGGTAGTTTTTTTGACGCTCTTCGCAAGATTTTCTTGAGCAGCCGCCGCCTTGTTTGTCCCCGCCGCTACCGCTCCCATGTCGCCAGCGGTTCCCTTTGTGCCGAGTATGTTCGCATTATCTCGCACAAAGTCTTTCATCTGCTTTTTGGCTTGCTCCAAAATCAGATGTAGGCTGACAGATACTTCGCCCGGATTAGCCATGTTGGTTTTCTTTCTTCAATCTTTCACGTTCCCTGCCGATATAGCCAAGCCCGTCAATTTTTACGCCAGTTCCCCAAACACTTGCCCGGCTAGAGACTGCCCGGTAATACCAAACCCATGATTTTGCGCCGTCAATTTCGTCCCAACAATAGTCTTCGGTCCATCCGTATGTTTCCATCAACAGCCCGATCTTCTCAACTGCCCAGCCCAAGCCCTCGCTCACGGCTGGGACAAATGTGGGGGGCTTGCATCAGCTTCCCCTTCCACGGCTGGTTTGAATTCAATGTGCGTTCCCAGATAAACGGCAAGCTGTTCCGTGATGGCTTTCATTACCTCTATAAGTTGCACTCCGGTCAATTCTCCAAATTCATCTTCGGCCAGTTCACGGACTTTGTCTGGACCGGCTTTGATGGATTCTTTCACTTCCTTCGTCGGGCGCGTCATCATCCAATCCAAAAGCCAAGCCTCTTCTCCAAGCGGATCCCATTTTTCCATCCATTCTTTGACTGCTGAAAAGCTGCTCAACTTGTGATTGAATCCAGCGAGCCTTTTGAAGTCGCCGTCCACAAATCTCCGGACTATGAACGGGCCGACTTCGATATCAGGAGCCAGAGCCCAAACATCTTTCAGTGGGCCAGGGAGCGCGGCGGTTGCCGCCTGCAAGCCGATTTCGTCATCGGCCTGCTGTTCCTTGACCGTCTTGCCGATGGCCGCTTGTGCTTCTTGTTGAGTCATTGAGTTAAGGGATAAGGAAGAAGTTCTCGACTGTCAAGGTTCGGCCTGCGGGGGTTTTTGGCGCAGCATCCCATCCGTTGTCAATTATGATTCCAGAATAGGAAGCGCCGCGTGCGCCGCCGGGATACAGTCCGCCGCCGTCAACCACCAGAATTCTTTTTCCAACGCGCAAATCAGACACAACTTGATTCGTGTCGTCACGGACTTCGATGTCGGTGTGAAAACCGTCAATCCCCAACACCTTGCCCGCTGTAAGGCCGTCGCCGTTTGGAAGGTTTTCATTGAACGCAACAATTGTTTTCTGCGCTATTTTTGTGACCACCAGAAAACCGGCGATGTTCAAAAAGTTGTTTGTTCCCCAAAGTAGTGTCGTGGCGGTTCCGCTGGCTTGGTATTGGCCGACAGCGGCGTTTCCATTTCCAGTGGCGCCGGTCGTCGGCCAGGCCATGCCCAAAAGCGGAATGACGCCAACCATCGCAAACAAACCTGCCGCGTGCGGAGCAACCGCGAAGGCGACAATCATCAAAAGAACCATCGTGCAAAGAATCAGCAGCGATGTCAGCTTTTGGTTTTTTAAGATGTTTTTCATGGTGTTATTGTTTTTGTGAATTTTCCGGCAGAATAATTGGCTGATTTTCCAGCGCCTCGTAAGTCCCGAAGGCTTGGTCGAAGTAGCCTCCAAATTCCTGAAAGTAGGTGTCGGGAATTCCAAGTGATTCAAACGCGGCAACTTTTGCCTTCGTAGATTCCAGATGCGCACCGGCTGAACAATTCGCGGCCGCAATTTGCGCCGCCTGTAAAAGCTCTTTTTTGTTGGCAATCATATTTTTGTGCGTTGACTTTTATGGAGCGTAGATCAGGTTTGAATTTGTGGCCCCGATGTCAATCTGAGCATAGGGGACAATCTGGACGGCGATGGTCATCGGCGCAATGTTCGTTGTCCACGTTCCGCTGCCTGATTGATTTGTGCCGCCGTTCGCCAAAGAGAATGAGTTTGTGAGTTTGGCGATAAACACAATGTTGGTTCCGTTTTCGCCAATTACTTTGATGCCGTAGGAAACGATGGCCACTTCGTTTGTGTTTGAGATTTGTGAAAGCGTGAACGGCTTGGCTGGCCATGACGAATAAAAAGTGTTCGTGTTGACCACGCCACCGTCAGTCAGCATGGCGTTGGTGGTTCCAGTGAATGCTACGCCGCCGCCGAATGTTTGCGCTGGCAGGTTGAAAGCGGTTTCCAGAATCCCCGCCATCGTCAGAAGAATGAATAGTTTTTTCATTGGTTTAATTTTGTGTTTGTGGGTTTGGTTTGCAAGTCATTTTTGTCAGTTTAATTGGTTGCCAGCTTTGCTAGATTTGCCCTGCGCGTCGGCCACGGATTAACGTAAGGTCGGTTTTTGAATATGCCGATCTCCCACCTCCGATTCATTTCTGCCCTTAATTTTTCTCTTGTTGCGTCCGACGTGATTCTTGCTTTTGATGCCAGCGACATTTTTAATTTTGCTTCCGCAGTGTGTTTTTTTCCGGTCATTGAAATTGCCTTTTTCATCCTTGATTCAGGCGATTGTTTTATCCCCAAATGAGCGATTGAAATTCTCTTGCATTGCTCTGGCGTTCTTTTTTGGCCTGTCCTTGTTGCGGCGGCTCTTGCGATTGCTTCGGGTGACAATCTGAATCCTTTTTTCGCCGCTCTCATATTTGCGCGGGCCTGCTCGGACGCTTTTCTCCCGCGTTGTTTGGCTGCGTTCTTTTCCCGCTGTTCTTTGGTCTGGTTTCTTGACATTAAAATAAGCCGCTGTCTTTGCTCCTCTGAAATAGGCCTGCCTTTTTTTGCCGCTGAAATATTCATTTTTGTTTCATGGCTTTTTCTGCCCCCGCCAATTCCCCCAATGTCCAAATTAACCAGATTACAGCCAGCCATTCTCAATGACTCAATCCAGAATCGTTCAGCCTCTTGCCAATCTGATTCTGGGTATTCGTCAAGCGTTTCCAGAATTTCGATGACCGGTGTTAGCCCTCTTTTAGCCAGCGATTTTATCCAGTTACATTTCCGTGTTGATCCCTTTTCAGATTTGTGCTGATACAGCCTCCATTGCAAATTTGTCGCCTTGCCAATATACCGGACAAATCCCGTATCTGGTTCACTCAATGTGTAAATATAAACTTTCCCATTCATCCTGTGGTTCCGTTTATTAAGACTTCGGGTATATCCGCTGCGCAAGAAAATTCCACACAAACACAATCAAGGAAAACATTTGCAACCGGAGTTGGCCCGATGTTCGCCAGCGGCCTCATGCCTTTGTAATCCACCAAATCCTCGGCGGTGATGTTGGACATAACGCGGATGCCGTCGCGGATGGTTTCGCAAGCGTCGTAAAATGATTCGATGGCTCCCGGTGTGTTCGGCTGGCCGATTCCTTCCGTCATCAGGTTTTTGAAGCCGTGGCCGCGCATGACGATGACTTGCCAGTTGCGGTCAACCCGATGCAGTTTTGTTCGCTGTCCGCCCGCGTATTCTCCGCGAGCCGTTTCACCGATGCAAATTATCAGGATGCGCGGTTGCTCGGCTATGACTCCGCCATTGTAAATTTCCTCCCATAGATGGCTTTGATTGGCCACAACTTTTGTCAGCCCGCCGCGTGGCTTGGCGTAGGTGTCCAGTTGCGCGCGGATGGCTTCGGCGTCCTCTTTGATCGTCGGACTCGGATTTCCGTTGCCGTTTGGGTTACTCATAAAAGTTTGCTCAATTCGTTTTCGGCTGCTGCGGTAACATCGGCCAGCGTGCGCGGCATACATTCTCCTCCCTGCATTGGAAAGATTGAACGCACTGGAACGCCTCGACCTTTTTCATGGCGTAAAGCATATTGAACTTCATCGTCAGTGAGCTTAACTACGTTGCCCTCGGTTCGCAATTGAGATTTCATCGCACCGGTGACTTCCAGCGTAGCGTAAGTGCGGCCAACTTTCATCGCGTAAATCGGATTAAGCGGTGGCCAGTCGTTTGGGCGCTCGAATCCGACCATGCCGAAATTCGCCCGCGTGCAATCCTCAAAGGCTTTGGCCATTATTTCTTGAACCGGTTCTTGAACCTTTTCGAGAACGCCGTCCAAGTCTCTGACGAGCTTTGATTCGTCGAATGTGTAGCGGATATTCATTTTCCGGGTGCTGGCTTCGCCGTCTTGGTTTCCACTTTGTAAATTGAATCGTTCACAACTTTTCCAGAATCGTTAAGCGTGACTTCGTGGACTTCAACCGCGCTTTCCTTGGTTGTCTGCTTTCCGTTTTTGTCGAAATAGTGACGGATGGTTTTCATGCTCTGGCGGTTGCTTGGATTGATTTTCTTAATTGTAAAAATGATGCGCGCGATTCTTTTGTTCCCATGTTTTTGAATTCATATTGCGGTGAAATCACGTCAACGATTCCCCTGCGCTTCAAATCTGTCAACACATATCCCCGGTTGAATTCGGCGTAGGCTTCGTTCGTGCTGCGTTTGACCATCACCGTTAAACGAAGCGATGTTCTTCCGCCGTAGGGCGTCCCCGCTTCGTAGCCAACCGGATGCTCAACTGACAGCGGGCCGTCGTAAATTATTGATTCCTTCAGCCACGCCTTGCTGTAATCCGATGGATGTGCCGCCTCTTCGCGCACAGACCATTCAAAGTCCATCAGATCATTTCGCAGTTGTTCCCGTTCGTTTCGCGGGCTGCGGATTCGTTCATCGGCGCGCAGTCCGTGTTCCCTTTCAAAAATGTCCGATTTGTCCGCTTGCGCCTCCATTGAAATATCCTGCAATGCGCGCTTTGTCCGCTCCATTGCAAAATCAAGTTCCGCGTGCCCCATTTCATGCGCCAAGATTCCAGGCTCCGCGTGGCCGGTAATTACTTTTGTTGCCGGGTCGTATTGACCGGCCTTTTGAAAGGTTTGATTGCCCAATAAAATCCCGCCGAGATTTTCCGTTTCCGCCTTCAGTTTCACAATTGTTCCGTGAGGCAAGAGGCTCTTGTGATATTCCGCGACCGTCTTTGCCATGAACTTGTCATTCAGTGTCGTGTTGATGTCAATGAACACTGGAAGCATTTTCCCAAATTCCTTGTTTGATGGCGTGTGCCTTTCAACCGTGACAGTCCCCGACGTGAACCGACCGCCTTCGCTTTTTCCAGATGGCACTCGCGGATGTTTTGATTCTTCAAATTGTGCGGCTTTCAAGACTGAATCGGAATTGTAATAACCGCGCGCCGACACTGATTCTCTTTCGTGGCCGACGAGCCAACAACGGCAGCCGCAAATTTCAGCAAGTGCGCCGTTCGGATCGCCGGGATATTTTAACCCGTTCACAAAAGGTTTTCCAAGCTCGACCGGGCCTTGGTTTCCGCAGTCAACGTGAGACGGGCGCACACGCTCATCTTCCATCGTCATCCAAATAGCCGTCTTGAACCCGGCGCGTTTGAGCCGGTCAAGCTCGATGCTGCCGAGTGTGCAAGTGGTTTCAACATCAATCATCGCCTGTGAAGTTTTTACGGCGGCTTCGCGGACGTGGCGCGCGGCGTCGGCTTCCGGCATTCCAAATGATTCGGCTTTCGCTTCGCCGATGGCGTCGCGGAGTTTGCCGGCGAATTCTTGCAAGTCCTCTTGGCGGCTGGCCGCGAAGGTTTTGGCTTGCTCGCCGATTTGTATTTCATCCGAGTTTTTCAAACCGTCAGTTCCGAGCGTGGAATAAACTTTTTGGTAGGCATCTTCACCGGCCAAAAGCAGGAGCAAAAGTATGGCGGCGATTTCCTTTTTTCGCTTTTCCTTTTTGTCCGCCTCGATTTTGTGCGCTGCCGCGATTGCCGCCGCCTCGTAAATGGCTTCTGAAAGTTGGCGAGCCTGCGCGTTTTTGGCCTTTGTTTGTGCGGGCGTGAAAGGGGTGGTGTCAGAATTCGCACACTTCAAAATCTCACTAGCTTTTACCCTGTCGGCTTCAGTCCATCCTCCGGGCGGTGCTTTTCCGAAAGAAACTATTCGCTTCGTTTGCTCCGGTTTTAATTCGCTGGTTTTACTTGGCATTGGCGAAGGCAATTCAGGAACTTCTTTGCTGGCGGCAGCGTTCGCATCTGTCTCGCTCATCCCGGTGCTGTAATGGCGCTTCTGCGCCGCAAGCCATTTATGCGCTCGCACGGAATGAATGTTCCGATACGAACGGGGGTCGGCGTGCATGGCCTCTTTCAATGTCTTATGTTTGATTGCGGCTTCAACGGCTTCTTTTTTTGTGTCGAACATTCCACCGCCTGAATTTCCTTCAACTGTTTTGTATGTCCAGTGGCGTCCGCTTTTCCCGACGCTTTCTTCTGGTTTGTAATTGTCCAGCCGTTCGCGCGATACGCCCAAAGATTCCCGCAATTCGTCAGTTACCCATTGTTGCGGCGTTGCTTCATGCCATGTTCCGTAATTATCTCGCGTCCATTGGTTGCCGTGGAACGGATGGCCTATTTCTTCGGCCATGATTATTTCCAGTCGGCGGGAAAGACGTTCACGGCGGATGGCTTGAACTATTTCGGCGAGGTCAACGGAATGATCGGTGGCGGTGATGTTGTTATCCGTTCGGCTCCAGGTGCCCTTGTTTCCAATTGCAGATTTAATCTGGTTTGGTGAAAACACGCCGATGGATTCAATTCCGCTTTTTCGTTCAACCATTTTGATTCCGTCAAATCCGTTTTTCTGCGCCATGCGAATCATGTCTCCGTTATCCCAAAGCGGCAATCCCTTGTGAAAATAATCTTCGATGTAAGCCTTTTGTTCCCACGGCTCCATGCCATCAGCCCTGAATGATTTCTTTACCAATGCCATGTGCGCCGGGTTGGTTGTGTCGAATAGTTTTTCAGAGCGCAGATAAACCGGAATGATGTTGCCGCCCTCTTTGCTCCCCTTGTCCTCGGCATAAACATTTGCGTAATCCTTGTTCGTGGTGAAGAAATGGATTTCGCCGTGTCCGCCGCCATACTCCTCATAGTTTTTGAACTCGGTAAAATCCTTCGTTGTGCCGTGATACATCACCAGCGGCTTCCCGTCCTTGTCCACCACTTTTGAATTTCCAAACCAGGCGCGGAAGGCTGGCGTATCGGTTTGGCTGGTTGTCTGGTGTGCGGTTTCAACTGTTAATTTTCCGCCACGGCTTTCAACAAGTTGCTTTGCGTATTCCAATCCTCCGCGCACCGTGAAGGCTTTCTCCCATTTCCCAGTTCTTGAATTCAACTGCTCAACGTGAGGAAGGTCGCCTTCAACCTTTGGTTCAACGTATTTGTATTGCGTCGGGGTGCTTTGTTCTTTGACGGCAGATAAATCAGAATGCGGCTCGTTCTTTTGAAGCGCGCTGCCGACTTTTTCCTTTGCCGTTTCGATTGCCGACTTCACCTTGTCTTTGATTTCTTCCCGGCTCAATCGTTTTGGCGCGACTTGCGGCTTGTCCTGTTTCCGCCGCTTGTCCTCGTGCTCGTGAACTGTCACCGATTTTCCGTTCCTGATCTCCGTGTAGGTTTTGACGTGGACTGCTGAAATGATTTCACCAAGACGACAAGCGAGTCTTTCCCGGCGTGGGTCGCTTGCGGCGGTGTGTTCCGAAAGGTCTATGACTTTGCGCCCCTCTTTTTCCGGCAGGCTGTAAAGCAATTGCTGGACGGTGACTGTCTGCCCTTCGATTTCGCTGGCGTTAAGGTTTTGATTCGTGCCTTTTTTGACGTAGGCAACCGTGATGTGAGGATTGAACTTCCATTGTGACGGCGTGATTTCGTCGGAAAATTCCTTGTTTAGCTTTTTGTTCACGTCCCGGATGTCTTGTGAAATGACGGTGAATTTTATCACGTCGTATTCGGGACACTCGAAGCGCGAGAGCTTGCCGATTTTTACTTTCATCGCGCCGCTGCTGCTCAACATCTTCACCAGCTTTTCAGAATCGAAGTCGAGATTGAATCCGTAAAGAACTGTGCAATGCGTTTCGGTTTCAATGCCGTCCGCCGCCAACGTGTCCGATGAAATGTTATCCGCCGCCCAATTCGGAATTGTGGTTTCGAGCGAAGGAAGCATTGCCATCAAACATCCGAATTTGGGAGTAGAGGCTTTGACGATTTCACCAAGACGATTGGCCAGGCTTTCCCGCCGCGTGTCTGTCTGCCGATCTGTCTGCAAAAGTGTCATGGCTTTATTTTAGCATGAGCAGAGGCGTCCGGCGCGCAAATAACCGTGCCAGCTTCCGACCGCGTGAATGCTTGGCGTGAGCGTCGGCTTGTCCTCGTTTCCATCCCAGCCCCAAACGCGGTTACCGCCGGGCGCTCCCCGTGTGACTTCGACTGCGGTCAAATTCTTTTCGCCGGGCAAGCAAAGGTAAATGAACGCCGTCTGTGCGCCTTGTTTGCCGCCGAGTTTTTCAGAATCAAAATCCCAAGCGAAGTCTCCCGGCTTCACTTCGACATCGTGAGGCACCGGCACTTTGATTCTGCGAAGGTCAACGCTTTCGGTATTCATGGCTTCTTTTCCACCGGCTCAAGTTTTATCTCGGTCACTGGCGCGTAAAATTTCACTCCGTATTGTGAACATCCTTGCGTGATGCAAAAGCAGATTGGCCGGGCGTGCTGTTTCTCGACGTATAAAACAAATCCACATGCCGGACAATTTACGCGGGCAATTATTTGCGCATCGGTTTTCATGGCTGGCCGATTTCGTTCACTGGAAATTCCCATTCTTCGCAATTCCGTCCATAAATTGAAGTGTAACTTTGCAAATCCACACATTGAGATTGAGAGCCGACGCGAACTGGTCGAAGCGGCCGGTTGAGTGGCTTCGTTGAATCGTAAGTGGGAAACGGGCTGGTCCCAAAACCTCGCCATGGCACGTTGATAGCCGTCAAGTAATCTTCGCCGGTTGGGTCGCTTGGCTGGACGATGGTGTAACCCTTGCGGAGTTTTTCAAGCTCTGACTCTGCCGCTTTGTAAAATGTTTGGAATGGCGCGTAGGCTCCCTTATCCGTGAAAATAACCATCTGCAAAGTCTGCGTTGAATTCACCAACTCGAATGCCGCCATGTTCAGAACGTGCTTTTCATAATCCGGTGGGATTGTGTTTGGGGTGAGGCTCAATGGATATTTTCCAGCCTTCTGAATTGCTCCGCGAAATTGGGCGATGACCATCAAAATAATATCGTCGCCGCGCGCTTCCAAATCTGGATTGAACACTTGATCTGGCTGAACGTCGTCGCCGATGTTTTCGTCAGACTTCGCTCGGAGTTGCGAAGAAATCACCTTCAGCAAATCCACCGATGTCGGCTGAACCCAGTTTGTAGCCATAAATCAAAATCCAGAAGCCGCCGGCCAGTGGGAAAGGATACCCAAAGGCCGGCGGCGAGCGTGGATTACTTGCCGGAGATTGCGGACACCTGATAATTCGTCATGAAGTTTCCGGTTGAAGCTGAACCCATGCCGATGGTTTCAATGTAGAGCTTCGTGCCGGCGCAATATCCTGTCGTTGGAGCAAGCACGATGTTGGTAGTGGCTTGCACTCCGGCTGTCGTCAATGCAAGCGTGATGGTTGCAATGACACACCGCGCGCCAGTCGCTGTATTCCAATTCGCGTTAGCGTAGGAATTAGTTGATGGAGCATTTATCGTCAGTGGAGCAGTTGCCGCCGACAATACAAATACTGCGGTGTTGCTGCTCGTCGTCAGCAGTGGGGCCGCTGAAAACTGCAGTGATATCGTATTCCCGTAGTCGGCTGTTGGTCCGGGATTCAGACAAACCAGATTCGTCTCCGTTGTGGCTGGCGAAATGCTTGCCGTGTAAAGCCCATTGGTAGCAACGGTCGTGATGTTTGTGTTGCCCTTGGCGCTGTTGATTATGTTTTTGCCAGCGGCAGTCGTCTGCGCCTCGACTGAAGTAACCAGCAAGGCCGCAAGTCCGATTGAGAAAAGAAGTTTTTTCATGGTCGTTAATTTTTAATTGTTTTTGTTTTTTGTTTCGCCGGTGTTCGTTGGCTGTCCGAACACCGGCATTGAATTGATTATGCCTGTTGCTGGAAGAGCATCAATTGACGTTCGTCGCCAACACCGCTGCCCCACATTGCCTTCGCAATCATGTTGGCAGTTTCCGCCGCATGATCAAAGAATTTCATTACGACAAACGGGATTCCGATCTTCGGCGAAGTGAACAGTTCCAAGGCGTAACCGCCGCTGACTTCGGGCAGGTTCTTGGTGTAGTCCAGCGGGGGACGGCTGCAAAACATCAGGCCGGAGCGTGTGCCGCCGATGCCGACGATTTTTGCCGCATCGCCATCGCCCGGAACAACGGAGGCCGCGTTCGCGCCTCCATCCGCGCCAGAGCCGGACAAGCTGTTGTTGTCAGTTACCAATTGGCTCGCGCGGAAACGATTGTTTCCGAGCCGCGTGAACATACCCGTCTGAATCAGATTCTCGTCAGGATTCTGGCGGATGCCTTGAATGCTGGAAATCAGTTCGTAATTGGGGTCACTGGTGATTCCGGCTTCCAAGTTGCTGTGAACCCACGCGAAGCGTTGCAGGTCTCTTGCGCCTGGAGCTTCATTGCCGCCGGGGAACTTCGAAAGGTTCATCGCCTTGCGGAGTTTGCTTACAAACACCGGGAGCAGACTGCCGCTGGCCGGCAGTGAAACATCGAAATGACCAGCGCCGAATTTCGGGTCAATGAAGGCAGATGCCGCTTTGATGTTGCTGGTTGTAGTTCCATCGTTGCCAAACCGTGTGCTGCCGTTGATGGCCGTATTGATGAGCGTGTAGATGATGTATTCCGCCAAGCCGTAAAGCTGCGGAGACTTTTGCTCGTTCAACAGCGGTCGAGCCGTCGCGCCAAGTGTCGCGTTTTCAACGGTGATCGGAACGCCGGCATAATTCGACATGCGGATTGAAACGTCCACGTCATTGCCTGCGCCGCCGCTCCAAGACGAACCGAGCGCCTTGATCTGGACGCCGGGCACCTTGATGTACCGCGAGCGCGCCCATTCGAGGTATTTGATCGGCACGCCGGAAACGTCAGTGGTGATGTCGTTGACCATGACCAGTTCGTTTTCGAGATAACCGAAATTCCAGAGCAGCGTGAGCGCCGTATTGAGCACGCCCAACGCTCCATTCGGATCTGCGTAATTGTCAGCCGCCGCTTTCAGGAAGTCTCCGTCGAGGCGCACGTTTGCACCCTTCAGAATCATTCCCTGAATCTTTTCAGCGAACGACATTTTATCACGCGCCAGGAGAACGTGATCCTTGATTTCCTTCTCGGTCCGGCACGCGCGCAAGAAACCGCCGTTGGTCGTGTTGTCGTGGTCGGCCATCGGCTTTGCCGCCTTGAAGAAACCCTTGATGGTTTCGCGCAATCCAGCATCACCCGATTCGATGCTGTGGAGTTCCGCCCCGGTGTCAGCCTGCGTGAGGCGGGCAGACAGTTTGGAGTCAGGAGCTGGCTGGAAGCTCTGGATGTATTTTACTCCGGCTCCGGGCTTGTTGGTTTCCATTTGCAGCGCGTCGGCTCGGATTTCAGCCGTGTCTTCCTTCGGTGCAAATGCCTTGGAAGCCTTTAGCGCGTTGTCAACCGTGACTTCGCGCGTCTTCAATAGAAGGTCGGCTTCCTCGCTGATGTATATGACGCCCAACTCGGTCAGCTTGTCGAGTTCGACGTTGCTCTTGACTGGAAACCAGTCGCCCGCTTTGAGCGTTGAATCCTGCGGGACTTGTGTGAGTTTTACTCTCATGGTCGTTTTTTGTTGTTTGTTGTTTTTGTTCCGCATTTCTCGGCTCGCGGGCAAGCCGTCTATCCCCACATTGGGGGTAAAGTGTTTAATTTTTTCGGGTCAATAGTTCGTCCACAAATTCACGGTTCTTAGCCATCGGATTTCTTGAAAGCAATTCGGCTTCAAAATCGCGTTCGGCCTTTTTACGGTCGGTCATTGTTTTGATGATTGGCTCCGGTGTCTTGGCTGCCGCCGCAAGACGCGCCTGAGCTTCTGGACAACGCTTGGCCAGTTGGTTCAATTCCGTAAGCTGCTCTTGCTTGCGGGCGAAGATGGTGTCCAAGGGGGATGGAGTGGAGTCGGATGCTTTGGTTGTTTCGCCGTCGAATTTAACAACAACGCCTTCGCTCATTTTTTCGGCGGCTTCGTTCGCGCTTTTTTCATCCCAATGATGCGAAACCGCAATTGCGTGCTGGCCGTGCTGGTCAAGTGCTGACTTTCGATAGACGCCGTGTGTCGGCTCATTTCCAGATTTGTAAATTCCAGTCGGCTTGCTTATTTTCAGCGTTCCTTTGGCCGCGTTTTTATTTCCCATCGGCGCTCCCGCCTTCAAGATGTCCTCTGCGTCCTCGGTGGCGGAAGAAGCCTCCAAGGTGTGCAAGGATTTCGCGTAAGCATAGCCTTTTCTGTAGCCAGTGAAATGATCGTTCACATGACCGTCTTGATAAATGTAGCCTTTCGGCCATAGGCTTTTTTCTTCTTTGTCCAGCCTCATGTGCTTGTGTTCTTTATCAAATTGGTCCATCAGGTCGTAATGCTCTTTTGAGCCGATGCCGAAATCCTTGCCTGAATGCTGACCTTCCGCGTTTTTATTTCCAACCGGAGCGCCGGCCTTCAAGGTGTCCGCTTCTTTTTGTGCCGCGATTTGTTCGGCGGTCAAAGTCTCCGAGTTTTCCAACTCCGCTTTCTTCGCCTTGACTGGCGGCATATTTTTGAACGCCGGTTTGTTGGTCAATGCCCCAGTGACAAAGTTTACCGCTACAATGTGCGCCGGGTTTGCTTCGCTGCCTCGGACTCCATCCGGGAATGTCCAGTGACCTTTTTTGCACTTCGCTTTTGCGTAGTCCGCGTCGGTCGCAAATTCAGGACTCCAAGAGCGATAAACTTTTCCGTTCACCGATTCGGCTCCGTAGCTGGTCGGCTCCGAGCCTTTGACGATGACGCCTTCCGCGCTCTTGATTGTGCCATAGACGAATTGAACGTTGCCCTTTGGAAATCGGAGAGTGGCTTTGCGGGCTTCGTGATCTTCGTCGGCGTAAGGCTCCTGCGTATCCGTGGCGGTCAAGTGGTCAAACGATTGCTGCAAATCCTTCGCCGTATTTTCGTCCACTTCGACAGTGCAGGTGATGGTTTCGTTCTTACGAAAACCACAGGTCAAAGTCGTAATGCCTCCGGGAGCGTAAATAAATTCCACCGGCTTTCCGGGTTCCCATGGTTGCGGCACGTCCAATTGCGTGCCAACGGCGTAACGGCAGGAAATGATATTTTCCAAAGTGGCGTCGTGTGCCTTCAAAATGTTTTTTGAGCGTTTTGTTTTCATCGGCGTTGTTTGAGTAGGATTTGGTCAATTTTGTTTTCAACTGCGGCTTGCGCGGCCTTGAACACTCCATTGTTTCGCGGCGCGGCTTCTGCGGTCAAAACGAGATTTTCAAGCTCGCCGATTTCGTCGGGGTCGGCTTTTGAAAGAGCCTGATAAATATAATGCGGCGAGATTCGATTGGTCGCTTCCACATTTTCACGGTTGCCCGGCTCTGGCTTTTCCGGTTGCTGCATTTGAGAAATTGCCACCTGCTGTCCAAGCTGTGTTTCAAAATCTTGCTCTTGCTTTTCAGTCGGGGTCATCGCCTCTTCCAAAATGACTTGCTGACCTCGAACCAAAACCTTGTCGCCCGGTGACGGTTGAGTGAAGCCGACGCGCTTGTAAGCCTCCTCGGTCAGAATCGCCACGGTGCTGTTTGAAATCTTTTGCAGGAAATCCGCCTGTTCGGTTGCGCTCAAAGGCCGCGTCAAATCCACTTCGACCGTTGGCCGCTCAGGATTTCGAAGGTAGCTTTTGCCGTAGTTGACTCGAAGAATTGAATCGGTGAATTGTTCCGTAAGAATCCGGGCAATCCATTTTGCGATTTCTTCGATGCGTTCCTGCCGGACATTTTCGTGGACGTCACCTTGCGCCCGTGTGCCGCCATTGATCGGCGCCGTGCTCGTCAGTGTCTGTCCCAGCATTAAAAGCTGGCAGGCTTCGTCGGCCAGGTGCATCAAAACCAACTGCGGGTTGTCCGCTCCCATTTTGTGTTCGGACCCGATGACCAGCTTTGCCGAATCGGGGTGAACGAAATAACCAGATGCCGCCGCTTGCTTTGCCAATCGCTCGAAACGGTCAATCTCTTTCGGGTCGGTGATGCCGGCGGAATAGGCAATGTCCATGAACGGGTTTCCGTATTTTTGCATGAACAGCATCGCATAGTCGCGAGGATACATGACCATCACCCACATGAGCGCCAGCGGCCGCATGAATCCAGCGCCTAGACAACTGCCGCTTTTGCTTTTGAACTTTGCGACAAGGAATTTGTCCGGGTTGTAATTCACCGTCGTCTTGGCCGCGTTTGCAAAACTCAAATAGCCGGTGTCCTCTTGGTAGGCTATTCCGATTCTACCGTCCGGTTGGAATGCCAGATTGCGCGGATGCACCCATGCGCTTGCCCGCACGCGACTTTCGTTTTTTCCATCTGTATCAATCGCGTCTTCATCCCAGAGCATTTCGCAAATTGAAACGCCATCCGTTACGCCGCCGGCTAGATCGAAAGCCATTCCGTTCAAACCGTCCTCATCAGCAAAGCGGTCCGGATTGAATCCTTCAAGTGAACGCCAGATCAAATCCGCTTTTTCTTCCGCGCTCGGCGTCGGCTTTTTCCCTTTGACCGTGTAAGGGTGAACCACAAATTTTGACGATGCGACGGCGGCGCGAAGCTCGTATTCGCATTTGCGGAACATCGGCCACGAGTCGCGCATTCTTTGCGCCAGCGTGGTTTGCTGCCAAAGTGAACCGGCAAGCGCCATCCTCAGAATTGAAGATATTTGTTTCGGCGGAATCTTATCCGGGGCGTACATCCACCAGTCCGAGAGTGGGTCGGCTTGAACATTTCGAGTTGACAATCCATCGAAGTCAGACTTGTGCGGGATACTTACCGGAAGTTCCCCGGTTGCTTTCAAAACTAAAGCATTTGATGGAAATGGCAAATCGGGAGACAACTCAAAAGCCGTTGCTGGGTCTGGAATGTCAGTTCCGGCGATTTTGTAAGCCGCGCGAATTGGTGTAACCTTCGCAGCTATGTCTATTGTTTCAAGCATCCGCAATAAGAATTACGCTTGCGGGCCAGCTTTCGTCAAAAACTGTTTGTCATTTTCTTGTATATACAAATTGTTCGAATGTGGTAAAAATCTGCCATGCGAAACAACATTGCCGTTCAAGAGAAGTCAACCGAGTTGCTGACGATTCGGGTCAAGCCGTCTGAAAAGGCATCATATCGTAAGGCCGCTGGTGGAAGTCGCCGGGTAAGCAAGTGGGCAAAACAGATTCTTTCCAAGTTCATTCCTGCAAAGTAAAAGCCCGGCTGATTTCTCAACCGGGCTGCCGTTCTCGCGGACGATTTAGCGTTTCAAACTGAATGGCGAGTCATTTGAAACGAATCCTACTTCCGCAAATTATTCCCTGCCGCGTCTTTGGTGGCTAACGGGTCACGGGCGTTTTGAGGATCACGCGGGTCGCGCAGATTTTGCTGTTCGCGCAGATTTTGCGGGTCGCGGATGTTTTGAGGGTCTCGCGTATCGCGTTGGGCGTTTTGCGGATTACGCTGGTCCCTGACGTTTTGTGGGTCGCGCTGGTCGCTCACATTTTGAGGGTCGCGGATGTTTGCTCGGTCGGCGTTGGCTTTGTCCAATGCCGTGCGTTCATCTACGGCATTTGCGGTGACGACCTCGCTGGCGCAAGTGCGCTCGGCTTTTTTCACGGCGACTTCCCCGGCGGTCAAACCGGAATGCTCCCAGATTTGATCTTGCGTCGGATGGCTCAAACGCACTTGGCTTTGTAAAACATATCCAGGCCCAAGCCAGCGATGCACCAAGTGCTCAGATGAGCGGTGCGACTGCTCTTCCGGCGTTAGAGAATTCCACTTGTTGATTTTCTGTGCGCGTTCTTCGGGGGTCAAGTCGTCAATGTGCAACTGTTCTGCTGTGCGCTGTTCGGGTGTCAAGCGAGCAAGCCGGTCAGATTGGTAGGTGTTATAATCAATCGGCTGCAATGAGTCGCGGTTATTTTGCTGATCGCCCGAGTCGTTGGAGTTGCGGGTGTTCTGCGGGTTTTGCGGGTCGCGCTGATCGCGCTGGTCGCGGGTGTTTTGAGGATTTCGCGGGTCGCGCGTCGAGGATGTTTGTAGGTCGCGCTGGTCGCGGGTGTTTTGCGGTTGATTTGGATTCATACTTTTATTTTATTTTTTGTTGTTTGTTGACCGTCTGGCTTGATATTAACCCGCTTATACTGAATTTGAAATACGGTGTTTCCCTACCATTCGATTGGCGCAGTCGCCGCGATTAGGCTTTATGAATGAGGGCCGTATGAGTCCCCTTTCTCCGGCAGCCGTCACTCGCATCGCGGCTAAAGACGCTGCGCCTCGCCTTTTTCAGCGCCGGAAATTTTGGAATGTATTCATCGTCCACAGGTTTCTTCGCTTATGGTGTTTTTTATATTTGGTGCGGGGCCCCGCATAAGTTGGTTGCAGGAACTGGATTTGAACCAGTGACCTTCTCGTTATGAGCGAGACGAGCTAACCAGGCTGCTCCATCCTGCATTACAAAACGTGTTGGCCATTTTAACGAGCGGACCAACGCGCTCACTCTAAACCATAGTTTTGGTTTTGAATTCCATGCCGTCTCTCCGGCTGTCACGCCACACTGAATTTTTCTGTCAGATTTCCATTGCATACATTTTCCACCGGCGTTCGCGGTCATGCTTCGCGGGTTTAGGTGTCCAAAATTATTTGTGTTGTGCCAAGCGTTCGGCCAGTTTGCTGACGCTGTTGAAATACGGCTTGTAATCCGTGTCCGCTGGAATTAGTTTTTCGAGCCGGTCAAGTTCCGTCTGAAATTCTTCCGGCGTGAAGGTGATTGATTTCAGCCGACTCGGTCCGGTTTCGTTCCATGTGATTCCTGGCGGATTAATCATGTCCACCTTGCTCATGTCAATTCCCTTCAAGGCTGCTGGCTTCTGTGCCGCCTCTTGCTTCGCCCGGATTGCCTCTGCCGCCAGTCCGCCGCGCGCCAGCGGTCTTGGATTTATTTTCTGCTCGGCTTTGTGAAGGCTGATTTTACCGGCCTTGACCTTCGCGGCCAGCTTCGGGGATGACTTCGCAACCCGCTTGGCAGATGAAATTGATTGACGTGAAACCTTCAATGTTTTAGCGGCTTTCGCATCGCCGATGTAAGAATTCTTACATTCGGATAATTGGGCTGCAATCATCGCCCGCTGGCTCGTCGTCAGATGTCGGCGCGAAAGGTTTTGGCTGACGACAAACGCTTGCGGGTCTTTGCCGGTGAACTTTTCGTAAATCGGTTTCACCTTCGCCTGACGGCAGGCATTCGAGCGGTTCACTCCATCTAGTATTTGATCATCTAGTGTGGTGATAGGTTGGCGCAGGCCGTTGGCTTTGATGTCCGCTACCAAGTCAATGAAGTCCTGGCCGGTGATTTCTGGGAATAATTTTGCGAGTGGATGTTTTGTCATGTTCTTTGCTTTCTTTGGTTTGATGGTTTTTTATTTCGGAATCAGAATCGGGGTGCAGGTCTTGGCCAATTCATCGAATAGCTCTTGGCGGTCTCCGGTGGTGAGTTGCGCCAGCCGCTTGCCGACGATGGTTTTCAGGATGCGACCGCTGGCGCCCATCTTGCGATACTCCGCGACCTTCTCTTTCGCCTCGGCGTGGATGGCCGCGATGCCTGCGTCAATCTTGCGCGGAGTGCGCGCGGGCTTTTGGGCTGGCGCTGTTTTCTTCTTTACTTTCGGCGGCGCCGCAACCGGCGCTGCAGATTTCGCTGGCGTGATAATGTTTTCGGGTGATGCGCTTGATGGATTCATTTTTGGTTCCAGTTGTATCGCTTGCATTTTGGACAGGCGACGGGTTTTGAGGCGGTACGCGGCTTCCAAGAGTGGCCGCATTTTTTACAGGTGCATTTTTTCATGGCGATTGAAATTTATTATGATAAACGGTTTTAGTCAACATCTATTTTCAATTTGTTGGCGTTCAGTTCCCCGTGACCAATTCCCGGTATTTCCGCATGGCTGATTCCGTTCTTTGAATTTTGGCTTGGCGATAGCGGTCTTCAATTTCAGCGGCCACTTGAGAGATGACCCGGCGGTAGCCAATTTGGAGGATTGCCCTCAACTGGTTTTGGAGCGGGAGATTGTTGAGTGATGTTTTCATCGGTTCGGCCTCACTTTCTCCTTTGTGACTGGCTTTTGCCCAGGTTCCAACATTTTATGAAATGAGCATGGGAGTTCACTGGGAAACATGGTCGGCCTCTCAAATGAACCGCCTGGCATCGGCGTCGGCGGATTCAGATAACAGAGTCCCCGGCGCTCCGGTGGACGAAAGACGAAGTGAACGCAGTTTCCGCAGGTTGGTTTTGTTTGGTCACTCATTTTATTTTGGTGGTTTGCAAAAGTTTTTTAGCCCGCTTTCGGAAAGAGCAATCGCCAGCATCCTTTCGAATTTTGCGAGCGCGACTTTGAATCCGTTTTGATGTTCGGCTGTTTCCAGTTTTGATTTCTCTGGAAGTAGGGTGATAACTAAATTCAAGCAAGTTTCTTGATCCACTGGTGGATCACCGCAGCCGTATTCACATTCGACTTGGCCCGGAGGAAGTTCGCGGCCACATTTCCAGCATGATCTAATTTCTTCACTCATGGTTTTTTCTCCAATAATTTCATTTCCTGCCTTGTCAGTCTTTTATCCGGCCACGGTTTCAAAATGTAAGTTCCATCCCGTTTGGGCTGAAGCGTCCAATACTTTTTGCCGCATGGTAAATCCACCACTTGATAATGTGTGACGGTTACGGTGTGTGTTTGTCCGCAAAGACAATGGACGGAAACTTTTTGGCGCTCAATGCTCATATCGTTCCTAAATCTATACCAAGATCGGCGGCGGTTAAAGTTTCAACTTCAAATTGTTCGGCGCTGGAAGTAGTGCCGACTCGGATTCCTTCGGTGGATTCAAATGATCCGGTTGGTTCGTTGAGTGCGTCGGAAAGATAGCGAAGCGCGCCAAGTGAATGGTTCCATTCGTCAACTGGAATATCCTTTTCTGGTTTCCAAACGTATGACTCGAATTCGTTTATTGTTTCGACGCATGATGGGTCAATGGTGAGTCTTGGCCTGCCGTCTTTCTGAACTTTAAGCCGTGCTTGAATTTTTGCAATGCCGTCAAAAATCTTTCCCTTGCCCGGGACTGCCGGCAATCCTTTGCGTTTCATGGCTTCAATCAGCCCTGCGGCGGCTTCGTCGCAAGCGGCCATGTCCACTCGCCTTGCGATGTGCCAGGATTTCGCCACGTCGGCAACGTCATCTTGCACCCATCCACGTTTGTAAAATTCCCTGAAAATGTGCCAGCGCCCGTCAGTGTCGCAACCGATGTCCAGAATGACCGCCGGGTTTGTAAATCCATCATCAAGCGCCATATAAAATCTTTGCATTTCTTCGCGCGTGCGGACTTGGACATGATCTGACTTCTGGCCAGTGCGCTCGGCGTTGAACATTTCATAAACCGCGCCCTCCGCCGTTGCCCATATTCCTTCTTTCAACCGGAGCTTGCGAACACCGGTCATATTGTCGAGGACTGACATTCTGCGGCGCACGTCTTCTGAATCAATCATGGTTCCGTCCACGTTGTAAAGCGTTGGGTTGTCTTTGTGCGTCGTCACCAGTAACCGGAGCCGGCCTTGTTTTGCGCGCTCACGAATCCAATGTTTGCTTCCGCCTGGATTGCAGTCGCCGAATAATTGCGGAACGGCGATGACGGCGCCGCGCCCGCTGCAACGGCTTCCGAGAATTTCCCATGAATTGAGCGACAATTCTTCGGCTTGATTACAGTTGTGAACTATGATATTGTTTGCAATATAATAGTTGTCGGCGGTATGGAGATTAAAAACATGAAAAGAATTACAGTCAGCAGACGAAATATGGACGATGCGATCCGGCGTTATTTCAAAGGGGAAGGAAGCCTCGTAACGATTGGTCGGAGCGTTGGAATCAGCGACAGCGCCCTTATTTCCGAGATTGAACGTCGCGGGCTTTCGACTCTCACGCGGAGCCAGTCGGCGCATAATAGGCGTCGGCGTGATCCCAATTGGGTTAAATCCTTCGCCTCTTGTGCTGCCAATTCTACGCGCGGGAAAAAGAAGTCTGAAGAATATCTTGAAAAACGCGCCAAGACTTTTGAGCGTCTTCAAATAAAAACGTGCCCTGTCAATGCCACTATCCGGCGTTGGCTTAAAAATCGTGGCGTGGTTGGTGTTTTGGAAATGGCCGCTGGCCGTTACAATCTCGACATTGGTTTGCCTCCCGTCGCCGTGGAAGTCCATCTCAATCCCGGCAATCCGATCGGTCTTGGAAAGGCTTGTTTGAGATTTCGCAATCGCACCAAATATCTCTGCAATCGCGGTTGGTCGGTTATTTATGTCTGGATTTCCAGAAATGGATTTTTGGCTGAATCGGTTGCTGATAGCATTGTCGCCTACATTCAGCTTGCCAAGAGCAACCCATCCATTGTCGGTGAGTATCGGGTGATTCGGGGTTCCGGTGAGCTTGTTACCGCTGGCCGTTTCGATGGTAACAAGCCGTCCTGAATATGTCCGGCGATATGCCTTCAGAATTGGTGACGGGCTTTCAACCAACGTATCTCCGATGAAGCAATAAATAAAATCACGCTCGGATGAAAGAACCTTGTCAGGCTTGTCCATACCGCCAAGCCAGATGGTTGACCCGTTAGGGTAAATGTAGCGCGATGGATTTTCTCCGCCCAATGTTTTAACGCCCTGATTTTTTATCACGCGCTCGAAAGTATTCAGGACGCTGCTGCGCAATGATGTTTTTGTTTCGCGGACGATTGCCCCTTGTGCGCCTGGAATGAGCCGGCAGATCAAATGAGCCTTAATGCAGCACGCAACAGTTTTTCCAGTGTCCGCCGGCCCGGAGAGAATGAATTCGTGTTCCTTGCAGGAAAGCGCAACGCGATTATCCCCTCGTAGCGTGTAGCCTTTTTTCTTGTCAGCATCACGGACAATTTTAACCGCTGACTTTGGTTTGTCCTCTTTCACTTTGCCTTTGGCAATTCTTTTTCGCTGACGTGGACAATGAATTCGGCTGGACCAATTCCATCTTCACCGACTGGCTGAAGTTTCACCGGAGCATTGTAACCAAAGATTTCCGAAAGTCTTTTCTCCGCTTGCACGCGCTGTTTTGGGTCTGTTCTGATGACGTCCAGCAAAACGCCAATGCCGATGTCTTTCGCTTCTTCTTTACTCATGCGGGACTGTTTTTGAAGGTATCGCCGCGCGTGAGCAATGTAGATGTCCGTCATTCTCCATTCGATGTTGAACTTGAGTTTGATGGCTTTGTGAATTTCCATCTTGGATAATTGGCGGACGAGGCAACGGGCTACAAATTCAATCCGCTCTTCCATTTCCTGCGTTGTGGCTTTGATGTATGGCTTTCGCTGGCCTTTGCGGATGACTGGCGGCTTGCGTTTATTCTTCATTCTTGAATTACAATGCGGCTGGCAAGTGGTTTTTGTCAAGATTTTACTGGCCTGGGTTTATCTGGCCGGTGACGACCTTTGCTTCAAACCGGCTCAATCCTCCAAGGAATGTTGCGCGCCATTGTTCCGGGCAGGCGGCGTAATCGGATTTTAACTTGGCCAGTTTCTTGGCGTCATAGTCCGGGTCGGTGATCTCGAATCCGCCGCCGCATCCTCCCCGGTTTGAGCCGCGTGCCCGGCTGCTGCCTTTCATGGTTTTCATTTTCAGGTGGCCAGATAAACCAGTTCCAATTCACGGTCCCCGACCGTTCCCATGCTTCCATCTTCGTGCGTTACGATGAGCTTGCCATAGACGTTCCTGGATTTCACGGTGATTTTTTCCCCGCTGATGATGTGCCGGAATTGTCTGCCGTCATGGTTCGGCTTTTTGAAATATCCGAATGGAGTCTGGTCCACCACTTGCGGCGGTTTTTTTTTTGCCGGAACGCGGGATATTTGCTGGCGACCTGGCTCGCGCTTCAATTTTCCTTTCACCAGATCGCGCGCAAGCTGAATCGTGGAATCTGGCACGGTGTTGATGGTTTTCAGATTTTGGGCGATTTGCCCGTTTTGGTGTGTGATGGCGTTCATTTTTCGCGTTAAGATTGATTGTGAGCGGTTTTCAGCGGTCGCTTGGTGTGATTGTATTGTCGTTTTGGGGAGCGTTTCGGTTGCGCCATGAGACGAGTAATCCGGCAAAGTTTATCAGCAGGAAAAGCGCGGCGTAAATTAAAGCGGCTGTTTTCACAAATTATTTTTGTCCGCAAACCAGTCCTCACACTCGATTTGGACCAGTCGCAAATCCTTCGGGTGCTCTGTCGGCGGAAACTTGGTGATTCGTTTTGTGATGCTCCGTGGAACCCATATGTCCGCCATGTTGCTTGGCTGGCCGATGCGACGAAAGAGCCTGGCCGCGTTTGACGGATTATCGCGAACGAGATATAACATCACTTGCGCCATGCGGTTAAAGTGTAAGCCCTCAGCCATTCAATTGCATCCTGAATCTTGGCGCGGAGTTTTTCTGTGATGAGGATGAATCTCATTTTGATGTCAAATGGAACTGGCCGCAGAACTGGCAGGCGTATGCCCGTGCTGAATTTGATTTCCAGTTACGGCTTTGGATGAGCGACGCGGCTTCATACATGGCGTGAGCGTGTGAGCGGTAACATTTCTTTCCGGTCTTTCCGCATTTGAATCCTTCTTTTCGGTCACGCCGATTTTCTGGACTGTATTGGCTTGGCCTCATTTATTGAAAGCGATAAACCATTCCTGATACTTGAACTTCTTGCGGCCTGTTTTGTCAACCCCGTCCGGTTCGTATCCCTTGAACATCAGGCCGGTGGTGCTGATGAAAATGATTTCCGGCTTTTCTAATTGAGCCAGAACGCGGCCATTGTGCGCGGTCGGATCATCCCAAAAGAACATTCCAGCATTACCGCAAGTGACTGTTCCGATGAGTGGAGTTTTGCTTGCCTTCGGCTTTTGAAGATAAAGGTTTCCTGTCACAAAAGGATTGCCCCTTCATTCTGCCGAGCCGCCCTTCCGATTTGAAACCAAACAGGTTTGCTACGAGGTTGCTCGGAAACGTTTCGCACTTGTTCCGGTAATCGCGGACGTTGCCGTTGTAAAACCGGCGCGCGGCCTGGATGCGGTCCTCGGTGTTGACCAGCTCCTTTTGAAGCTGGAGAAAATTCTGGTCGGCCTTGAGCTGCGGATAATTTTCCACCACGACGAGCAATTGCTTGAGCGCGTCCACGAGCTGGACTTCGTCGCGGGATTGGTCGGCCACCGGGCCGTTGTTGGCGGCGCACTGGTTGCGAAGTTGCGTGACCCGCTCCAGCACTTCGCGTTCGTGCGTGGCATAGCCTGAATCCATTGCCGGCGAAAATCTTTCCAAACAATTCGACTTGCTTGCTTCCGTGAACATTCGGATTGGCCGGATTTAATTTCAGCGTGCGCGGGTCAATCAGCTTGTGGAATTGGCAAAAGATTTGGACGGGACCGGATGATGATTGGACGGTTTTCATGTCGGGTGAATTGTAGGATGTGGAAGTCCCGGAAACAATTCCATTGTGCCGGTTGGTTCAATAAAAGGCTGATTCCATTTCGGCAATGCCGCTCCAAATCCATTTGCCAAGAGCCATGCCTTTGCACGTCCAATATCAGCCAGTCTCAAAATATCAAGTTTTCTTCCTTTTGCTTTCGGGTCCGGCGACTTCTCGCGCCGGATCACGTTCAGCAATCCGATTGAAACGAGCGCACCAGTGGCGCAGCCGGCGATGTGCTTTGAACCTTCCGTCAGTTCGGCGGGAATGTCCGCTGCGCTGTAATCCATTCTGGCAAATCCAATCATCAAAAGCGCGGCCTGACAGCGGCGCATTTTTTCAGGCTTGAATCCCGTCAAGAGAACCACCGACCTCAAAAAGGATGCGTCTAATGTAGTTGTTGTGTGCATGGTTTTGGACCTCTTTTTTGTGGTGGCGCGCCAATCGGAATTCCCGCTTTTTTTCGATAGCGGTTTCGATCTGAAATTGTTCTGCACGCCTTACATCCACGGCGGTTATTTGGCCTCGCAATCGTGTTTGATTTTGTAAATTCGTGGCCGTGTTTGCAGTGGGTTTTATGTTTGAATCCGTTGCCAAGCCCGCGCTGCACATTTACAGCGTGAGTCACCGCTTCCAAGTGATCTGGGTTGACGCATTTTGGATTCCTGCAAAGGTGGTCAAGTTCTAATCCTTTTGGGATTTCCCCCTTTTTTCTTTCGTAAGAAAACCTGTGAGCCAAAACCATTTTCCCGTGATATAAAAGCCTGGCGTATCCAAGTCTGTCAGTGTAACGATTCCATTCCCAACATCCTGTAACGGGATTTACGGTGTATCGCCGGTCAAATGTGTTGGCGTATGAATTTATCAGCGGCCTTCCCGGAGGACAAACAAAGTTAGCATCTCCATGATGGCGATACCTCATGTAATGCTTCCAACACAATTCTTTTGCGATTGCCGTTTTCTCGCATCCATCAACACTGCATTTTTTCATTGTAGCACCTTTGAAAACACCGCCTTGCCGGTGTGCTACAGTGCGCGGAAAGCGCATAGAAGTCCGTGAGACTTTCCGGCAAGACGGCAGATTGATTTCGCTGTAGCACGCTGAAAACATAATTTATTCAGTTCTGTTTGTCAAGACGGCGCGGAGAAATTGCGGGTCAAGTGTGGTGCTCATGGGTTTAGGATTTCCAAATCTTTTTTGTCCACGCCAGTTCAGCTTCGTAAGATTCTTTTTTGCTTGAATCTTCGTCTTGATTTTCCAATTGCGCCCTCACTTGCGCCTCAATTTCCGGCGGGACCGTCCAGCCGACGCATTGAAAGCCTTTGCATGGAATTGGGGTTGTGAGACGGCGAAGATTGCGCGTGCGGTAAATCCAGCGGCCACTGGCGTAGTTTCCGAATGAAAGTTCTTCGGCGGATATTTCAATGTCACCCGTCCAAACCATTGTGCCTTGACTTTTGAAATGTTTCGATGGCTGAACATCCCACAAATCCACCACGGCCACGATGCAACCGAATTTCCAGACCATCGGCTCGGCGCGATTGCGGAAAGCGTCCAATACTTCCGGCTCAATTCCGTCAACGGTTTTTAGCGCGGCATGGATGCAGATGTCTCCCCGGTAGTTTGTCCGGCGCGGACGGGTTTCGTTGGTCTTCGCCCCGATTGAAATTAGGCTGGCATAGGGTTCATACAAAGTAATTCCGCGCATCATAAAACGTGCCTCCATAATTTGTTGAGTTTTATTCCGCTGATTATAGCGTGATTAACTCCAAACAATTCTCCAATGGTGATTTGAGTGTAAAATGGAATTAACAATCGGATGTCCAAAGCATAATTCTTTGGTGTCGTTTGTCAATTAAAATTCACGTCCGCACCGGATGCAATGGTCGCCGTTTCGTGACGGAGTGCATCCATTTGCGCTACAATAAACCGTTTGCTCTTTCCAGTTCACAACGTCTGGCTGCCTGATTTCTCGCCAGCATTCCAACAATCGGAGCAAGCTGCCGCCCGCCGGCGGGGTGCGTTTCTTTTCGTCCGCCTGGATCCATTTGTTGATCGTCGTGATTCTGACTTTTGATGAAAGTCCCTTGTTGAAAAGTTCCGCGACTTCTTTCCGCGATCCCTGATGCGTGGTGCAATGTTTTATCAGCGGCGCAAGGATGGCGTCGGAAAGTGATTTGGTGTTCTTGATGTTGGTCATGGCCAGAAGTGTTTGAATGTGATGCCGGACTTTCCTGTGCTGTCCGTCCATAGGTCAAGTTCTGAACCTTTTGTCTTAAGTGGTGTTATGTCTTGCGGCAAATACAGCATTGGAATGAATTGAAACGCTGACCGCGTGTTGGTTTGCATCACAATCAGAATCCCATTCTGTAAATCCTTCACCGTGTAAAAGTTCGTGCCAATCTGGATTGTGCCGGTGTAGTTGGTCGAAACTACAATGTTTGTCGTCTCGCCAGTTGCTCGGTTTCTTTGAATTTCATTCCCGCCCTCATAAATATCATAATAGGCAAAACCATTGGTCGCATAGGTGATATAAGCCCCATTAGATGGAACAATAATCTGCGCGATCGAGCCGAAGCACGACAGCCCGATTAGAAGTGTTATAGTTGTTTTTTTCATAGATTTTCAAATTACGGGTTGACGTTCCAAAGAATCTTTGATGATGGCCGAGTCTTGCGGCCGGCTCACCAGATTTAATCCGTCGCTTGCGCCGTAAGCCAGTGGACCATCACTGGTGAAATTCACAAACCCGGCGCTGACAACTTTTTTTCCGATGGCCGCGTCTGAATGTTTTATCAGCACGTCGAAAAGGATTGCCATTTCCATGCCGAATTCTGGATTGATTACGATGATGTATTTGATAACAGTCCTTTCTCATGTCATCTAAAAGAAATTGAGTAGTTTCCGATGCTGTGAATTTCAACTTTTACGTTTTGAAGTTCCACCATTTTTATTTTTGGGAATTTCTTCTTTATTTCCGGCGTCCGGTAGAAGGTGTGCGGCTGCAATGTTTCGTCAATCACAAAAAGAGTTTGTGATGCAATCCGTTGTTTAATTTCTCCAGACAACACCGCCCTCCCAAGATCGGTGTCGGCGTTGAAAGCGTCCGTGTAGGCTGGAACAATTTCGTTCTCTAAAAAATAGGCGACGGCTTTCATGCTGGCTCCAATTCGCTTTTAAGAACGATTTCAGAATTTTGCATGTCCGGTAAAATTGTGCATCCCGGCAGCCCCGCGTCAAAGACTTTGGCTTCAATGAATCTACTCAATTCATCTTCATCCGTGATCGGGTTGCAGTCTCCGTCGGCTGTTGATTGGCTGGTCCAGATTTCCAGATAGAGCCGGACGCGGTTGCGCTCGAATTTGAAACGGGTTTCGCGGACTTCGATGCACTGGCCGTCCAGTTTTTCAACCGTGTCGCAGATTGCTTTGTTGCAGCCCGGAAAGGAGCCGTCTCGCGGGAAGTCAAAAATAAGTGTGGCGTAGATGTTGGCGCTCACTTTCCACCGCCTTTGATCGAAGCGAGCGTGACCATCGCAGCGCAATACTGCTTATCAGCTGCACAGCCTGACTTAGTGATGATAAGCTCTGCCCATAATTCCTTCGCCGCATCCGCCACGGCCACGAGAGCGGCGCGTTCAGATTCAATCTTGTCAAGAGCGCAAAAAAGGTCGCTGCGCTGCTTTATTGAAAGACTCCCTTTGGCAACCTCGTTTAACTGCTCACTCCACGTCAACGGCCTCGACGTCGCCTTGTCGGGTTGGGGTGTTTGAAATGTCTCGGGGGTAGGCTGCTGCTCAACGGCATTCTTCACCAACAGTCCAGTGTCGGACCAGTGCCATCCTTCGACGCCTAGATAACCCGCTTTGATGTAATAGACGCCGCGACCGTTGCACCTGCCATAGCGGGCGTGTGGATTGTATGCCGGGTCAATCGGACGGATTTCCTCGATGATGTTGCTCGCCGCCTTCGCGGTCGCCGGTGTTTGATTTTGTTTCGTCATATTCTTTTCTTTTGGTTTCCCGCCCTTTGGCGGTGGTTTCTTTACCTGCAATCAATTTACTCTTTTATGAGTTTAACGCAAGAGAAATCGTGAATTATTTTACCGTTGAAAACATTGGCTGTTTTATGGGTCGTGTGCGAATTCGGACACTTTTCAAACCGATGCTTTTGGCTTTTCTGGGCAATACAGCCCCAAGGCTTTCTGCTTTTCGGCGTGGTGAATCAGCACGAAATACCGCTCGCGCATTTCGGTCGCCATTATCCTACCCAGTCTTTTCCCGCCTGATTCCACGTCGTTCGGATGTGGTTTGTTTCGCTTCTGTTTTGGTTTCCACCAGACCGGCTTCCGATCTCCCCATGAAAGCGCGTGCTCCAAAAGCCGGTCTTCGAGTGAAAACCTTCCGGTGTAATTTTCTTCGCCGCTCATTTTTTGAAGTGCCGTTCGGTGATTTCAATGCCCTTGCATGTCCAGATTTTTCGCTTCTTTCCGGGCGGCGCCTTGTGATTCCAGCCGTGCAAAAGAATTCTTCCCCCGGATAAAATCCAGATCAAAGCGCGCGGTTCGGCCAGAATTTTTTTTATGTGAGGACGGATTTCGCCGCGCGTCGTCACCTGGCAGGCGTGCCGCCCGTGCCCCGCTTTGAAAAAGATGATGTCTGCGAAATTTGCGAAGTCCACTTTGACGCCGCCGAATGAATTCCAATGCTCGGTTATTTCCGCCGTCCATCCGGCTTCGCGGAGCATCTTCAAACTTTGCTGCATGGGGCTGCTCATTTTGGAAATATGGCAACCATCCTGTCTTTCCCGCCTTTCGCGCCGATGATGGATAGTTTTCCGTTTTCCAAATCAACGTCTTTGATGCGCAGCGAAATCGGCTCGCCAACCCGAAGCCCGCAACCGTAAAGCAATCGCGTGACAAGGTTGGTCGGGTATCCGCCTACATTTGGAACTGCCGACAACAGCTTCATTACTTCTTGGCGCGGCGGACAATATCTGATTCGATCTGGCCTTGTGGCGCGCAAGGCGTCCACGTTTTTAAGTGGCCGGCCTAAAACATCTTTGTAGAAAAATAATAGAGCGCAGAATGCTTGCGACTGCGTGCTGGCAGATACGTCTCGCTTTTGAGCCAGCATGGTTAGAAATTTTTCAACCTTATTTTCACTTGGAAGCGTCGGGTCAAGCGATGCCATAAACCGGCAATAGTCCCGCAGCCAAAGCGAATAAACGCGCTCTGTTGAGATAGATTTGTGCTGCCTGCGGCAGACTTCTATAAGTCGTTGGTTTGCAATTAAAGAGTTCATTTTAACACAACTTGAGTTTGTTAAACACTGTTAGGGGTCATAGCAACGCGCCTTGGTTTGCCTCGCGTTCCAGACGCGCGACGGCGGTTGCAAAGTGTTTTGGGTCTTTCTCCGCGCCCACGAAGTTCCTGCCGAGGTTGAGGCAGGCGTGGGCGGTTGTGCCGCTTCCGCTGTATGGGTCGCCGACAGTTTGCCCCGGCTTCGTCATTTTGTTGATGAGGTCGCCGATGAGTTTTAGCGGTTTCTGGCATGGGTGGTTTTCGCACTCGCGCCGGAATTGCACATAGTTTGGCAGGATGGCGGCGACGCGGTGGACGCGGCAGACCTTGCCGCCGTTGCGCTCGTATATCAGTTCGTAGTGCTGCGAGCTATTCCCGTTTGGCTTGTGCCAGACGTGGCGGGCAGTCCAGTCGAGCGGGAACGGACAGACGGCAGACCAGAAGATGAGTTGCGGGCATTTTAGATTCGCCAGCCAGTCTATCGGGTGTTGGTCGAAGCCCTTTTCGATGTCAGGATATGGCGGGTCGGTGATGATGCAGTCGCATTTATCCCACGCCACGTCATCACAGTCTGCGTTGTAGAGAGTCACATGGTTATGACCCCTAACAAAGCGCCGGAGCGAATGAGCGCCGCGTGCGTCATTTGCAATTTGGATGTCGGTCGTGGCGCTCATCGCTCAGCTTTTTCGTTAGCTGAAAGGCGCTTTCCACGTTTGAACGCTTTCCAGTAGCTATTACTTCGGCGCTTCCACGCAGCCTTTTGTTGCGGGCTGACCGCAAAGCTAGCGAAGTCGTCGCGCTTTATCATGCCCATCGCCCAGCCGCCGTTCCCCTCCATCACACATTCAGCGCCGGGTATTGCGCCCTCCACGAATCCGCAGCACTCGACGGCTTCCTGATACGTCAGGAAGTCGCGGCCATTTGGCCCGTCATTCGAGTTGCCCACGAAGTAGGATAGGTCATCATGCTTCTCGTCACCGTCCGCGTAGATGTCTGGATATTCTTTTTCCACGACACCGAGCTTTGCCTTTTTCGGCAGCCATATTTGCACTTCCATAAGTTTTTTTTGGTTGTTGTTTTCAGCTAACAAATCACTGCAAGAAACGCCTATTGTGCGTCCTGCTTGCAGTCGAGCGCCCTTGGTGCGGCGTTCTTGAGTTCATCGTTAGGCTTCCAGAATGCCATCCAGTGCGTTTGCGCTGATTTGCCGCTGCGATGGCCATACAGCGGTTTCTCCGGCGTCAGCTCCAGTATTTGCGACACCGGCACATTACTGTCACTCCACTTGAATATCAGCGTGCCATTTGGCCGAAGCACGCGGAAGCACTCGGCGAATCCTTTGCGGAGCATTTCGCGCCAGTCGCCGTTTAGGACGCCATACTTTCGCGTGATCCATCCGCGTGCTTCTTTGCGGACGATGTGCGGCGGGTCGAATACGACGTGCCAGAAAGTATCGTCAGGGAATGGCAGGCTTGTGAAGTCGCAGAGCACGTCCGGCGCGACATGAAACAGGTCAGATTTGCGTTTATCCACCACGAAGGATTCGCAGCGTTTGTCCACATACAGGCAGCGTTCATCTTTGCGGTCGAACCACATCATCCGGCCTCCACAACAAGCGTCGAGGACTGGCGGGAAGCCTAACAAAGCGCCGGAGCCAACAGGCGGAGTCGCTTGCGTTTGGATGTTGGTTGCAGTGTTCACGGTTATTGGTTTTCGCGCCTGTGGCTCAGCTTGAAATGTTAGACGGCAATGGAGGCAGAACCCATACCTCTACGTCGTCATTCATTTCGTCATCATGTTCGATGGTGTGTTTATAGCCATTCTTGGCCACGATGTATTGCATACGTCCTAGCGGTGTCGGCACTTTTACTGTCAGACCGAGCGCGTGGATTCGTCGCACGAGTTCTTTGAAATTTCCGCGTTGCCTTGAGACGATAAACGACACCATTATCACATCGCCGATTTTCCAAAGGTATCCGCCGTATTTGTCGCTGGTGAAGCCGAGCAACTTTGCACGGGCTGTGTCGAGATTTATGATGCCGTCTAACAACGCGCTGCTGCCAACGCGGGTTACGGCATCAGATTGGCCTTTGGCTCCGGGGGTTGTCATATTCAATTCGGCGTGGCAGAGCTTGGCCCGTTAGGGCACTCGCGCATTGTCGTCATCACGCGGGATTGACCGTGCGAATGACACCTTGAGTTTGGTGTAGCCATCCTCGAACGCCTTGGCTGGCGAGTAGGACTTGTATCCGTCGGCATACACGACGTAATAGCCGCCAGCTTCGGGCTTGTGCTTCGCCATGTATTTGTCATCCACGGTAACGGGCGCGAAGCCTTCATCTTCGATTTCCAGCGCGGCCCAGTTTTCCGGGCAGGTTGGCGGCGCGTTGACGACGCTCTTGATTTTCAGCGCCCATACTTCTTTGTGGCACTTGTAGCGCGGCATCTCGCGTTGCGCGGTTGGTTCGGTAGTTTCAGTCATATTTTTGTTTTCAGTTTATTGTTGTCCGACGTGCCCTAACCATACGGTGCAGCGAATGGCATCGGGCGACCGCCATTCGCAAATTCAACATCACTGGCCGCTGCCATCGCTGACCTTATCGTTAGGGTGCTTGGAGAAGCGTGTCTTTATCGCCGCCGTGTGTTCGGTCATATTCTTTAGCCTCGGCCAGCAGTTGCGCGCCGGTAGGCACGGCAGTTCCGGCGAGTTGATGTTGCAGTATCACGTTTTGGCAGTCTGCCACGCCAACTCGGAAGTAGGCTTTTGCCACGTCCTGATATGCGTTTGCCGCTGGTGCTTGTTGAGTTGAGTTTTGTGTCGTTGTTGCAGGCGAGCACCCTAACAAGACACTGGACACAACGGCGATGGCCGTTGTGATTTGGAGTTTTAGTTGTTTTTTCATGGTCGTTTTGCGTTCGCGCCGTGTGTCGGTTTTTCGTTAGACGGCTCGGCGAGCGGCTTCTCTTTTGCCTCCTCGACTTCGAGCCATGTTCTTGCGGCGCACGGAACACACCATTCGGTGATACATTTTCCCGATGTCGCGCATACTTCGTGGCTTTGGCATTGTGTCTCTGCCCTCACATTCCGATTCACTATCCATTCCGCCATTGCGCGCAACAGCCAGTAATTATTTACATCGGCTCCGCGTTCGTAAGCATGGCGCAACAGCATTGCGTGGTAGTTCCGGTGCTTTTCTGGATACATGGCGACCACCTTATCAGCTTTTTTGAGCCAGCATTCATCTTCGCCGTCTAACACCGCGCTGCTGCCAGCGTGCGGTGTTCCTTCAGATTTCGATTGGTCATTTTCATTCATACTCATTTTGCCTTTCCATGTCCCGCTCCACCGCCCGTGGCAGAGCTTGATTCGTTAAGCGGCAAGTCGTGCGCCCACGCTTTTCTCAGGTTTCCAGCGAGCGAAAAGAGCGCCGACCTTGCCATCACTTGCGTTTTGAGACTGATTCCACATTTCAGTTTTCCGATGCGCCGATAGCCGCGTTTCTCAAACCATTCGATTTTATTTTCCACGACTCGCGCAAAATTCGGAACTAGATATTTCAGGATTGCATCGCCGAGGCCGTGCCCACGATGTTCAGGCCGCACGTTCAGAGCGAGCAGGATTCCGTAATGCGGATTGATGAGGCTGACCGCGACGGCTTCGCCGTCGAGTTCGTAAAATAGTGCGCCGCCGTTGGTCGCGTTTCCCATCATTGTGTCTTTGCCGATGAAGGCAGGGTGTCTGCCCGCGTCGAGTATCTTTTTCCACGCCGGATATTCATGCGCCCGTGCCAGTCGCACGTCGAAGCGCGTTGCGCAGTCACATTCATTTTTTAGATTTGACGTGAGTTGCGCCGCACTTGGGGCATTTGCACGTCGCGTTGCTGTGAGTTGGGCTTTCATTGTTGATGTTGGACGGCGGCTCCATTTGCGCGAGCATCTCGGCCAGGTTGATGTCAAATTCGAGCAGTTCCTTTTTCATCGGTTCTTCGATGTGGATTTCCAGCAGCGCGGCCATGTCGAGTTCCGCCAGAAACGGCGCGAGCAGTTCCGGGTTTGGCTCGCCGTGGATGGTGTTGAGATTGATCGCCAGCCGCTTCGCGGCAGCGTCATCCATGTTTGAGACGACGCACGGAATTTCGACCATGCCGAGTTCGCACGCCGCCATGAAGCGATGATTGCCGCTGATGACTTCCCAGCGGTCCCGTTTGTAGGGACGCACGAGGATCGGCGCGCAGAAGCCGTCACGCTGGATGCTGGTCTTGAGGCTGTCCATTTGTTTGGGCGTCAGGTATTGCGGGTTGCGCTTGAGCGTCACGAGATTCTTGGCCGGCAATAGTTGCAGTTCCGTTTTTTTCTGGACGCCGGATTTCGAGGATTTTGCCGAGCTTGAGGACGTAGCAGGGCTGGCCTTCCCATTCGCCCGTGGTGATGCCGAGGCATTCGACGCGCATCGTCGGCGCGTCTTTGTTGTAGCCGTTTCGGAAGTGGATTTCGTCATATTGTTTTCCTTCGAGTCGTTTTTGCCAGTGAGCGGATTGCGTTCGATATTCTTCGACCTTTTCTCCGATGGCGATTTTCTCAAACCAGATTTTGTGGAGTGTGAGATGCAGAATTTGCCGCTTAACAAGGCGCTGATGCAGACACCCGTTGGGCATCTCACATCCGCCTTCGCGGTTCACGATTTGAGTCGGGTGCTGCATAGCTAATCGTTGGGCAGCCGGGCGGCGCGCTTTGGTTTGCGTTTTGCCTTTGCCCGGAGAGCCTTCATTTTGGCCGACCGTTCGGCGGGCGAAAGCCCACTCCACCGACTTGCGGCAGAGCGAGCCTGCATCTCGCGCATATATTTTGAGACGGTGGGATTCATGCGAGTTTGACGGTGTATTCGTTGCCGTAGTGACCAGACTCGACCGCGAATCCAGCGGCGGCGAGCTTGCCGAGCGCGCCTTGAGATTTGTCCCCACCGAGTTTGCCGTGTCCCCAGTTTTTATGGAAGGAGATGACCGCCTTGTCCTCGCCGCGCACTTTGTTGACCGTAGCCAACCCGCCGCAGATTTCTTTGATTTGAGTGATTGCTTTCATTTTTATTTTGTCGTCGGGTTACTGGCCCTTCGATATTCATATCATCGCACGACGTAGCCGTTACGTCAATATATTATTTCATTTATTTTCACACTCAAAAAACCATTGATTTCATTGACCAAAACCGGCCTGCCCAACAATTCCATGCAGGCAACGCCGGTTGGACGCCTCATTTTCAATCCGCACGCCCCGGCCCGGCGTGCCTGATGTCAGCGTTCGGCGGCAATGGTGCCGATAGGCGTTTTTGCTCATTCAGCCATGCCAGCGCAGCGCACGGCGCGCACCATTCGGTTATACAAAGGCTTGAATTGGGCCATTGTGATTTCAGAGTTGTCATAGACCCTCACCAGTTCAGGGTCACTTCCACAGCGTGGGCAGACTACCATTTGTTCAGTTTCCATATTATTTTTCAGTTTGACGGCGCGGCATAGCTCCGTCGTTATCCAGCACTTGCAGCGCGTCACAGTAGAGTCTTTCGAGCATCACCGGCTCGCTTAGTCCATACTCTTTCGCGGTTTCTTTGAGTCCTACAGTCACGACATCGAGCGGATGCCCCGATGCCTCGCAAATTGTTTTTAGCATTTCCTCCGGTGCTGGATAACCCGTCGCTGATGCCAATGAGCTTTGCTCCTTGGCTTTCGTCCCCCACTGGCAGGCGGGACACGTCGGGTCATACATCGTGTGTTGTTGGCATCGGTCGCTCATGGCATAGCTCCATCGTCGTTAGGCGTCATTGCGTCTGGATTTTCATCCTAAAAAAGATTGGCGAGTTTGACCAAGTGATGAGATTGGTGGAGGTCTGGACGGTGATGAGATATTCTGGCCCGGAGTAGGCGTTTGTTGGCACCGCATAAGACGTTTCGTTTGAGAATTGACTTTCCACGTTGTTGGAATCCACGGCAGTTGCCGCGAAGTAGTAGGTATTGCCGGCGGTAAGGTTGGACAGCGTTACATTCGTTCCACCGCCTACGCATACCGCGTTGGTGTAAGCGCCGCTGGACGGTCCATAATAAATCTTGTAGGCCGTGACGTTCGTGCTGATGGATGGATTCCAGGCGAGAGTGACTCCCAGCGATGGAAAGGCCATGACGCCTAACCATGCGCTGCAAGAAACAGCCACTACGCATACGGTTTTAAGTATGATCATTTTCATTTTGTTCACTTTCGGTTTTGCCCAAGTCCAGCCGCGTTCGTCGTGGCTGTTCCTGAGCTTGATTCGTTACCAAACTCCTATTTCGATCATCCAGTCACGGATTCTGGACGTCTCCGCGTCATCCGGCGCCACGTTCCATTCTCCTGGACCCGCGATCAATCCCAACGCTTGCGCCTTTTCTGGATTCCGATGCGGCCAAAGATTGTTTTCGTAAGTGGTGTGGCAAAAGAATCGCGTGTCGAATTTCAGAGTTTTCAGCCGGCCTCGAATATGATGGCAATGCGTTGCTGGAATGACGCGGCCGCTCAGCTCGAATTCAACCCTGCAATAATCGTTTCCAGGTTGCTGGCGATGTTCTTTGGCGATGGCCATGTAAAGCCGGTCAGACTTTTGCTTTTTTGTGGACACTTTTTTGATTGGCTTTTGCCTTGGCGATTTCGATGAGTATTTCGACCGGGTGAAGGAACGGAATCCACTTGCGCCATTCTTTTCTCGCTGGCGTCCCTTTGGCGAAGGCGTCAAATGCGCTCCTGGTAGCTGCGTCCAAAGGGCGAGCGGTCTTGGTGTTTTTCGGCGGGCAATCATGATTCATTGGAAAAATTCATCTGTGGCCTTCATTGGCTGGCCGCGCGTTATCAATTCCAGAGTGCGGAGTCTTCCAAGCGCGTTGTTGAACCCGCCGCTTTGCGACGAATAGCCGGTCGCTACCGCCACGTCCTGCGCGCTCATTGTCGCCGGGTAACTGTTGACCAAAACCGAGAGGATTGCCGCCTCGCATTTTTGCAGCTTTTGAACCCATTGACTTGCCAAATCCATTCCGGTTGGCAGTGGCTTGAAGTCGCCGAGCGCCGCCACGCCTTCGCTGGTGATCTGAATCGGGTTTGTTCTGGTGATGTATCCAAGCGAGCGCAACTTGCCGAGGCTGTTGTTGAATCCTCCGCTTGAAACTGAATACTCGGAAAGCAATGCCACTTGAACCGCCGTGCGGCCTTGCGGGTATTGAGCCAAGGCGGTGAGGATGGCGCGCTCGCAGCGTCCAACCCGCGCTTCACCGTTCGCGCGCTCGTTTTGTTCCGCGCGCTGTGGTTCGAGTATCAGATTCATGCCGCTGAACGTGGCGGGGCGTGGCCGTTGTGTGGCTGGCGGTGTGAGGCGAGGCGCAGCCGGCGCGTGTGAAGGTGGCTTGGACTGGCCGGCGGTCGTTTGTAGAGCCTTCAGGCGCGAAAATAGTTTCTCGCCCTTTGCGACCGCCGCTTCAACTTTCTTCAGGTCGAGCTTGACCGTCGCAAAAATGCCGTCCGCGAGCGTCACGGCGCGGTCAATCCGTTTGAAGTCTGATTCGCTTATGACCGGCACTTCGACTCGCTTTGAAACCGCCGGTGCTGGCGCTTTTGAAATCTGCTTTTCCAGTTCTCGGATTTTTTTCTTCAATTCAGCGGGGTCGTTTTCCTTTGCGCGCGTCACCGTGCTTTTGATTTGTTCGCCGAGCTGGTTCAAGTCCACGGCCGCAACCTGTTTTGGCCGGATGATTTTCTCGCCCACTTTCGGCGTTGACGATGAATCGAAAGTGATGCGCTTGCGGACTTCAACCCGTTTGAAAATGTCCAGCCAGCCAGGGGACCAAAAGAACGCCGTGCCGATTGGCAATGATGGAAGTTCCGCCATCATTTCTTCACGCTGCTTTTCCGTGCCGTGAACTTCAATCCATGCGTCAATCGCTTCCCGATCTTGTGGTGCGATGGTGCGAAGGCAAATCAGGACTTCGCATTGTGTCAGGACGTTTTTATTTATGACCGCCGCGCGCTGCGTGATTAACGTGACTCCTATTCCGCGAGCGCGTCCGCGCCGGACAATATCCTCAAACGCTCCAAGCAACCTGGCCTCGTCGTGCATTGGGCGTTGCGGGCAAAATGCGTCGGCTTCGTCCACCGCCAAATGAAGTGGCTTCCGGTTTAGACGGTAAAGAGTTTCGGCGAACGCCGTCATAAACCGGACTTGCGCGGCCTTCCGTAAAAGTGACAGATCCAAAATTGCGGAGAATCCATTTTCGATGATTGCACCCGCAATGACTTCGCCGGACATTTCTTCGAGAGGCACGTCCGAATGTTCGCCGCCGAATACCACGATTGGAAATCCTGCGCTCTTGCCGTCCGCCGATGAGCGTAATCCCCACCAAACGCCGATTGGGTCTGCTACGATGACTTGCTGGCCGGCGGAAAGCATTTCCTCCACCATGACCGCGCCGGTGTAAGTTTTCCCGCATCCCCTTTTTGCAAGAATTGCAAAAGTTTGCGTCACCGCTTCGAGCGGAAGCGAAAGGTTGTTTGCGATTTTCAGCATATTCTTTTCTTGGTTTGGCCGTCAGGCCGATTCGACTTTGATTTCCCTGCCGAGCGTTGCGCCCACGGCACCAATTATTCGACTCAAAGCGAAAATTAAATCCTCATGCTGGATCGGCAGCGGTTCGTTGTCGTCAATCTTGACGCACAGAACGGTTGCCACACTGTCACCGCCACAAAATATGTCGATTTTGTGAATCAAGATTCCGTTGAGCATGTCGCGCAATTTGTGTTCAACTTTCAGGGTGTCCATCGCGCTCCAATTTTTATTTGGCGGTGTCGGCTTTTTTAATTCCCTTGGACCATGGACATTTGCTAGGCGTTGCAAAACGAATTTCTTCCCAGCCTTGTCGCCCGCCAATTCCATCAGCATCGAAAGCAACGGGTAGAGTGTCCCGCCGCCGCCGATGATGCGCCCAAAGTCCCGCGAGTTGCACGATGGCCGGACTGTCACCCAATCCTCACCTTCCATCGCCGTCACCTTCAAATCCGCCGGGTGAGCAATGAAGGATTCCACCAGCGTTCTGAAATAGTCGGATGCGGTTTGTTCGTGCTTTGTCATTTTAGTTCAATCCTTTTGTCCCCTTTTTTATTGCAGCATCCACGCATCTCCGGGTTGCTTCTTGAAGTGTTTCCCCCGACCTGACAATCATATCTTCGTTGCCGTCATCAAGTGAGAAAATAAATTCAACACGCTCTTTGCCTTTTGACGCGTCAATTGTGTTTAGCTTTAATCCCCATTCTGCAATGAAATCAAGCCGCCTTGTGTCAGGAGAAATGTTTTTGGCTTTGCGTGCGCTCATGTTCTTTTCTTTCGTGCGGGTCAATTTGTATCAGGCCGTCGGGTTGCCTTGCAAGTCTTTTTTTATCTCCGCATACATGGCCACAATGGTAATCCACAACCGGACAGATTGCAGGTGATGGCAATGCGGGTTCTTGTTTTTCTGGTTATCAGCGCACGCGCATGAACCGACGCCGAAACGCTTTTGCGCGTCAACACGATGCCATCGGTTCGGGTTTGAACGGGACCGGACTTCAAACACATTCCGGTCAGCCGTAACCCGGACGTTTGGGCACCATTGCTGCAAAAGCGTTTCGAGTGGTGGCATGGTCAATCTCCCTCGCCGGCGTCGGCGTTCATGCTTTTGATGGCGAGCTTTTCTTCCAAAATGTAGTCCTTCTCATATTCGGATGATCTGTAAAATTTCATCCCATCCGCGTTCACCGGAAGGCTCGCCGCCTGCTGATGCAGCGCGAACTTTAATTCCTTCTTGGCCTGGAGTTCGCCGGGTGATTCGGCGCACCGCTTCGCCTTGGCGGTTTCGTATTTGACGATGAACTTGTCCAGCGCCGGTATGCGCATCGGCTCCACGCCCGGCCCGGTGACGCCTGGAAGTTCCTGCGGCTTTCCCTTTTCGGACTTTGAGCCGCCGGGGATGTCTTTCAGGTCTTTGAGCGGTGCTTTACTTTTGTCTTTGTTCTTCATTTGCTTTTTCTTTTTGGTTGATGGTTGATTTTTGTTGACGTGAGATTTTCAGGCCGGCGGTGCTGACGGTGGAAGTTGTGCGCGCCACTTGGCCAGATTTTTTGAAAGCTCTATTTCCCATTCAATCGGTTTTGAGTCGCGCGCCCAGTTGCGTTTTGGGTCGCTCCAATAGTTGAAGAAACTCGAACCCCAGCCACGATCATCAACGATGCCTTTGTCGGCGATGTATTTTTTTACGTCCGTGAATTTTGGTCCGACTGAAATTGGCTTTGCGCTTGCACCGCCCCACGTCGCCGGACTGTCGTTGAACCGTTCCCGCCTGGGTGAAAAAAAGGTCGCGCTATGGGGACAGAATAGATTTGTGTCCGTTCTGCCTTGCCACGTTTTCGCAAAGCTGATTGTCCGCTCTTTTACAAACTCGAATCCATATTTCAGAATCGCCTTATTGATGTGAGAAATGGATGTCGGCTTGTCCACCGGGCGCGGGTAAAGTTTCAGAATTTCTTCGGCCTCTGTAAATGGCAGCCCCGTTTGCTTTGTCCGGCGTTTTATTTTTTCCAGAGGTTTGAGCATCATCAGTTGAAAGACGCGGATTTCCCTTTGCTCGCCGACGCGCTGGCCACTGTCCTCGATGACGCGATTATCAACTAGGTTTTGAAGCGCGTATTCTATCTGCGCCAGCGTCATGCCGGTCGCGAATTGGAAGCCTTCATTTGAGACTGCGGATTTATTTCGCTCCGTGGCGAAGTCCGCCAGCACCAAGAGAACAAATTTTGATGACTGCGGTTTTATTTGCAGGTTCATCGCCCAAGCTGAAGCGCGCAAGCTCACTGTCTATTTGCCTCCATCGCCGCGCGTTGCTCGCAAAGCCATTTACTGCCGGCGGTGATCTTTTTGTTCAAACGGTTCATTTTATGCACAAGGTTGGCGTGCCGGCTGGTTGCGTGCTCGGCCTTCGTTTGTTCAAAGTCCATGCGCCATTCGGCGAGTCTGGCTTCGACCCTCTCAATCTCTGATGGCTCTTTGTTCGCCACTTATTCACCTTTCGCTTGATGCGCCTGAATCCAAAAATAAAGCTCCCGGTTGGCTTCGTTGTCCGGTGCGGCCTGATGCGCCTTTTGAAGTCCTTTTCCGAAGGCGTGTTTGTATGCCTCGTTCAGCGATGGGAAGCTGAACATTTTTCCGAAATGCTTTTTCCCGTCCTTGAATGGAATTTTGCAAAGTTCCGTCATCGGTCGCATGGTGCAAAATGGCTTCATGGACTTCCACCAAGCATCATCGGAATCTGTGAAAAGCCCAAACCTCCGGGCCGCGATTCGCATTATAAATTTATCAAATGTGGCATTGAACGCGACAATCAGTTCCACCCGTTTAATCATCGCCAGAATTGTTTCAACGATAATCTTTTCGTCAATCCCTTCCGCCAGGGATTTCTCGCGGGTGATGCCGTGCGTCTCCCGTGCCTGCGGCTGGCTGGTCCAGGTGGTTTCCTTGGCGATGGCCGCGAAGCGTTCAAGCTCTTTGCCTGTTTCGTCGGTGATGATGGCCGAGGCTGCGGCAATGTGTGGCTGGCTGGGGTCGCGGGCACGCCGCTCGAAGTTTGCCAAGTCTGAAGTTTCAAAATCGCAAAACAGGATTTTCATGGTGTTTTTATTTTTGTGGATTGATGAACGCGGCGGGATTTCCACCCGCACCGGCCAAGTCTTGTCCGACTCGCTTTCGCGTTCGGAACTCGGCTATGCACTGACACCGCGCGTCCATAAATTGTTTAGGTTCGGACGCTCGTGCTGACCGCTTCCCAACATTTCAGGCCCGGCAGCCGCGTGTCCTTATTGATTGATGCCTTAATTGCCGACCTGCGCGGCTCAAGCGTAAAGAATTCCGGGCGCGCGGCGTAGAGTGCTTCCGCGTCGGTGATTTCAAACATGACTTCCTTTTTGACGACCTTGCCGGAAACTTTGGGGATGAACGCCGGTGCCGCCGCTTGTGATTGAATCACTTTTTCTTGCGCCTGCTGGACGGCGACTTCGGCGGCGATTTCCCTTTTCGGTGATGGCTTGGCGAGACTTGCCAGCCGCTCCTGTTCGGCGAGTGCCGCCGCCGCTTCCTGCTGTGCCTTGCGTTGTGCCGCCGCGAGCCGTTCGTTTTCTTCGTCCGCCTTGCGCTGCTCTGCCGCCGTCCACGCGCCGGACAATCTGCCGATGCGCGATTCTTGGTCAATCAATTCCTGCGAATAATCGGCGGCGATCTGGTCAATTCGCTTGCCCAAGTTCAAGACAGGTTGCTTGATGGCCTTTCGTGTGGTTTCTACTTCGGCCAATAACCGTTTGATGTCGCGCCGGCGCTGTGTGGCAAAGCCATCCTCGGTTGAATTTGTGACGGCGGTGACGGTTTTGGCTAAAGTAAGGATTTGCTCTTTGCGCGCGTTGGCGTCGGATGCGAGCCACACTTTTGCGTTGTCAATGTCGGATAGAATGATTGCTGTTTCGTTCATATTCTTTTCTTTCTGTTTTGGTTTGACTGACGGTTTATTTTTTACTGCTTTGTTTGAGTTTTGTCAAGCCGTGAAATTTTCCGCCGGCTTCCAGCGCAGTTTTGAATTCGGCGTGCGATGCTGGCAACGTCTCGCGAGCTTCCCAATATCCCGCGAATTCGGAAGCGTGTAAGTCCGCCAGCTTCACGCCAGTCTTTCCGCCGAATGGGATTTCAAAATCCTGCCAGCTTTTTGGCTCCGGCTTCGCCGATGGAAAGCTGCCGATGATTTGGGTTTGCAGTTTTCGGATGGCGACTTCCCCAGCCACAACTTTTTCGAGCGGCCAATCTTTCAACTCTTGGTCAAAGGACAGAATCTTTTGCTCGATGGCGAATTTCAAGACTTGATCTTTCGGAAAAGTCGAAAGGCACTGGAGCATCAAAAATTTGTCGTCCTCGGTTGGCTGGTATTTCCTGGCGCGCGGCGTCGGCGTCTCGGATTCGTTCAGTGTGCTCTTGGCTCCCTTTTTCCGCCACAATGCCGCCTTGATGATTTTCCCTCCGTTGGAGATTTCACCGGCGAATGTCTCGGCGCATTTCTTTTGCCACTTCTCGCAAAAGTCCGACTGCCAAAGTTGGTTGCCGCATGAAAGACGTTTTCCACAAATCCGGCGCAAGGCTTCCGCCGCCGTGGATTCCAGGCCGTCACCGTATTTCTCGCCTTCAAGCGCGCTGAAGGAGTGTTCGCCGACCGCTTCACCAACAGCGCAGCCTCGAATCAGTAGAACGTGCTCGGCGTAAATCATCCGCGCTTCCGTGTCGTGATAATGCTCCCGACAAACGAGTGCCCAGGCGCCGGGACCAAAGACTTCGTTCAATCGCTGTGAAAGGAAAATGTGAGGCAGGAAAATCGCGCCATCATTTGACCGGATTTCGATGACGTGATCTGGAAACGGCTTGGTGAGTTGCTTGGCTTCGGCTTTGGTGATCTTGAACTTGCTGGCGTTTTTATAGGCCGGCGTCAAAGCTGCCGTGATTTCGGCGGCGCGGGTGTCGGACGATTCGTTTTTGTTCATATTCTTTTCTTGTTTAACTTCCACAAGAATACTCTTTTATGATTAAACGTCAATAAAAATCGTAAATGGATTTTCAACCGCTTAAACCCATTGGGAACATTGGCTGCTTTTGATGCCGTGTGCGAATTCTGACACTTTTATTTTGCGGGTTTTCAGGCTGAAATCAGCTTCCAGGCATCAAGCTCGGTCTTCGTTGAAGGCGTGCTGCCCGCCAAGCCTGACTGCCTGATAAATCGTTTCCGCGATGATTTCAGGCACCCGGCAAGCCAGCATCATCTCGCGCAACAGCAAGTCGCATTTTTCTTTTGGCAGCGTTGCCTTGACCCAGCCGGTGTTATCGTTCGGCATTGGCACCCCAGAGGGCATAGAACCTGCCGGCCAGACGATAAGCTTGTCTCGGTAAGCCGCATCGTGAAAAGCGGCTGGCAGGCCATATTCTGATCCATCCTTTCCCTGCGGCGGTAGAAGTGACCAAAGAGCATCCGGTATGCTCGCCAAATCCGTCCACATCAGGCGCGGGACTCGGTAAAGGATGCCGTCCATCGTCAGGTATTCGATGCTGTCCATCAGGCAGAATAACCGGAAATCAGACGTGTCAACCGTGGCAATCCGGGTGGAGAACTGCCCCGGAGCCAAGTGACAACCACATACAGGAAAAGTGTCTAGCATAAATCAGTTTGATACTTTGTTGTTTTCGTGTTAAATTGGACGCGGTTAGGCAATGTATTGAGCATCGCAAAACCGCTAACAAAATTCACAACATAAATTATGAATCATGCTGAAAGCAGTCTCGCCGAAGTTCCAACCGCTGTCAAATTTACAGCGAAACAACTTTCAAACTTTTGGGGCAGAGTTAAAAAATCCGACGATTGTTGGGAGTGGACAGGTTGTATAGACAAGGGCAGTCATGGGTATGGGTATTTTAGAATCGGCAGTAAAATGCTAAAGGTGCATCGAGTGTCTTGGATGATTAATTTTGGAGAAATTCCCCACGATGGAAGTTTCCACGGAATTTGCGTTTGCCACAAATGCGATAATAAAATTTGCGTGAATCCCGACCATCTATTTTTAGGGACTCAAAAAGAAAACATGACGGACTGCGTGAGAAAGGGGCGACTAAATCATGTTTGTGGACACAATCATTTCGCAAGGTTGCACCCCGAATTGATGGCTCGCGGCGACAATCATGGTTCTCGACTTCATCCAGAAAAAAGACCACGCGGAGAGGGAAACGGAGCCTCAAAACTTTCTTCTGAAAAGGTTATTGAAATACGCAGACTTCACGCCACTGGTGAATTTCCTAAAAAAGAATTAGCATCGCGTTTTGGTGTATGCAGAAATCAAATTTCTCAAATCGTGCGTCGTAAAAACTGGACTCACATTTAAAAATCATACTTCAATGGTCGCTGATGTCGTTAGTCAAGTCCAGCATCCTCTCGGTCACGGCGAAGTCATGCCGGACATTTTCTTGATGCTGATACTGCCGATGCCAGATGTAGAGCAACACCACAATAGCGGCCAACAGAATCAGGAGACGAACGTTCATGGTTTGGATTGGCAGGGCGTCGGAGGAACGATCGCCCTGCCGTTTTTTGTGCAAATCAGAATCCTTTTTGCCACGCGATGAATGCGTGATACCGAGTTACGTCATACGGCCCGCTGCCAGTCCATTCACCAATGGTTGCCCCAGTGCTGAATTGGCCTCCCCACAAATGGCCAAATTTAAGTTGCAGGCCGAGGTCGCGGATGGTGGAGAGTCCGCCATTGTTGTTGCCCGCGCCGGAAATCGGCGTGCCAAGGCCGAGCATGACAAACGGAGTGGTTTCCAAGCTTGGCCATCCATAATTGGCCAGCGGGTGCATAGGCAGCCTTAATTGAATGTTCCCGCTGAATAAATTGAACTGGCCTAACCAGTCAATCCCAACACCTGCCCCCAAGTATTGATTCACGTTGTAAATCGCAAGCAATCCACCACCTAGCTTTTTGGGTGCTGACGGTGCGTAGGTTGCGTATGGAGCAATGGCGTAGTTCGTACAGCCCTTCACGTCGGCCCAAAGCGTTGTCAGGGCAGTTGTGGCCGCAATCGTGTTGGTAACATAGACAGTATTCGTCGCTGTCTGCGCTTTGGCGGAGAATACCTCCATCCCCGCTACAAGCGCGAGGCCGATGACTAACTTCATTTTGTTTTTCATAATTATGTTTCTTTCTACTCTGGGTACGACCCAGAAATTAGTTTAACCTTCGAGGCTGGAAAGTGTGGCTGCTTCGATAGCGGCCTTAAGTTGGTCAACGCAAGCGCGACGAGTTCCCGCACGCGCTTTGCCAACGGCTTCTTCGACAAGCGTGTTAGCGCCAGCGGCCAGCTTGTCGTCGAAAGCCGCTTCATTTGTCCACGTTTGAATCAATTTTAGAATATCTTCGTGCATAATTTTATTTCGGTTTGTTGTTTGTTGCTTTCCGTCTCCTGCTCGCCCTTTCAATTTTTCGGCCAAAAGGCCACGCGGAACTTCTCAACCACTGAGGATTCGTGTCGGTTTTTATGGCCTTTAAGTTTCGTGCATTTGAATCCGTTTGGCGAGACTGACTCGCATCTTGGCAATATATTTTCGGAAGACTGCGGTGCGTTGACTGAACGGTTGCGTGCAAGCCGTTTCTCCACAAGTTCCAGCAGCGCCTCCACCGGAGCATTAAGCTCAATGTCCATCCACTGTGACCCGCGTGGAAGTGCTTGGTTGAATATGCGCCCTGAAATTTTCATGGTCAAATTCTGTTTGTAAATGTCCACCAATCGAATCCGTATTTCAACATGATTTCATAACTCATCCACCAATAGCCTTGCAAGGAAAATTTAACGCCCCATGAATTGGCGACCAAGAACGCCTGTCTGGTGTCGTCATAGTCCACCGCCCGGACTGCATGGCCGCCCATCTTCCGCTCGAAGGCTGATGGCATGGGCATGACTCCTGAAGTCTGCCAAGACTTGTCCTCGAAAGATTCATAGACGGTGAATCCGAAAACAAAATTCCCCTTGTTGGCCAGACACGTTTTCATGTCCGTCAGCGTGTGTAGCGCGTAGTAGCTTCGAATCGCATTCGGCAAGGCGTCGGTGTAACACTGCTGCGGCGGTTTCGTTAAGGCGTTGAAAAACCCATCACTGTCGCGGTAAGGGTATTCATCTTCAGGACAAATTCCATATTGCGCTAGTGCTTGAATCGAAGCGCGAAGCGTAGAGCCACTATCGGTCATCGTGTCACCATCTATTGAACGAGAATTGTAATTCTCAAACTGTCGGCTAGGAAACCAGAGCGAAATGCCTTTGGCCAATTCGTTAAACTGGATTGCCCCTGACACCGCGTTCGCTGTGCAAGACCCCTCAGCCGCTTGGTCTAAGATCGGCGGGCAGGTTAAAAGATTGTTTGTCGCTATTGGAAGAAGAGTTGCCGGGTCAATTTGAGTTTCCCTAACTAGCCGCTCGAAACCGTAGTCGAGGATGTGCTGTGGTGACTTCCGAAGGTCGTATTTGTATTGAGTTTTCATTTTGTTTTTATTTCTCCGTTATCTGCAATCAAGCATCCCGGACGGTGGATTATTTCAGCGCCATTTTTACAGGTGGTTGACGCTCCGCACACGCGGCAATGCCATCTGTTTGACCTTCCCTCCCAGACTAGGAACTTGTAGATGTCCTTAATAGCTATGGTTTTCATGGCTTTGTCTCCGGCGGATTGGCTGGGGTTGATGGCGTAGGTTGAACCAGTTCAGGTTGCGAGTCAATAGAAACTGGCGGTGGTTGGACAACTGGAACCGTGACTGTGACTGGAGCGGCGGCCATCTGAGCAGCGGTAATCGGCGGGGGCTGCGAGTCATCCAGCCCGGACTGCTGCTGCAATTTATGTTCAGCAAACGTCGTTGAAAGAAACGATGACAGGGCGGACAACGATGCAACCATTGTTGAGCAGATAATTATCAGAATCGTGATTCCCCAATGTGAAGGCATTCCATCAAACACATAAGGTGCAAACGCTCCTCCTAGTGCTGCGAAGAACGGGACAAAAAATGCCACACCCGCCTTTAACCAGATTATTTTGAATGGGTTGATCATATTTCGTAAAGGTATCCGTCAAAGTGTTTCATAAATTATTCGCCAATGTTCTTTCGGTTACTTATTACCTGGGGGGTAGCCAATCCTAATTTATATTCAATCAAGATAAGCCGCCCCGCTGTTGCTTGCGAACCGTTGTTTTGAATGTCTCTAACCAATATTTCAAGGGCATTATGTTCCGCCTGAAAACGAGATTGGTCAATCTGCAATACGCGAATCTTGTTGTCTTGTATGAGCACCGCCTCGGCAAGTTTCGACCCTGATGTCACCTGCCGTTCCAGGTCTTGATTGAGCGGATGAATTGCCGCAGCCCAGACCGCCAAAGCTAGGAACCCGATGCTAACCATCAATGGCCAGTTGGTTTGTTGCCTAGAAGAAAGAGAATCTTGAATCTTTTCCAGCGTGACATTGATGGAACGGAATTGGTCACGAGTATTGACCACGAACGATTCAACGGTTGTTTCCAGCCGTTCAACTCTCTCGCCAAAGTTAGGATTGTTTTGCGACATACTGTTCATTTTTTGTTGCCCTTTCGCCTTCAACTTCATGGTTGGTGTTTCAACATCTTCAAAAACTTTGGCCCCCCCGCTGCTGGTGCATTGCTGACAAACCGCGCCGTCACATAAATACTGTATCCGGGCATCGTGACCGTTGTGCTGGCCGAATTGGTATTGGCCACCACATTCAAATCGGTTTGGTCCCAATTGACGAACGTCTGGCCGGGGATTGTGTTAGCCGTGATTGTGGCAACCTGGTTGTTTGTCAAGCTTGCAGTCGAAGAGCCGCCATTTATGACTCCGTTGGTGAGCCTGAGTGTGTAGTAAGTATTTGTGTCTGCCGCCTGATACGCCCCAATCGTCCACGCACCCGTTGCCGGACGAGGGTTTCCATTGAAATCCACCAGCAGCGCAGCGATGGCAAGGGGCGTCAGATTGGTTCCGTTGCCAACGGCCACGGTGTCCGTGGACAAGGGGACGTAATTGGCATCCAGTAACGGCTCAGACGTGACGGGGCTGTGTGATTCGTAGCCGAGGGCAATCCATCCTGCGTAATTATCAGCATCATAGCCGGGATCAAAGAAATACCCGCTCCCTCCCTTGACCGGCCAAAACACATTGTAGTCGCTGCTGAATCCGCTGACAATCGGAACCCCCCGTGAGCCTCCACCCATGCTGATTGCCGTTCCAACTTGATAAAAGATGTTGTTCCTGACTGTTATTGGGGAGTTTCCCAAACCCAATGCTATGCAGGAGTTGCTATAGCCTACAAAGGTGTTGTTGGCGATGAGCGCATGATACGGAACGCAGACAAAACCATTGTTCCAACCATACGGAGAAACCGCTGTAAACAGATTGTTGGCCACTATCCAAGCCGCCACACTGTTGGACGAATACACATCCTGAAACAACGCCGCTGTGTTGGTGATTCCGATGTTCGGCCCAATGTAATTTCCAGAAAATAGCAAGTTGGAAATGCAGCCGCTGTTGTCAGAGGATTCATTGAAAATAATCACCCCGTCCAGATGAAGTGCGGAGTTGCCATCCCACACGTC